>Ga0208263_100284_pt1 | contig 19809 bp, 18 predicted proteins | sample LakWasMet28_LOW6_2_FD_183872 | JGI IMG/M metagenome (GOLD analysis project Ga0208263, IMG submission 183872) | Freshwater sediment methanotrophic microbial communities from Lake Washington under simulated oxygen tension - Sediment Metagenome... | ecosystem: Environmental > Aquatic > Freshwater >... | reverse complement strand
TTGAGCTGGACAATTATACAGATCCAATTCAGTTTGTCAACACCCTGTTAACTTTATTTTTCATCCCGAACCACCGAAGCCGTTTACCGAACCCCGATGAAGCCGACCATTATAACCTACTCAGTCCACTTGTCAACATCCTTGCCAACTTTATTTCTTGTTGCTGTCTCTGCCAAGGCGCCTGCCCTGAAAGAACTGCGCATTCTACAGCCTTTTCAGACGGCGTCAAGAAGTTATTTTATGAACTTGTAAATCATCAGCAGCGCACTAAGCTATATTGAATAACGCGAAAAGGCATTTACCGCTTTTCACGGCATGTCGAGAATTATTAGCCATACAACGATAACTCGTTCTTACTAATCAACATGACCTTAATTATCTTTACATAGACCACAATCACTTGGATTCCAGCAATCCGGAAATCCGCCGCTGCGAGACAGGAGTCGAGTAGTCCCCAGAAGCGATAGGACATGTGTTTTCACGAAGCGTTTTTTTGCGTAGTGAAAATGCAGGCTTTCCGAAATCGCGTCGAGTCATTGCGAGAACGATGTTGGATACCCCTTGCTGGGCATCCAACGAATAAAGCAGGACGGCTGGGGCAGCCGCAGGCATTAGCGGTCGCGTGTTTTTTGCCGCTTGTTGGGCAGGGATGCCCATAAAAGCTTTCGCAAAAATAGCGACTCCCCGGCAATCTGCTTCTTTCCTCGTAAATTCATTGTATATTGCTTAACTGATGTTACGCACTGAAGTTGATAAAGGCATAGAATATTGCCTGTTGACTGGATTCATGTGAGGTATATGTCATGAAAAATTCTCTGTTAGAGTTATACAGCGATTATCTGATGAGTTCGTTTGCCCAGATCACCGCGACCGGTTTGTCCCAACTGCTGGACCATGAGGTCAGCCATGATCAAATCACCCGATTTTTAGCAGGCACTGATTACACATCCCGTGACTTGTGGTCGTTAGTGAAACCAACCGTCCGCACTATTGAGGCGGACGAGGGCGTGCTGATCTTCGATGACACTATTGAGGAAAAACCCTATACCGATGAAAACGAGATCATCGCCTGGCATTTCGACCATTGCCAAAATCGCACCGTCAAAGGCGTCAATATCCTCAATTGTCTATATCACGCCAATGGCATCAATGTGCCTGTTGCCTTCGAAATCGTTCACAAGGGTTTGCTGTTTTGCGATATACAAACCCGGCAGGTTAAGCGCCACAGCGCTCTGACAAAAAACGAGCAGCTGCGCCAAATGCTGCGGGTATGCCAGCAAAATCAACTGCGTTATCGCACAGTGTTAACCGACAATTGGTTCTCTTCCAAAGAAAACATGACCTTCATTAAAGTCGAGCTGAACAAGGATTTCGTCATGGCTCTCAAAAGTAACAGGACCGTCGCCCTTAGCCTGGAAGACAAGCGCCAAGGTCATTTCGTGCGCGTGGATGCGCTGCCGCTAGAAGACAATACGGCACGACTGGTTTTCATCAAGGGGCTTTCCTTCCCAGTGATGTTGGCCAAGCAAGTCTTTAAAAACCAAGACGGAAGCCGCGGCATGCTTTATTTGGCGTCCAGCGATCTCCAGCATACTTACGACCAGATCACGACTCTCTATCAAAAACGGTGGAACGTCGAAGTCTTCCACAAATCTATTAAATCCAACACCGGCTTGGCCCACTCACCGACCCGCACCATCCGCACCCAAAGCAACCACTTTTTTGCATCCATCTATGCTTTTTTCAAACTTGAACAACTCAAGCTTAAACATCAGCTCAACCATTTCGCGCTTAGAAGTAAGCTTTACATCAAAGCCTTACAAGCCAGTTTTGCCGAACTGCATCGGCTCAGTGCGTAACATCAGTTGCTTAATTACGAACGAAACCAATCTGACTTTAATAATATAGGAATTTTCCATCATTATGTTCTGGAACATTTTCAAGAAAAAAACACCCCAACAGACATCAAGCAATGATAAATCGAATATTACACTTAGCCGTGATAAGAAATCCACCTCAATAAAGAACCTTAACATTCCAATCTCTTTTTTAAAAAGACTGATGCCGGTTGCTCAACTGCTAACCGAACAAGAAATACAGCAATTACATATTACCGCCGCCAGCTTTACGCCCGGAGCTATCGTTTTTAACAGAGGAACTGAAGTAGACTCTTTAACATATATAGTTAAAGGCGATATCTTCATGGAGGCCGATAATGGCTCCGGGCTTGAAATAAGCGCCCACACCTTTAAAGCACTGTATCCCCTGTCCGCAGGCAAACTGCATTATTTTACCGCCATTGCCGGATCAGACGTGACCGTGATCTATATCTCCAAGACCATACTTCAGCCAAGCCAACCTACTATCCCCCTTCTGGATAATGAACTAAAAGTTTCGCAGCACCTTCAAGACAATCCGTTTTTTAATCTTTTTTATCAGCATTTTACTCAGGGCGAACTTAAAATCCCCACCTTCCCCGATATAGCATTAAAACTGCGTAAAGCTATTCAGCAAGATTGTGAGATCGCGGACATTGTCAAAATTGTTAATATGGATCCGGTTATTTCCGCCAAACTGATTCAGGTCGTCAACAGCCCCATTTACAGACCAGTGAACCCGATCAGTAATTGCCTTGACGCGATCAACCGACTGGGACTTACGACTACACGCAATCTGGTGACCGCTTTCAGTATGAACAACCTGACCCAAAGCAAAAACCCATCAACAAAAAAACTAACTCAATATAACTGGCTACAAAGCATCAAGGTTTCCAGTATCAGCTGCACCCTGGCTCAACTGACTCAAAAAGTAGATCCTGACGAAGCGCTACTCGCAGGACTTCTACATAATATCGGCGCGCTTCCCATTTTAACTTTTGCCGACAGCCTACCGGAAGGCACTTATCAACCAACCGATATTGACCTTTGCATAAGCGAAATACACGGACAAATAGGTTCCATTATTTTAGAAAAATGGGGGTTTCCGAATAATTTAAGACAAATTCCCTTACAGTCTACAAACTGGTTCACAAGCACCACTGAAGATCTTAACCTGAATGACATCGTACTATTAGCAAAATACCATAACATTCTGGCATCCCCCGGAAAAACCGAACTCCCATTAATCATCACTCTGCCGGCCTTTCAAAAACTGGAAAAACAGCCTTTAACGCCGCAAATGTCTCTACAAATATTGCACGATGCAAAACAACAAATTGCAGAAACAATGAGTTTTTTCTCGCGTTAACAACAATGATTACCTGTCAAAAGCAGCTCGCGGCGCATTTTCTTACCATTTCAACAATGCTTGAAAAAAGACAAACACCAAAATCAAACTTGAGCTTTTCAATCATCCACGATAATATTGATTCAATACTACATTGGAGTCCAACAGAATGAATACAATAAAAAAACACCTACCCAAGTCAGTCCTTATCGGCTTAGCCGCTATCATTTTGCCTTTTGGAGCACAGGCAACCTCCGATACATCCAAAAACACACACCAATTATACGAGGACAATTGCGCCAGCTGCCACGGCTCGGACTACGGCGGGTTTATTGCTCCCGGCTTGAATTCTGACTCTCTGAAAGGCCGCAGCCCTACGGCTTTACGCAGCCTGATCATGACCGGAAGTTTCGACACATTGATGCCCCCGTTCTTCGGTCGTTTATCCGATGACGACATTCGCGGCTTGGTCAAACATTTACAAACCACGCCAAAGCAGACTAATCCGGCTTGGACCATAGACGACATCAAAGCGTCGATAAAAGTCTATGTTAAAGACGAAAGCACCCTGCCTGCAAAGCCTACCTATGCAATCAACAGCATGGATGATGTTATCGGTGTGGCGGCTCGCGGCAAATACGGTCGCGGTTCCGGTTCCAAAGCGGTGTTCATCAACAGCGTTACCCATAAACAAATCGGCGAAATTCCTACAGGCACCGCCGCACACATTATCGACTATAACCCCGCCAACCCGCGCTGGGCTTATGTAAAAACCGATACGGCGGAAATTTTTAAAGTCGATTTATATTCCATGCAAGCCGTGCGTAGCGTTAAAACCGGATTCAACGGTCCCGGCTTGGGCGTTTCCCGCGACGGTAAATACATCATGGCGGGGTCTTATGTACCGCACAACGCCGTCATTCTTGATGCCGACACACTGGAGCCGCTAAAAACCTTTGAACTGGAAGGTATCGATCCTGACGGAAAAATGGTCTCTTCCGATTCCGGCATGATCATCGGCACACCGTTTGCCGACATTTTTGCGATCGCGCTGGAAAACGCCGGTCAAGTTTGGGTGGTTGATTTAAAAGAAGGTTTCCCGGTCACCAAAATCGAAAACGTCGGTCGCCATTTGCATGATGCATTCCTGTCCCATGGCGGCAGCAAACTCATGGTTGCTTCTTATGATGACAGCATCGTGACTGCGATTGATTTAAAAGACCGCAAAATCATCAAAAAACTGGAGGCCGGTTGCGTACCTCATGTAGGCGGCGGCTCTGTGGTTGAAGTTGACGGCCGCACACTGGGTTTCGGCACCAACTTCGGCGATTGCGACAAAATGGTGGTCAGCGTCTGGGATCTGGACAAAATGGAAGTGGTTAAACAGGTTCCGGTTTCCGGCGGCACCGAGTCTCCGGCCGCTCATGCCAATGCACCTTATGTTGCAGTAGACATCATCTCTAAGGATCGTCGTGCCCGCACCATTCAGCTGATCGACAAGAAAACCCTGGAAGTCGTTAAAACCCTGGATGTTGGCGGACACGCTTATTTCCCTGAATACAGCGCCGACGGTAAATTCCTGTATGTCAGCGCCGGTTACAGCGGTGACGAAGTCGTCGTTTATGATTCGAACTCCTTGGAAAAAGTGGCATCCGTACAGATGGAAAGCCCAGCGGGTATATTCTCTCACGGCCGCGTCAGATACATGACTCGCGGTCTTTCTCCTGATGAGATGAAAGGAGCAAAATAATGAGACTAACGACTCTTTCGGGATTGTTGCTACTGGGCGTGGTATCCGCCCAAAGCGTCAATGCAGCCAGTATTTATGCGGGCGAGGCAAAAGCGGCGGCGGTTTGTTCGCAATGTCACGGCATCAGGATGCCGTCTGCCGATGCGCCTTTTCCGCCGTTGGCCGGACGCGATGCGGATTACTTAAAAACAGCGCTCAAACAGTACCGGGATAAAACCCGCAAATCCGACATTATGAATGCTATCGCCGGTTCCTTAAGCGATGACGATATTAATAATGTTGCGATGTACTATGGCAGGCTAAAACCATAACATTAATGAAAAAACTACCGCTTTTAATGTTGGTTATTACAGCTGTTTTAGCCAAAGCCAGCTTGGCCGGCGAGCCGTCGCCAGAAAGGCAAAGCGCGCTCCGCAACATGCTCAATCATGATTGCGGAGCGTGTCATGGACTGACATTAAAAGGCGGCCTTGGCCCTGCTCTGTTACCCGAAGCATTGGCCGGTAAGCCCGATGATTTTTTGATTTCAACCATTCTTAATGGACGCGAAGGAACGGCCATGCCGCCTTGGCAGCCATTTATGAACAGGGATGAGGCGGCTTGGCTGGTTGGAATATTACACAAGTCCGAAACAAAACCTTAGGAGAAGCCGTCAAATGAAAACTTATTGTTTTTTATTTTTGATCGCTCTTTCAATAACCCAAGTCAATGCTGAAACAAGCATTGCCATTTTGGATTTTGAACTCAATGACTTGACTATGAAGCCCAGGACGGCCGCTGAAATTAATAGAACAGCAAGCATAAAACCCTTACTGGAAAAAGAACTGAAAAGCGCCGGTTATCGGATTATTTCAATTGATTTAGTCATGCAGCAGAAAGCCAACAGCGGTTTCGGTTATCTGTTTGACCATAACGATGTCGCTGCGGAACTTGGCAGAAACGCAGGCGCTGATTATGTATTGATTGGAAGGCTCCATAAGCCCAGTTTTCTATTCGCCTATATTATGGGGCACTTAATCAGGGCTAAAGATGGCCAATTAATTGGCAACTACGTTTCGGAAACCAAAGGCGGCGATGAAAAACTAACGCTTAAAGGTGTTGAGAGTATTGCCGACAAAATCGACAAGGATTTGGATAATCGTTACACCCCACCACCGCCTAAACACACCACTTTGCACTAATTATTTTTGCTCTTTCGTCTCTACGCTCAAGTAGACTTTAGTTTTAGCCGCTCGAAACCTACAAAACCATGATCAAACTACTCCCCCTTCTAGCCTTGCTATTCTCCTTCAACGCCATCGCAGATCTGCGCGCCACCGGCGATCTGGGCATCGTCATCGAACGGGAAGACGGCAATGCGCTGATCATCAACACCACCGAGCATAAACGCTTAGCCAAGATCGAAAAGCTGGGCGATTTGTCCCATGCTTCCGTGGTTTTCTCCCGCGACCAGCGTTACGCCTATGTTTTCGGCCGGGACGGCGGCTTGACCAAAATCGATATGCTCAAGGATGCCATCGACAAGCGGATCATTCAGGCAGGCAACAGCATCGGCGGAGCGATTTCCCAGGACGGCAAATTAATCGCTGTGTCCAACTACACACCGGGCGGTGTTAAAGTTTTTTCATCTGACACATTGGAACTGGTTGCCGATATTCCGTCCGATTACGGCGAGGGGCTGCGCTCCAAAGTAGTCGGTCTGGTTGACGCTCCCGGACAGCGCTTTGTCTTCAGTCTGTTCGATGCCGGTGAAATCTGGATGGCCGACTTTAAAAACCCTAAAGCGCCGGTCATTAAAAAATTCCCGAACATCGGCAAACAGCCTTATGACGCACTAATGTCGCCGGACGGGCACTATTATATAGCCGGTTTGTTTGGCGAGCCCGGACTGGCGTTGCTGGATTTATGGAATCTTGATGCCGGAGTCAAACACATATTGTCCGACTACGGCAAAGATGATGAAAAATTGCCCGTTTATAAAATGCCGCATCTTGAAGGCTGGGCGGTAGCCGGTGATTACGTATTTGCGCCCGCAATAGGCCAACACAAAGTCCTGGTCATCGACAAAAACACCTGGGAACTGCATGACACCATCTCAGTCGTCGGACAACCGGTTTTTGTGATGGCCCGGCCCGATGCGCGGCAAGTATGGGTTAACTTCGCTTTCCCTGATAACAATCAAGTACAGATTATCGATGTCAAAGACCTGTCCATTAGCAAAACCTTGTCGCCCGGAAAAGCCGTCCTGCACATGGAATTCACCCCGCGCGGCGAGCAAGTCTGGGTTGCGGTAAGAGACGATAACCAGCTGGTGGTTTACGACACCGAAACCTTGCAGGAAATAACCCGTCTGCCTGCCAATAAGCCCAACGGTATTTTCTTTAGCTCGCGTGCGCATAAAATCGGTTTATGACAGAAAAATCTAATAGAACACGGATGACGCGGATTAGGCTGATTTACACGGATTTTTTAACCTCGTTCCCACGCGTTGGGCTCATCGTTATGCACAAGTATTTTAAAGCACGTCATCCCGACAGGGATTCACATCAGGCTATCCTGCCTGATGCCCTTCGGGTTAATGCAAATCTGTTCCAGACAGATTTGTGCCGGGCTCCAGGCTACATGGATGTAAACAGCTTGCCATTCGTATACCATTTTTAATATCGCAGATTATGCTATCCCCCCTTCACAAACAGCTGCTAAACGACTACCAGCGCGACTTCCCGCTGTCGGCGCGGCCTTATCAGGACATCGCCGATGCGCTGGGCGTGACCGAGGCCGAAGTTTTATCGGCATTTACCGAACTAAACGACAACAATTTTATCAGCCGCATCGGCCCGGTTATTCCACCCAATCATATCGGTGTCAGCGCGCTGGTCGCCATGTCCGTGCCTGAATCGCAACTCCAGGCTGTTGCCGATAAAATCAGCGCGTATCCCGAAGTCAATCATAATTATGAACGCGAACACCGGCTTAACCTCTGGTTTGTGGTCATCGCTTCCGATGCCGAGCACTTACGCGCGGTGATCGACTCAATAGAACGGGAAACATCCTACCCTGCTATGCTGCTGCCGATGCTGGATGATTTTTTCATTGATTTGGGCTTTAAGCTGGACCTGAATAATGCTTGATGTCAAAGACCGCCAACTGCTTGAGCATATTCAACTGGGGCTACCGGTTTGTTCCAGGCCCTACCTGGAAATCGGGCGGCTTTGCGACATGCCCGAGGCCGAAGTGATCGACCGCTTAACCCGGCTCAAACAGCAAGGCCTGATCAAACGCATGGGCGTTATCGTCAAACACCGGCAACTGGGTTACCGCGCCAATGCGATGACCGTCTGGAATGTACCGGATAATCTTGTTAAACAACTGGGCGGACATATCAGCCGGTTTTCGTTTGTGACGCTCTGTTATCAGCGCCCCCGGCAGCCGGAATGGCCGTATAACCTGTATTGCATGATACACGGCAAAGACAAGGCCACCGTATTAAAGCAACTGGACCAACTCATTGACGCTTGCGGTTTAAGCGGTTTCGACAAGGAAATCCTGTTCAGCAACCGCTGTTTCAAGCAACGCGGCGCCATTTATCAAAACCCGACTCCCGCTTTAGCTGATGGATGAAATAGACAAACACATTATCAACACCCTGCAAGACGGCTTTCCGATCTGCGACGCACCTTATCGTCAAGTCGCCGCGCAATTGGGGCTGACCGAACAGGAACTGATAGGCCGATTAAAAGCGCTGTTGGATAACGGCACCCTCACCCGTTTCGGCCCCTTGTACAATGCCGAACAAATGGGCGGAGCCTTGACCCTGGCAGCCATTAAAGCGCCGAAAGAGCGCTACGATGAAATCACCGAAATCATCAATGCCTTCCCTGAAGTCGCGCATAATTACGCGCGCAGCCATGAGTTGAATATGTGGTTTGTGATTGCCACCGAAACGCCCGAACAAATCCAGCAAACCATCAGCGCAATAGAACAACAAACGGGACTTACCGTCTACAACATGCCAAAAAACAAAGAATATTTTGTCAACCTGAAGTTGGAAGCCTGATTATGCTTGATGAAACAGACCGCAAAATCATCCAGATAACCCAGGCCGGTTTACCGTTAACACCCCAGCCTTACCAGGCTATTGCAGATCAACTTGGCCTGACAGGCGAGGATGTTATGATGCGACTGACCGCCATGCAAAACAGCGGCATCATTCGCCGTATCGGCGCAGTGCCCAACCACTATAAGCTGGGCTATCGCTTTAACGGCATGACCGTCTGGAATATCCCGGATGAAGCCATTGACGAGCTGGGACAAAAAGTCGGGCAACTGGAATTTGTCAGCCATTGTTACCATCGTCCAAGGCATCTGCCCGAATGGCCGTACAACCTGTTTGCAATGGTGCATGGCAAAAGCCAGCAAGACGTCGATAAACAGATTCAACAGATTTCCGATCTGCTCGGCGACTATAATCTGGGCTGTGATGTTTTATACAGCACAAAAATTCTGAAAAAAACCGGCTTTCGTACGACTGCACGGATGCAGGAGGTAGAGCAAAGCATGGAGCAGTTGCCGAGCAGCGGAAAATCCAAGGGCACCCAGCCCGTTACTGACTAGGAAACTGATTATGTTTAGACTAAGCCACTACATGCGGGAACTGATAGACCCGACACCGTTAAAACCGACGCGCAAACCGGCGGCACCGGTGGTTATCTGGAATTTAATCCGCCGCTGTAACCTCACCTGCAAGCATTGCTACACGACATCCACCGACATCAATTTCCCCAACGAATTAAGCACGCCGGAAATCTATACGGTCATGGATGACCTGAAAGCCTTTAAAGTACCGGTGCTGATCTTGTCCGGCGGCGAACCGTTGTTGCATCCCGACATCTTCGCCATTTCCCGCCGCGCCAAGGACATGGGCTTCTATGTCGCTCTATCCACCAACGGCACCAAAATTTCCGCGGATAATATCGACGAAATCGCCGGCATAAATTATCAATATATCGGCGTCAGCCTGGACGGCATCAAAGACACCCACGACCAATTCCGGCGGGTGCAAGGCTCTTTCGACCAAGCCTTACACGGCATCCACCTGTGCCTGGAAAAAGGCATCAAAGTCGGCCTGCGTTTTACTCTGACACAGGATAACGCCCATGATTTCCCGGCCTTGTTGCAGTTAATGGATGACCACAATATCGACAAATTCTATTTATCGCATTTGAATTACGGCGGCCGCGGCAATAAAAACCGCAAGGACGACGCTCATTTTGCAATGACCCGAGACGCGATGGATTTGCTGTTTGAAACCAGTTATCAGTGGCTCAAGGAAGGCAAAGACCGGGAATTTGTGACCGGCAATAACGATGCCGATGCGGTTTATTTTCTGCACTGGGTAGCCAGGAATTTCCCGGATAAAGTCGGCCACATCAAAGCCAAACTGGAACAATGGGGCGGCAATGCCTCCGGCGTCAATGTCGCCAATATCGACAACCTGGGCAATGTCCATCCCGACACGTTCTGGTGGCACTACGAACTGGGCAATGTCAAAGAACGGCCTTTTTCGGAAATATGGCCGGATACCAGCGATCCGTTGATGGCGGGTCTTAAGCAACATCCGAGACCGCTCGAAGGACGCTGTGCAAGGTGCCACTATCAGGAAATCTGCAACGGCAATACCCGCGTCAGGGCCGCGCAAACCACCGGAAATTTCTGGGCTGAAGATCCGGGCTGCTACCTGACGGATAGTGAAATAGCGTAAACGTGATGATCCGGCCCCTGGCTGTAAAAAATGGAAAACATTTTTGCGATGCCTGAACCCACTGCGTTATGATTTCTGCCGGACTCCTCTTTTTTCCGGTTTTAATGCCTGGGTGCATTATCAGAAGAGCCCATGTCAACATCCTATAATCCCTAAATGAAATTTGGTTCGCCTTCTGGAGGGTTCGTACACATGATTACCCAGCGCTCGATTTGTTTATTCAGTTTGCTGTTTTTTACGGTGCTGCCGTCCTATGCCGCAGCCGTGCCAAACACGCATATTTCTGTGATTGTGTCCCTGGTCGACAACGTATCGCAAGGCATCGTGCCTGTTCCTGCGAAAATCGGCAATGGCGATGATCCGCACAACAATCTCTATTGGGGCGCGGCTTATGGCGTGAAAACCTTTTTGAGCAAAGCGAATGGCTGGCGACAGTTGGGATGCGAAAAAGATATTAACGACACCATCCTGGAACGCTGCCAGTTTGCCTGGAAAGACCAGCTCACCGTTACCGCCGACGCTTATCGCGGCAGCCGGATTGACCAGGCGATGCTTGATTTTATGCAACAAGCCGCTACTCCGCCCGATGCGACACAACGTGAAATGGTGGTGTTCATCGGCCATGACGGCTTGATGGACGAACAAAACCAGCCCATCATAAAACGCTTTCCCAAACATGCCGGACACGATAAACCGGCAGTTGTCCTGGCCTGCCTGAGCGATGAGTTTTTCTCGGAGCATTTGCTTGCCGCAGGTTCAAAGCCGGTGGTAACCACTTTTAGCTTCATGGCGCCGGAAGCCTATGTCTTGGAAGCGGTTGCTCGCGGTTTTGCAAACCAGGCGAGTGAAGCCGAATTGCGCAGTTCCGCCGGCCTCGCTTACGCCAAATACCAGCGCATCTCAGCCAAAGCGGGAAAGTCGGTTTTTGGTGCCAATATTCAACCCAGGCCTATAAGATTGAGCCTTCGATAGGATCCGCCGAGGCCGAAAGCTCATTCTATAAATTCTGCGTCACTTAGATGGCTTTAAGTCCTGTAGATACGTCAACCGATCTACAGGACAGCCTCTGATTAACAACCCTCGGGGTGCCGTTGAGCGGTTTAACCCATCAGGTTTCGTCTTTGCCAAGCCAATGTTTCACTGCAGGAGGCTGATAATTGACATAGCGATCCAATAGCGCGTCCGGATTTGTCTCCACCATCAACATGGCATGGTGATGGTCTTTAACAAATTGCTCTGCCCTTACGTGATCTAAAAAATTGATCAAAGCATCGTAATAACCTTCGACATTGAGCAGGCCGCAAGGCTTATGGTGAAAGCCCAATTGCGCCCAAGTCCAAATCTCAAATAATTCCTCAAGCGTTCCTATGCCGCCGGGTAGCGCTATAAATCCATCCGAAAGCTCGGCCATCAGCATTTTCCGCTCATGCATGGATTGGGTAACATGCAGTTCAGTCAGATGATGGTGCGCGACTTCTTTATGCGCCAAGGCCTTCGGTATGACACCGACGGCTTGGCCGCCGAGCTTCAATACTCGATCCGCCACCATGCCCATGATGCCGATACTCGCGCCTCCGTAAACCAGCCTGATGTTTCGGCTGACCAATGACTCGGCCAGTGCAAACGCGGCCGAGGCGTAGGCATCGAGTCGCCCGGGACTGGAACCGCAATAGATACAGATACTGTTAATTGAGGTCATGCTTGCCTTTCTGCCGAATGGGATTACCGATATTCAGCGTCCTAATTGCATCCATCATTTCGTCCACGAAAAGTACAAAAACTTTCAAAGCGATCCATCTGTAGACCGTCACCCGAACGGTGAATAGTTAAATCAACACAATGTACTGATTTTTTTCGTGCCTTTCGTGCTTTTCGTGGAAAAATTGCGGTATTTAGGTTCGAAACGGCGCAACCGCATGAACCTTAAGCTCAGCAGCCTGTATTGCTGATAAAACAGGCTTGGCCATCAAAACTCGGCATCATGATAAACATTCTGCACATCATCCAGATCGCTCAACATATCTAAAAACTTTTCAAACAATGCAATATCATCACCGCTGATCGGGGCAACGCTTTTGGGCAGAAATTGAATCTCGTCGACCTCAAAATCAATCTCACCGAAAGCATCCAATAAAGCTTGCTTGGCTTTGAAGTAGTCGGCCTGAGGCGTGAACACGGTGACTTTTCCATCATCGCTTTCAATATCGGTAACGTCGACATCGGCCGAAAGTAACCCATCAAGAACCGCGTCCTCATCAGTATTTTTAAATGCCAGGATGGCGGCATGGTCAAACATGTGACTGACCGTGCCTTGAGTACCGATTTTACATTTTGTTTTGGTAAAACACTGACGCACATCGCCAAAAGTACGGTTAGGGTTATCGGTCAGGCAGTCGACAATCACCATGCAACCGCCGGGGCCGTAGCCTTCATAGCGCGCAGGCGCGAAATCCTCGCCGCCGCCGCCTTTAGCTTTGTCGATGGCTTTCTCAATAACATGGGTAGGAACCTGGTCTTTCTTGGCGCGCTCAATCAAGCCCCGCAAAGCTAAGTTTCCAGCCGGGTCAACGCCTCCCGATTTAGCGCTTACATAGATTTCCCGGCCATATTTGCTGTAAACCTTTGCCTTGGCATCGGACGTTTTGGCCATAGACACTTTACGGTTTTGATAGGCTCTACCCATTTTGCTGTTGCTCCAATGATAATAAAACAGCAGATTTTACAGGTAAGTATTTGCATAGGAAACTTATGAATTGACTAACAATGCCGGGCCATTAGGAATTCGCAGTCATGCTGCATGATTTGACCTTGCACTCATTGCCCGATCTGATTAGTTGTGTTGATCGACATTAAGAGGATAAAAATTCCGGGTAAACGTGCCATTGCCTATTCTTTCGTCAGAAAAATAGGCTTTATACACATATTTTGGAACGAATTGATTACCCCCTACGAAGTACAACTAATTGAATTAACAGACGTCTAAAGTTTTTTGCGGTTTTAAGCTTTGATTCCCACTCAGGCTTCGCCACAATCCGGGCAGAAAAAAACCGCGGATAAACAGACGCCAGAACACCATGCGGGTGATGCGAACAATGTCTTTCACTGGACGGAAATGGCTGGGTCTGGCATTTTTTGGATAAGTCGTCTGCACCGGCTGAAAGGCGCATAGAAATTGGTGTCGGGCGGCTTCAATGATGATCTCGCTTTCGAAAACGAAGCTCCGGTCACGGCTCAGCTTAAACTGGCAGAGCCGGATAAGTTGCGCAGGATACACCCGGAAACCCGACTGACTATCTTCAATTGCCTGTCCCGAGGCCCAGGCGATCCAGAAGTTAGCAAAACGGTTGGCGCGGTAGCGAGCCTTTGGGATCGCGTCGCGGTTCCATAGGCGCGAGCCAATCACCAGCCTGTCCGGATGGATTTGTGCAGCCATCAAGAGCTGTGGAAGATCGGCCGGATCGTGCTGGCCGTCCCCGTCCATGGTTACGATTCCTTTCGCGCCGAGCTTCAGTGCCACTTGCATGCCATTCCACAGGCTCGCCGCCTTCCCCAGATTCTCGGGATGCTGCCGTAGCGTCACCGGCAAATCCAAGAGTTTTTCTAGAGTATCGTCGCTGGAACCATCGTCAACCACAATCACCGTGTCAAAATGCCGTAGGGCACCCTGCACCACCTCGCGGATGGTGGCGGATTCGTTGTAGGCTGGGATTACCAATATGTATTCGTCTCTTCCGTTCATGTTATCTCCCCATTCGCTCCGAAAAATTGCCCGGCAATATACGACATCCTGCCGGTTACCAAAAAGGTCACTTGGTACACAGCTTCCTATGGATTGCTCACCAATGTATGTGGAAGCCGCCCATGCATCGATATGGCTCTCCTGAGCACAGCTCGGCACGGTCGGCTTCCACATCCCAACTGCGGCTTTTAGGATTACATGCCCTTGGTTAGCCAAGATTCTATTCATCCGACTGCCAAAAATCATAAAAATTGAACCAGTTATAAGGTGCCAGTCGGCAGTAATGTTCCAGACGGTTGGCATAGCTCTGCATGGTGTCATGGACGGCCGCCTCCCGCTCGTGCCGACTGACTCGCGGCGGGTCGGCCAGGTGTTCAAACCACACATCGTAGCGCCCGTCGCCCCGGTGCAGGCAGAAGAACAAAACCAGAGGCATGTCGAGAATTCGAGACAGCAGGGCCGGTGCCTCAGGGAACCAGGCCGGTTCGCCGAAGAATTCGCAGCGAATCCGCTTGCCGGCATGCACGCTGCGGTCCCCCAATAGCGCGATGATGCCGCCCTGGTGCGCGTGCTCGTCGAGCCCAACCAAAGACCCGACACCGCCCATGTAAATAATGTCTTTAAACAACGACGGATTCAGCTTCCGGTACAGGCCGGTGATGCAGGGCGTCGCTTCCCCGTAAACAAGAGCCTTGATGCGGTATTCGCTCCGCAACAACCCCACCGCCCGGACGATCTCGAAGCTGCCGAGATGGGCGCCTACCAGCAGGCATCCGCGTCCAGACCGAGCGTAACTATCCAGCACCTCCAGGCCTTGTATACGAATATCCAGTCGCTGGTCCTGCCCGGCAAAGATGTATAGCCGGTCCAGTAGCGTACAGGCGAAGGTGTGGTAATGCTTGAACACCTCGGCCCAACCGCAATCACGACCCAAAGCCCGCCGCAGAAAGTCGCGAGAGGCGGTGCGAGTCCGATACGAGAAGACCACAAAATAAGCTGTAATCGGGTAAAGCAGGAGGCAGGACAGCCATCGCCCGACCCGCAGGGAGATCCAGTTGATGGTATTCAACCAGAACAGGTTGCTCCGTTCCGGCAATTCTAGCCAAGCCTGTTTCATGGGGCTACGATGTCGAAGAAACTCGAAGCTGGCGGGCGTCCTCCGCGGGTCTCGCAAGTGAACTGAACCGTATCGTTCGCGCGACGGATGAATTTCAGTCGGCAGGCCTGTCCCTCTATGAGTATCGCCTTGAACTTGGCGCTCACCACCCGGACGATGTGAGTCTTTGTACACTCAGTGGAACTCGGCGAACCCCCAGTCCCACGTCGCGTAGACAGGTACGACCTAATGGCCATACGCCGCACCTTCCTTTTCATTGACATCTGTGAATCGAGAGCAAGATGCCTAGTGGCCCTTCACTATCGTGCACCACTCGCCGACGATATTTAAGAAATTCCTCGCCGAGTGATCCACTGAAGTGACTTCTGTGATGCCGCCGTTTTCCTTAGCCGCGCGAACACTTGCATCGCCGCGGGCCAGCAAGCCCAGGATGGACTCCGCACAGGCTTTGCCCTCCTTCGATGCAGGGGTAGCGGAACCCGCTTTCCCCGTCGCTATATCACCCCAGATAACCTCGGTACCCAGAACCCCCTTGATCGGTGAATCGACGATCATGCACCCACTGAGGCCAAATGCGAGGCTCATCACGCCCGGCGCCAAGAATGTTCTGATGGTTACTCGTCTCTGCCCTGCGGTTCGGTCGGAAGTGTTTTTCAGAACGTGCTTCCGTTTCATCTCAAACTTCCCTTTTAGTTCTACCGATTTGCCTGCGATTTGATCCAAAGTCATAGCTGTTCTCCAAAAAAATTAGACATTTAATTGAGCTTAATCGCTCATTTCATTGAATGGCCCGCTGACAAGGTCTGGGCTAGTCACCTTCAACCATACTGGCTCCATGTTCCGAACTCACCATGACCTTTTTGACAACATGCCCATCCCTGAATGCCATAACCATATAATTACCGGATGGTACTTTTACATAAAAGCTCGGATCGTTAGACCCGGTAAAAAGTAGGGTATGGCCTTCTGATTCATCGGTCTTCAACTTGGCATCGCTCGTATTGCTTTCTGATCGTGCTCGTCAACACTGCCGCGCAACAAAGCTGAAGCCCCTGCCCGTCTGGTTTCATACATCTACTCAGCAGTTAATCTACAGCTGCATTTCTCGTTCGTCTGTACGTTAACGTACAGAAAGACGAGCGTTTTTCCGGTATTTTATTAACTGGTGCAGCCCCATTTTCCCTGGAAAATCCGGTTCCCTGACTTGGCGCTATTGATTATCGGGAACCCGGCGGGGCAACAATCGCCAGATAGCAAAAGGATGTTCCAGGTGGTACAAGGCCTAGAAAATCTGCTGGTCGCGTACTCTTAGAATACGATGAGATGGAAGGTATTGCGCGGGAATGGCAAAGCCTTGAAGGGGCGATGGTAAAAGTCCCTTTGGCGTTGGAAACTGTCGGCAAATTCCGACGGATCGTGGAAAAAACGGCATTAAGCGAAGTATCCTCGGATAAAGAAACCTCTAACAAAACTTAATAATAGGATAATACTATGAAAAATAAAGAAATTATAGCTGCTGGTTTAGTTGCTTTGGCGTTATTGGTCGGCTGTAGCAAAGAAAAGGAATCCAGCTCTACCTCTACCTCCACCAAAAGCGTTACAACACCCGCCTCGCCTGAAGAACCAGCTACAACTAAAGAATCGACCTCTACCACCACAACCGATACAAAAGGCAAATAATATAAGATTTGCCGGTTCCTAATCGCTTGATTGGGAACCGTATCTTGTCCAAGCTCCGGCCTTCAGCAATGGAGCGCTAGAACTAAAAAAGCGCCTGATTAGTCAGCAGTAGTTAATCCGCTTTCAAAGACAACAAACTGACAATCCCGCTACCTTCCCTTACAGGATCAATCGCCGTATCGAGTATAAATACCCGCTCGTTGGCGATGCCGCCTTTTTGCACGATATAGTTGGCAATCGCTTGCGCTCTTTCTGCGGCCAGGTTTTTTAGCCTCTGTTCTTCCGGCTTGATAATGGCTGACAGCTTCTGCTTAGCGACTGCATAAAACTCGTCTGTGCTGGTATCAGCCTTACTACCGACCAGGCGCAACGTACCCAGCAACGATTTTTCCACCATCAGCGGGAATTTTTCAGCAAACAGCTGTTCCATCAAACGCCGGTAATCCTGATCGGAAATTACAACATGTTCCGCGCGTATTTTTCTGCCGCCCTGCTTATTAACTTCGGCGGCTTTTATTTTTTTAAGCTGATCGTATAAAGCATCGTCGCTGACCGCCGGCCAATCCTGCTCTTGATAAGCCGCGCCTTTAATTTCCAGCTTTAAAACCGGACGTGATTTTAACGCCTTGGCCAAATCGCCCAGCTTGCTGATTTGCGACTTAGTTAATACGGCATCGCCCGCAGCAAAGTCGATGGTGCTTAAATCTTCTTCACTACCGATCAACGAGGCTAACGCACGAAAAGGCGAAGTGATCACTTTACTTATGCTATTAACCAACGCATCAACAAGAATGTGACTTACGCTGAATTTTGGATCTTCCAAACTCCCGGAAATAGGCACATGAATTTTAATTTTGCCTTCGGAATCCTTCATCAAAGCCACCGCCAGTTCCAGCGGCAATGACACAGCATTGGGGTTTTCAACCTTTTCGCCCAGTTCGAACTGGTCAATCAATATATTGTTGGATGCAGTCAGTTCCCTATTGGCAACCTTGTAATTCAGCTCCAGCGACATTTTGCCTTTTTCAACTTTATACCCGGCAAATTGCACCATATACGATGAAATCAACGGCATCGGCATGCCGGTAAAATTCACAGTCACATCGTAATCGCCCAGATAAGGACTGATTTCGCCCTTGACGTCGACCGGCGCAAGATCATAAGCAGTCCCCTTTAAATCGACTTTGATGGTAGATTTTTGCTCTGAGGAAATATTGCTTGCGCCGCCGTCCAGGCTTTTGATTTGCGCAGCGAACGGCAAAATCAGCGAAAAATCGGAAAAATCGGAAGAGCCGTCAATAACCTGAATCTTGCCCAATTTAAATTTAGGTTTCTGTGCGTCTGTCTGAGTGTTTTTAGCGGCTTTAACGGTAGCGTCCTGTTTACCTTTCTCAACGTTTTTATCGGCTATCATAATGTCGCCAAAATTAACGGTCTTGTCCTTTTTAATGATGACTCTGGCATAAGGTTTATTGATGATCAGTGTTTCAGCGCTGTATTGATTTGCCGGTAAATCAACATCCATGCCGTTCAGCGCTAAATTCTCCCATTTCACAAAATCCTTGTTCTTTAACTGATCGCGGGTGATTAAATCGGCGATTTTAGTATTGCCGGTGAACTTAATATCCAGTTTATCCTGTGCGGATTTGGCGACCAAGAGCTTGCCGTCAATAGCCAACGCCCCATTGATAACATCCAGTCTGGCGAATTTATCGACGTACGCCTGAAACTTTTCCAGATCAACATCTTTAACATCAACGGCTATCTGCGCGGATAAGGGTTCGATAACAGTGTTGCCGTCAAGCTTTATCAAACCGGTTTCATTTAATCCGACACTGAGCTGAAAAGGCAGGCTCGCACCCGCTTCGTTGTTGAAATTTGTCAGCTGAAAATTGATCGGCTTGGCGGTAATGGTGATAGGTTTTTTTAGCGTCTGATCTTCAAAGGTAAGTCCGCAATTATTGAGCGCTATATTATTGACCTTGATGCTCCACGACGTTTTTTCCACCGGCTCATCGGGAGCCTCTTCAGCTTTTGCAATCGGCAATAGGGGCTGATAACTGAAAACACCGTCCGGATTCAGCCATGCCTTAAAATCAGCATCATTTGCAGAAACCGACTCGACCGTCAGTTCGTGTTTTTCAAGATTAAAACCGATGCCTTGCACAGCAAACCTGACCATTTTAACCAGTGGTTTATCTTGCGAGTTTTGGAAAACCTGAAAATCGTGCAGTTCGAACTTGCCTTGATTGAGGTTAACGTTAAATTGATTATTAACATAAGCGGCCTTGTAATCGGCCTCGAACAGTTCATAGCCCTGTAAATCCAGCTGTACAAAATCCTGCAAGGCCAACGCCCGGATTCTCGGCAGTTGTACTTTTTCCAGTTTAATATGCCCGGATGAAAACAACGGATTGAGGCTAATAGCGCCTTGCCAATCGAGCTTACCGCCTGAATTTAATTCCAGGGATAGACCTAAATTGGATGGTTTATCCGCCTGAGTCGTTAAGTTATCAATCACGAGATTGATCGGATAA
>Ga0208263_100282_pt1 | contig 19923 bp, 19 predicted proteins | sample LakWasMet28_LOW6_2_FD_183872 | JGI IMG/M metagenome (GOLD analysis project Ga0208263, IMG submission 183872) | Freshwater sediment methanotrophic microbial communities from Lake Washington under simulated oxygen tension - Sediment Metagenome... | ecosystem: Environmental > Aquatic > Freshwater >... | reverse complement strand
TTCAGCACCTCATCCACGACGAGGTGGTTGTGGTAGAGCTCGAAGCCGGTCAGGGCGGCGAGCTCCTTCGCCACCGTGTATTTGCCGGCGGCAGCGGGGCCATGGAGGAAAAGCAGGTGCATAAAAAAACCGGCGGCGCACTGCGCTCGCCGGCTGAAAGAGGAAGGCGCGAGCCGGTTATTTGCCGAGCGATTTGCGGAGGTCGTCGAGCTGGTTGGCGGAGCCCAGCAGCACGTTGCGGCTGGCGATGAACTTCGCGTATTCCTCGATGAACACCTTGCCCGGCGGGCGGAAGTCGAACTCCTTGGGATTGTCGCGGAAGAACTCGCGGTGCACGCGGGTCCAGACCAGGCGGCCGTCGGTGTCGATGTTGATCTTGGTGACGCCGAGCTTGGCGGCGGGCAGGTATTCGTTGACGTCGACGCCCATCGAGCCGGCGATCGTGCCGCCGGCGGCGTTGATGCGGTCGACCTCGTCCTTCGGCACGCTGGAGGAGCCGTGCATCACCAGCGGGAAGCCGGGCATGCGGGACTTGATCTTCTCGAGTACGTCAAAGTGGAGCGACTGGCGGCCCTTGAACTTGAAGGCGCCGTGGCTGGTGCCGATGGCGCAGGCGAGGGAATCGCAGCCCGTCTTCTTGACGAAGTCCTCGGCCTCGGCCGGGTTCGTGAGGGTGGCGTGGCCGTCCTCTACCTTGATGTCTTCCTCGACGCCACCGAGCATGCCGAGCTCGGCCTCGACGGAAATGCCCTTGGCATGGGCGCGGTCGACGACGCGTTTGCTGATCTCGACGTTCTTGTCGAACGGATCGTGCGAGGCGTCGATCATGACGGAGCTGAAGAAGCCGGAATCGATGCAGTCGTAGCAGGTCTGCTCGTCACCGTGATCCAGATGGACGGCAAAAATGGCCTCCGGGAAGATATCACCCGCGGCGCGGATGATGGCCTCGAGCATGCGCTTGTCGGTATAGGAGCGGGCACCCTTGGAAATCTGGATGATGAAGGGAGCCTGGGACTCGATGGCGCCGCGGAACAGACCCATGGCCTGTTCGGCGTTGTTGATATTGTAGGCACCGACGGCGTACTTGCCGTAAGCGTGTTTGAAGAGTTGGGCGGTCGTGACGATCATGGCGGAGTAAACTTATCTCCATGGGGCGCAGGCTCACAAGCCTATTCCCGGTCAAACCGCGTCAAACATTGGCGCACGCCGGGCGGGGGTATTCGCAAATGATGCGGAGACGGTTGTCGGAGTCTTTCAATAGCTGGCCGGCCCAGGCCGTCACCAATCACACGAATTGCGGTGGGTGAGCAAAGGGGAGGGCCCGCCCGCTTCCGGGGCGCGGTCGGCCGGGAGGCCGACCCTCCACCCGGCAGGAGGGTGTTGAAATCCCGACCGGCTGCCTGGTCCCCATCAGCGGGGCGGGAACTCGAAGTCGGCCTTGTCCTGCTTTTGGGAGATGACGAGGTAGGCGCTGAACTTGTTGCCGCGCTTGGAGACGAAGCCCTCGATCAGGTCGCTGCGACCGTCGGTGAGGAGCTTCTGGACCTGGGCGGCGGGAAGTTCGACCTCACAAAGCTTCTTGGAAAGCTTGAACACCTCGCGGTTGTCCTGGTCGGGCTTGCGGACGTAGTAAGCGTCACCGAGCTCCACCAACTGGCCGCCCGTATGGATTTTGCTTTCGCCGATGAGCTTGGCCTTGGAGAGATCGGCCTTGGCCTTGGCTTTGCGCACAATCGGCTTGCCGTCCTTGTCGAGCTTGGCGGCGCGCGGCGGGAACTCCCACGAGAACTTGCCGCCATCGCGCTTGAGGAAGGCGCTGAAAGGCCGGCCCTTCTTGGAGATGAAATTCTCGATCAGGTCGGTCTTGCCCTCGCCGATGAGCTTGATGGCCTGCTCCGGCGGGATGGGTTTCTGGCACATGATGCGGCCGACGCGGAAGGTCTGCTCCCAGCTGCCGTCGGGCTGCTTCTCACGGACGATGAAGCTGCTGCCGCTCTCGCAGAGCTCGGCGCCCGTCTTCGGGTCCGTCCAGAACGGGGTGAGGGTGCCGATGTCCACCTTGTCGCCGAAATCGAAAGCGGTCTTCCACTTCTTGGTGGTGACGTCCTGCTTGGTGGCCTTGTCCTTCTTGGTTTCCTCGACGACCTCGAGCTTGAGGACGGCGGAGAAGCGGTTGCGCGTCTTGTTGGAGATGAAGCCGTCGAGCGGGCCGACCTGGCGGGACTCGACGAGCTGCTTGACCTCGGCTTCCTCCATACGGCGGCCACCGACGATCTTGTAGACCATCAGCTCGCCGTCCTGCGATTTGTAGCCGCGCAGGGTCTCCTTCATGGGTTTGTTGTCCGTCGGGGAAATGATGTCGGTCTCGCGGGCGACGGAGTCGTCTTCCTCGAAGCCCTTGACGCGCTCCACGATGCCCTTCGTCTCCTTGACGATCTCGGCCATGAACTTCTCGCGGGAGAATTTCCCGTGCTCCATCTCGCGGAGGTGGTATTCCCATTCCCCGGTCATCGTGGGGCTGGTGAGGTTCTCCACCTTGACGGCGGACAGGAACTGGAAGAGCTGCTCGGCCTTGGTCGTGGGGATGAGTTCCCGCTGGGCCCGGTCGAGGTACTTCTGGTTGATCAGGCCTTCGATCGTGTCCGCGCGCGTGGCGGGCGTGCCCAGGCCGCGTTCCTTCATCGCTTCGGCGAGTTCGTCGTCGGTGACAAGTTTCCCGGCGCCTTCCATTGCGGAAAGCAGCGTGGCTTCCGAATAGCGTGGCGGCGGCTTCGTCGTCTCGGAGTGGAGGGTGGCGGCGAGGGTCTTTGCGCTGGCCTTGTCCTCGGGCGTGAGGGCGGGCAGGGACTTGGAATCGGGGGAATCCTCATCGACCGTGTTCTTGCCGTACACGGCGAGCCAGCCCGGCGCGGTGAGCACCTTGCCCTCGGTCTTGAAGGCATGGGTGCCGACCTTGCTGATGCGGGTGGTGATGTCGAACTCGGCCACCGGGTGGAAGGTCGCCACAAAACGGCGGGCAATCATGTCGAACAACTTGGCCTCGGACTCATCGAGGTGCTTGGCCTCGTGCTGGGTCGGGATGATGGCAAAGTGATCGGAAACCTGCGCGTTGTTGAAGATGCGCTTGTTGGGTTGCACCCAGCCGGACTCCAGCACGCGCTCGGCGTGGACCTTGAGGTCGCCGTGCAAATTGGCGAGGGTCTGCCGCACGAGCGGGATGTAATCCTCCGGCAGGGCCCGCGAATCCGTACGCGGGTAGGTGATCATCTTGTGCCGCTCGTACAGGGCCTGGGCGATCTGGAGCGTGCGCTTCGCCGGGAAGCCGAAACGGCTGTTCGCCTCGCGCTGGAGGGTGGTCAGGTCGTAGAGGCGCGGGGCGGCGGAGGTGCTGGCCTTCTTTTCCTCCGTGACGCTCGCGACCGGCTGGCCCGAGCAGGCGGCCACGATGGCCTCGGCCATGGCCTGGTTCCAGAGGCGGTCGATGCGATCATGCTCATCGTCCGATTTCTTGAAGTCCGGACGCTGGTAGGTGCCCTCGTATTCGCCCTTGGCGATGCCGAACTTCGCCGTGATGCGCCAGAAGCCGCGGGGGATGAAATTACGGATCTCCAGCTCGCGATTGTAGACGATGGCCAGGGTGGGGGTCTGGACGCGGCCCACGGACGCGACGTTGCCGGCGCGGGAACCGAACATGCGCTTGGTGAGGGCGCGGGTGCCGTTGATGCCGATCAGCCAGTCGGCCTCGCTGCGGCAGCGGGCGGCGTCGGCCAGGCCCTGCATCGACTCGGCGGAGCGCAGGCTCTTGAAGGCCTCGGTGATGCCCTCGTTGGTCATGGAGGACATCCAGAGGCGCTTGAAGGGCTTTTTGCACTTCGTGAGCTGGTAGATATAGGTGAAGATCAGCTCGCCCTCGCGACCGGCGTCGCAGGCATTGATGACACTGGTCACATCCTTGCGGGCGAGCAGCTTCTTGAGCTGGGCAAAACGTTCCTTGCCCTCAGGGAGGGGCTGCAGCTCGAATTCGTCGGGGATGATGGGCAGGGTCTCGAGGCGCCAGAAGCCGTATTTCTTCTTGTCGATGTCCTCCGGCATCTGGAGACCGACCAGATGGCCGACCGCCGACGAGATCACGTACTCGTCGTTTTCGTAGTGGTCGGTTTTCTTGGGGATCTTGCCGAGCGCGCGCGCCAGGTCGGCGGCGACGGAGGGCTTCTCGGCGATGATGAGACACTTCATGTGGGGCCGAGCCGTTACGCGGCGACGCGACGAAGATCAAGCAATACTTTTTTACCCGAGGGCAATCAGCCAGAAAACCGGCGGCAGTTTTCGGTCTACTTTTTGTCGGTGTCCGCAGGCGAACGCGGTGCCGGTGGCAGCCCGAGATAGACATCGTGCAAATACCTGAAGAGCTGATCCCGGTGACCGCCGCGATAAGAGGCATAGGCCTTCGCGAGGTCGGGTTCCGGTCTTGCAAAAAAGACCCACGGTTCGAGCAGATGATCCGTTTTCAGCCGTTGAACCGTCCGCGCGTCGTTCAGCATGGATTGGGTGACGTTTTGCTCCTTCGCTTGGTCGGGTTGGGCCAGCAGGCTCTCCGCAATCTCAAGCACGCCATCCAGGCATTTCAATTCAGCCTCAAGGCTGTGTTGGTAGCGCGTGCGCTTTTCCAAGGCCTCGGTCATCGGCGCGGCCCTCATGATGCCATACGCCATTGCAAAGATCCCGTCGTTCGGGTCTACACCGATCTCCACTTTGCCGTCCTTGATCGCAACCGTGGCCCGGGCAAAGTCTCTTGCCGGGTGTCCGGGATTCAACTGCTTGGCATTGGCCCAGGAACCCAATGCACGCCAAGCCAGCTGGCTGAACGGATTGGCCACGATTGCTTGGATGTACTTCTCTCCGGCCTCATTGAGGTGGCCGGATCGCGCCAACGCGTCCGCCCAGTAGCGATACGCAGTTTCCTGGTCCGGATCGATGGCCACGGCCCGTTGAAACCAAGCGACGGCCTCTGCATGGTTGCCCTGAACAAAGTCGATGTCGCCGAGAAACACCGCGGCTGCGTAAAGGGTGGGATCAAGTTCCAGGGCCTTGCCGTAAAGCCGGCGGGCCTCGTCGAATTGCTTGCGCGCGAAGGCGGTTTCGCCCTTGCGCATGCAGGCGTCGGCTTCGAGATGCGGAGTGAATGCACGTTGCTTAATGGTCCCGTCAGGTGCGATGAGGCTCAATAGCTCATCAATCAAGGGCTCGGCATATCCGGACGCCTTCGCCTTTTCGAAAAGTGCACGCGCCCGTTTTCGAAGGTCCTTTTGTTTTTTCTCGGCGGAGACGGATTCGGCCTGCAGAAACCAAGCGTAACCACCGTGGAAAAGGACATCGAAATCCTCGGGAGCCTTTTTGAGCAGGTCGGAGAATATTTTGCCGGCTTCCTCGTATTTCCCTTCGCGCATCAGGCCGTGGGCCTGTGCGCGATCTCGTTCGAACAGCGAGCTGGCACTCTGACTCAGCCCCCAGGAGGGGAACACCAGGATGCAAAGTAGTATGAGATACTTGTGCATCCTGACGTGGCTTGGGTTATTTCACCCCGAGTTCCGCGAGGGCGGAGCCGAGCGCTTGCAGCATCGCGGCAATGGTCTCGTCGGTCTCGTCACCCATGTTGGAGATGCGGAAGGTCTTGCCCTTGAGCTTGCCGTAGCCGCCGTCGATCACGAGGCCGTGCTTGGACTTCAGGAGCTTGTTCAGCGCGGCGAGGTCGACGTTCAGGGTGTTGGCGAAGCAGTTGAGCGAGACGGAGCCGAAGCCTTCCTTGGGGAACAGCTTGAAGCCCTTCGCCTGGACCCAGTCGCGCACCGTCTTGTTCAGGCGGGCATGGCGGGCGTAGCGGGTTTCGAGGCCCTCGGCGTTGATATCCTCAAGCTTGGACTTGAGGGCGTAGATGAGCGGGATGACGGGCGTGCTGGGGGTCATGCCGTTCTCGTGGTTTTTCTGGAACTCAAGCAGATCGAAATAATAGCCGCGGGTCTTGCAGAGGGCGGCACGCTCCAGGGCACGTTTCGAAGGCGAAAGCAGGGCGAGGCCCGGGGGCATGGCGAGGGCTTTCTGGGAACCGGTGATGAGCACGTCGATGCCGAGCTCGTCCTTCTTGATCGGCACCGCGCTGAAGGAGCTGACGGTGTCGACGATGCTGATGACGCCAGGGAAGTCGCGCAACACGGCCGCCAGGGCGGGCAGGTCGCTCATGCAGCCGCAGGAAGTCTCGTTGTGGATGAGCGTGACGACATCGTACTGGCCGGTGGCCAGCTCGGCGCGCAGGGCGGCGGGATCGACCGGCTGGCCCCATTCGGACTTCAGCGAGCCGGCGGCGAGGCCGCTGCGCTGGGCGACATCGAGCCACTTGTCAGAGAAGGCGCCGTTCATGCAGCAGAGGACCTTCTTCTGCGTGAGGTTCCGGATCGCGCCTTCCATCACGCCCCAGGCGCTGCTGGTCGAGATATAGACCGGGTCGGCCGTGAACATCAGGGATTGCAGGCCGGGCTGGATGGACTGGTACAGCGCCACGAAATCGGTGCTGCGATGACCGATCATGGGTTGCGCCATCGCGCGCAGGGTTTTCTCGGAGACGGCAATCGGGCCGGGGATGAAGAGTTTGTAGCTCATGTGATTTGGTGAAGCTGGTGTTGCATGTGGCAAAACCAGCAGCTAGCACAGACTCACAACCGCCCCTCTCACGCGTCAAAGACAATTTTGCTCATGCCCAACCGCTGGTTCCGTCATAAGGCCGATGAATTCGAGCAATTCGCCATAGATGTAATCATGGGCCGGCGGGAAGGGACCCTGGCGATGCTGTTTGGGGCCTTTCTGCAGGTGTGTTCGTACCTGTTCAGCGGCATTGTGCAGCTGCGGCTGTGGCTCTATCGCAACCGCATCCTGCGCGACCAGCCGTTGGGTTGCCTGGTGGTGGTGGTCGGCAACCTCACCGTGGGCGGCACGGGCAAGACCCCGGTGGTGGAGAAGTTTGCCCGCGCCCTCCATGATCGCGGCCGCAAGGTCGCCATCCTCAGCCGGGGTTACAAGAGCAAGGCGCCGCCGATTTGGAAGAAATGGTGGTTCCTGCTGAACCACACCGAGGCCGCCCCGCCGCGCATCGTCAGCGACGGCCATCGGGTGTTGCTCGATTCCGAGGTGGCCGGTGACGAACCCTACATGCTCGCGCGCAACCTGCCGGGCGTCGTGGTGTTGGTGGACAAGGACCGCGTGAAGGCCGGTGCCTATGCGATCAAGCAGTTTGGCTGCGACACGCTCGTCCTGGACGACGGCTTCCAATATCTGCCGCTCAAAGGGCGGCTCAATCTGCTCCTCGTGGACAAGACCAACCCGTTCGGCAACGGGTATCTGCTGCCCCGGGGCATCCTGCGCGAGCCCATCAAGCACCTGAAACGCGCCTCGTATGTGTTTCTCACGAAGTCGAAAGGCGTGCGCGACGAGGAGCTCGAGGCCATGATCCGGCGTTTCAATCCGGAGGCGGAAATCATCGAGTGCGCCCACAAGCCGCAGTACCTGCAGCGGCTCGACAACGGGGAACGCCTGCCACTCTCGTCCCTGGCCGGGAGGCGGGTCGGGGCCTTCAGCGGCATCGCCGCGCCGGAAAGCTTTGAGGCTTTCCTGCGGGAAACCGGAGCCAAGCTCACCTTCACGCGCCGCTTTCTGGATCATCATCGCTTCACCTCCGACGACCTTACCACGGTCTATGCCGACGCCTTGGAGGCCAAGGTGGAGATGTTGATCACCACGGAGAAAGACGCGGTGCGGCTCGATCCCGCCCGCAAGATTCCCTTGCCCTGCTATTACCTGAGGCTGGAAATCGAGATCCTGCGGGGGGCGGCCGACTTTGATGAGGCGGTGGGCAAGATCTGCTTTCCGAACGGCACGCCTGCGGTGGCGTCGGCCACTCCGGTTTGAGCGGATTCGCTATTGATTCGCCGCGAGGCCGCCCTTTCCGTCGCACAATACAGGCAGTGCGGTGCCGGGGGAAAGGGCTGGCAGGCGATTGCTCCCGCGAAGCTGCGGATCGAGATTTGGCCTTGCTCAGGGTTTGCCCGGGGAGCAGGCGGTCAGCCGACGCGGTGGAGTCGCCAATTCACGAGCTGCCTTTGGGATTGAACGCCTTCGGGCGGGCGTCGAATGTCGGGGCATGAGTGATCCCCGTTATTCCCAGCTGGCCGAAGTACTGACCGGCTTCTCCTGCAACCTGAAGAAAGGCGAACGCGTACTGATCGATGCAATCGACGTGCCGGACGCCTTTGTCTTGGCGTTGGTGCGGGCCGCCCGGGCCCTGGGCGCCTTGCCCTACGTCAACCTGCAACGCGTCCGCCTCGCCCGCGAAATGCTCCGGGGCGCGACCAGCGAACAGTTTGAAGTGCTGGCTGAACTTGAGCTGGCCCGGATGAAGAAGATGGATGCCTACATTGCCGCGCGGGGCTCGAACAACATCTTCGAGACCTCCGACGTCCCGGCGGAGCGGGTGCAGATGGTGTCCAAGCTGATGCAGCCCGTGCAGGATTATCGGGTGAACAAGACGAGGTGGGTGGTCGTGCGCTGGCCTACGAGCGCCATGGCGCAGCAGGCCGGCATGAGCACCGAGGCGTTCGAGGACTTCTATTTCCGGGTCTGCACGTTTGACTACCGGCGTTACGGTCCGGGCATGGCGGCCTTGCAGACGTTGATGGAGAAGACCGACCGCGTGCAGATCAAGGGCCCGGGTACCGACCTTTCCTTTTCCATCAAGGGCATTGGCGCCGTGGCCTGCGGCGGCATCCGCAACATCCCCGACGGCGAGGTGTTTTCCTGCCCGATCAAGGACAGCGTCGAGGGTGTCCTGCAGTACAACGCCCCCACGGTCTATCTTGGCACGGCTTTCGACAACATCCGGCTCGTCTTCAAGAAGGGCAAGATCGTGGAGGCCACCGCCAACAACACGAAACGCCTGAACGAGATTCTCGATACCGATGCCGGTTCACGCTACATCGGTGAGTTTGCGATCGGCTTCAACCCGCACATCACCGAGCCGATGCGCGACATCCTGTTCGACGAGAAGATCGCCGGCTCCTTCCACTTCACCCCGGGCAAGGCCTACGAGACGGCGGGCAATGGCAACCACTCGGTCGTGCACTGGGACATGGTTTGCATCCAACGGCCGGAACACGGCGGCGGCGAAATCTGGTTCGACGGCAAGCTCATCCGCAAGGACGGGCTGTTCGTCCTGCCGGCGCTGAGGAAGCTGAATCCCGCCGAACTCCTCAAGAAGGGGTAGGGCGGCGAGTACTTTCACCGTTTGTGGCGCGGAGCGGAGTCCGCGCCCTTCCACGCAACCCATGCCTGCCATACCCGACAACCTCGCCTTCGCCCAGTCGCTGCCGAAGACGGAGACGCACCTTCACCTGGAAGGCGCGTTGCCGCTGGAATTGCTGCGACGCGTGCGGCCGGAATTCGCCGAGCCGCCGCCCTCCTGGGCGAAGAACTTCAAGTTTCGCGATTTCGCGCATTTCGAGAAGGACCTGCTCGACATGGCCTTCTCGTGGTTCACGACGCCCGCGCGTTACCACGAGGCGGCCAAGGTGATCTTTGCGCGGCTGGCGGCGCAGAACGTGAAGTACGTGGAGACCAGCTTCGCGTCCGGGGTGATCGAATTCCTCGGTCTGGATGGTCGGGAAGTCCTGGGCGCCATCCGCACCGCCGTGCCCGACGGGCTCGAGGTGCGCGTCTTTCTGGGCATTCATCACAACGGCGCCGGACCCAAGATGATGCCCGTGCTGGAACAGGCGCTTGGCTGGAGTGAACTCGCGGGCATCGACCTGCACGGTTTCGAGGACGCCCCGCTGGAACCGTGGACCGCGCCCTACTGGGAAGCGGCGCGGCGTGCTGGCAAATACACCAAGGCGCACGCGGGCGAGTTCATGGGGGCGGATTTCGTGAAGAAGATTCTGGACGAACTGAAACCCCAGCGTATCGAGCACGGGGTGCGTTCGATCGAGAGTCCCGCGCTGGTGCAGGAACTGATCAAGCGCGGCATCGCGTTGGATATGTGTCCGATCAGCAACCACAAGCTCATGCCGGGGGTGAGCCTGGCAAATCATCCCATCCGCCGCCTGTTCGATGCCGGCGTCAAGGTGACGATCAGCACGGACGACCCGATCTCCTTCGGCAACCGCATCAACGACGAGTACGTGGCGTTGGCCGAGCGGAGTGGCTTCGACCGACGGGAGCTCATCCAGATCGCGCGGAACGGCTTTGAGGTGGCCCTGATGCCCGAAGCGCAGAAGCGGCCGTGGCTGGAGCAACTTGGCGGGATGACGACCGGGTAGGGCGGCGAGGGGCGGATTGCTCGCACGACGGGATATTGCCCGTGAGACAGCTTGCAGGCGGTGGATTGCCGTGCAGCATGCGGCTTCCCTTGGCCTCCACCACCTACCAGATTCCTGAGACGCAACGCCGCGAACGCGCCGACAAGGTACTGGCCTCTGCGTTTCCCGAACACAGTCGCGCGGCCTTTCAGCGCGCGTTGGAGGCCGGACTGGTCAAGGCCGATGGCAAGGTCATTGCGCAAGCCAACGAGGTGCGCGGAGGCCAGACGCTGGAGTTCAGTTTTCCCGAGGTGGTCGCCGCCGAGATCAAGGCCGTCGATATCCCGCTCGAGGTGATCTATGAGGACAAGCACCTGATCGTGCTGAACAAGGCGGCCGGCATGGTGGTGCACCCGGGCGTCGGCACCGGCGAGGACACGATGGTCCACGCGTTGTTGTCGCATTGTGAAGGCGAGTTGAGCGGCATTGGTGGCGTGGAGCGTCCGGGCATCGTCCATCGTCTGGACAAGGACACCAGCGGACTGCTCGTGGTGGCAAAAAATGACGCCGCGCACCGGGCGCTGGCCGACCAGTTCGCTTCCCGGACCCTGCGCAAGGAGTACCTGGCGCTTATTTCCGGGGTGCCCAAGACCGAGAGCGGCAGCATCGATCGCAGCATCGCGCGTCACCCGGTGCACCGCCACCGCATGACCACGGGCGAAGGCGGCCGGCCATCGCGCACGGACTGGGCGGTGGAAAAGAAATTTGGCGAGGCGGCGGCTCTGGTCCGCTGCCGCATCCACACGGGGCGGACGCATCAGATCCGCGTGCACCTGAAATCGCTCGGGCATCCGTTGCTCGGCGATGCGACCTACGGGTGGAAACAGAATCCCGCGTTGCCGGTGCCGCCGCGGGTCATGTTGCACGCAGAACACCTCGTGTTCAGTCACCCGGTCAGCGCCAAGGTGATGGACCTGCAGGCGCCGCTGCCAAAGGATTTCAAGCAGATGCTGGCGGCGCTCAAGAAGGTGAAGTAAGGTACGCTGGCCAAGGACGGGTTTGGAGGTGATCCCTGCACACCCCGGCGCTGCGCGCCACCCCTCTTCCTAGAGGGGATTTTAAGACCTTTGCAGCCGAAGTGCCCCTAGGAAGAGGGGTGTGTAGCGATCATCCCGGGATCAGCAGTCCCAGCTAGCTGCAAAGGCGATCCGCTCACATCTGATCCAGCGCCTCGGCCGCGAGGCCCCAGCGGAGGTTGTAGACGGAATGGACAAAGGAAGGGATGCGGGCTGCGTTCGCCACGGCGAGCATAGTGACAATTGCGGCGGGAAACACATCGGCGCGGGCCGAGGGCAGTCCGGGAATTGCCTTGCGCTGGTCGAGCGACATCGGGGCCAGATAGTCCAGCATCCCGCCGATGGTTTCGACACTGATCAACGGATCGGCGTCCTCCATCTTCTGTTGCTGTTGCGCGCCCAGAATGGCGCGAACGGTGCTCATGCTGCCACCGGTGAAGACGGCGGTGGGCGGGGTCTCCGCAAACTTGAAGCCGCTCTGTTTCAGCTCGGCCGTCGCATGCGCGGCGAGGGCGGCCAACTCCGCCTGCACGAGGGGGGCGCCGGGGTCCTTGATGAACTTTTCCGTCAGCCGGACGCAGCCCAGCTGCAGGCTCAGCTCCTGCTCAACCTTGCGTTGCTTGAACGAGAGGCATTCGAGGCTGCCGCCGCCAAGATCAAAGACGTAGAAATCCTGCAATTCCTCCAGTTCCGGGTCACAGGTGAGACCGCGGCCGATGTAGGAGGCCTCTTCCTTGCCGGACAGAATGCGGATGTCCTGCTTGGTGGCCGTCTTCACCCGCTGGCAGAAAGTCGCGCCGTTGGACGCGTCGCGCACGGCGCTGGTGGCGACGAGAATGGTCCGGCGCACGCCAAACTCGGCCACTTCGGATACGAGCTCGCGCACGGCCCCGAGCCCGCGGGTCATGCCGGCTTCGCTTAGCTTGGGTTCGGTCTCGCTGATACCCGCACCGATGCGGGCGTCGAGGGTGCGGTTCTTGAGCACGCGATACTGCCCGGTCGCGGCGCGGGCCACGACCAGCATCTTGATCGAGTTGCTGCCGATATCGATGACGGCGACACGAGGAGGAATTGCCATGGAGCTATGGCCACAAAAAGGCGCGCAAGGCGCAAAGGGAAAATGCGCTCAACCTGATTAGTTACTGCTTTCGCTGACAAAAAGCCTGCGGGACTCTGGGTCGTACACAACGGTGACGCCGCCCCCATTTTGCTGTCGTTCCTCATAGCGCAACGCGAGTGGATACATATCCTCCGGGGCACCCTGCCGAATGGGCGGCAGATTCAGAATGCTGCGGTAGGGACCGACATGTACATCACGTGCCTCCTCCATTTTCCAGTTGTTCTCCTTTGCGAATCGCTCGAATGAATCGCGGGGGATGGTGCACTCGTATACCGACAACCAGAAAAGGTCCCCTTTTCTGACGTAACTCACATCGGTTGCTTCTTTCGGCAGCCAGTCAACGCGGGCAACATGCTGGCCCGACTCATCAATGATCTCCAATGCTGATCGAAGCAGGAATCTTGTTCCCAGAATTCCTGCGAGAATGAGCAATAGAACGGCTGCAGCGACAGGGATGGTTTTTGAGCTGAATTTCACAGCGTGAAATCCTTCGGGGCGATCAGGACGACGAATTCGCCCTTGAGGCTGCCGGCGAGGAGTTTCGTCTGCACTTCGGAGGCGAGGCCGATGTGAAACGCCTCGTGGAGCTTGGTGACCTCCTTGGCGATGCAAACGACGCGGTCCGTCCCCAGCACCTCGACAATCTCGGCGGCGAACTTGTCGATCCGGTGACAGCTTTCGTAGAGGGCGAGGGTGTAGTCAAAGTCGCGATACTTCGTGAGAAAGGTGATGCGGGCGGCGGACTTGGGCGGCAGGAAGCCGGCGAACAGAAAGCCGTTGGTCGGCAGCCCTGCTGACGACAACACGGCCGTGAGGGCACAGGGACCGGGGACGGGGACTACCGGCAGATTGCGACGGCGGCAGGCCCGGACGATGCGGAAACCGGGGTCACTCAGGCCAGGGGTGCCGGCGTCGCTGACCACGGCGACGGATTTGCCGGAAGCGATGAATTCGGCGAGCCGTTCGGCGGCCTCGGTCTCGTTGTGTTCGTGATAGGGCGCCAGTTCGCGATGGAGCCCGAGCCGGGTCAGCATGTTTCCCGTGGTGCGGGTGTCTTCGCAGGCCACGAGATCCACCGATCCCAAAATGGCGCGCGCGCGCTCGGTCAGGTCCGCCAGGTTGCCGATCGGCGTGGCCACCACGTAAAGGTGACCGGGCAGGGGCGTCAGCGAAGGATTGACGGCTGGCGCGTTCATGCCGGCAGGACTACGGCCGCAGCGGGAGGCTGCTTAGTTGCCGGTCATGCCCGGGATACGGCCTTCCCAGGAAGCGGGACGGCTCCACGGAATGGACGAATCCTGCTGGTTGCCCGTGCAGCCGGAAAGGCCGATGAGGGCAAAAGCGAGCAGCAGGAGGGCAACGAGTGATTTGCGGGAGGAGGACATGTCTGGAATGGGTAATACGACAATCAGGTGGGTCTGCAACTGCCGTTTGTGATGGGATGCTTAATCGGCCCGATGGTTCCGTGCGCTCACGCTTTCCAGGCGTAAGTCGAATCGGACCAGGGCTTGCGCACGGTCTTGACCAACTTGCTGCCCGGGTTGGCGGCCATGTGTTCCAAAACCTTGAAGATGAGCTCGGTTTGGCCGGGCTGATCCAGCTGGGCGGCCAGGGTCTCGGCCGTGAACTCCCGGCCGTTGGCGGCCTGGAGGGCGGCGGCCATCTTCAGCTTGAGGGCAATGACGCTGCCGGCGGCCTTCTTGCCGGCTTCGACGCCGGGCTGATGGTAGGCGTTGATACCGACCAAGGAGGCATAGAAACCGACCGCACGCTCGTAGAGGGCGATCAGTTGTCCCAGTGAACGCGGGGACACCTCGTTGACGGTGATGGTGAGGGAGTGACGGTTCTTCTCGCTCAGGGCGTCCCGGGTACCCAGGAAAAAGCCTTGGAGGTAATCGCCACTGGTCACCCCCGGCTCGACCTCCATGGAGTCGTCACCGGCGCGGTCCTTGAGGACCTCGATGAAGGTGACGAAGAAGTTGTTCACGCCCTCGCGGAGCTGCTGCACGTAGGCGTGCTGGTCCGTAGAGCCCTTGTTGCCGTAGACGGCGATACCCTGGTTGACCAGGTTGCCGGCGAGGTCGAGCTCCTTGCCGAGGGACTCCATCACGAGCTGCTGGAGATAGCGGGAGAAGAGGAGGAAACGGTCCTTGTAGGGCAGCACGACCATGTCCTTGGTCCCGCGGCCGTCGGTGGCCCAATACCACATGAGGGCGAGGAGGGCGGCCGGGTTGTCCTTCAGGGTTTTCTTGCGCGTAACCTCGTCCATGGCGGCAGCACCGGCGAGCATCTGGTCGATCTTGATGCCTTGCAGGGCGGCGGGCAGGAGGCCCACGGCGCAGAGCTCGGAAGTGCGTCCGCCGACCCAATCCCACATCGGGAAACGGGCCAGCCAGCCTTCCGCGATGGCGACCTGGTCGAGTTTGGAGCCCTCGCCGGTGACGGCGACAAACTGCTTGGTGTGGTCGAGACCGGCGGCCTTGAAAGCGGCCTGCGCCTCGAGCATGCCGTTGCGGGTCTCGGCGGTGCCACCGGATTTGGAAATGACGATGACGAGGGTCTGCTTGAGGCGGCTGCCGAGTTCCTTCAGCACGTAGTCCATGCCGTCGGGATCGGTGTTGTCGAAAAAGGAGACGCGCATGCGGTCGCGACCGCCCTTGAGGCGACCGAGGGCATGGCTGACCAGTTGCGGACCGAGCGCCGAACCGCCGATGCCGATGACGAGGACTTCCTTGAATTTGCCGGCCGGGGAAGCGATCTCGCCCTTGTGGATCTTGGTGGTGAACACCTTGATGGCCTCGAGCGTCGAGGTGATGGCGTTGCGAAGTTCCGGGGTGGGGGCCAGATCGGCGTTGCGGAGCCAATAGTGACCGACCATGCGCTTCTCATCGGGATTGGCGATCGCACCGCCTTCCAAGGCTGCCATGTCGGCAAAGGCCTGCTGGAGCTTCGGCTGCATGGACTGCAGAAAGTCGTCCGGGAAAGGCATGCGGCTGATGTCGAGCGACAGGCCGAGACGGGCGTTGGTGTAGTAGAGCGACTTGAAGCGTTCCCATGTCATAGTCTTGAAGGGATAAGCCAGTACTCAGGAAGGGGCTAGCCCGAAAACGGGATAATTGCGGCATAGGGGATCACAGAAACGGAAGCGTGCCCTGCAACCGGGTGCGGGCCAACTTGCGGTTGATTGTCGCGGAATGTACCGGGGGCGGACTCCGGAAAAAGAGATCTCGGATCACGGAAATTTGTGGATTGCCAGCGGACGACGCAGCCGCGTTCACTGGGGGGCTTAAAGCATGGCATTTGATCTCAAGCGCGTTTTGAAAGTGATGCTGTTCTCATCGAACGGTCCGCTTTCGGTGAAAGACATCCAGACGGCGGTGAGCCGTTTCCACGAGCAGGCCTCCAGCCTGCCATTGGAGGAGTCGACGACTGAGGGCACGGAGCCAGCGGGCGAGACCGTGCCGGCGGAAGCTCCCGTGGTCGGCGGTGAAGCCGCCCCTGCCGTGGTCATGCCGATCGAGGATGACGAATTTTACCGCGAGGTGCCCACGCTCGTCACGGCCGCGCAGATTCGCGAAGCCATGGACACCATCGGGCTCGAATTGAAGGCGGCTGACAGCGAGATGGTGCTTATCGAGGGATCCACCGGCTGGCGCCTGGCAACCCAACCGCGGTTCGCGCGCTGGGTCCGGCTGCTCCGCAACGAGCCGCCACCGGTCCGGCTGAGCGCATCGGCCTTGGAAACGCTGGCCGTCGTCGCCTACCGCCAACCGGTCACCCGGGCGGAAATCGAGCAGATTCGTGGCGTCTCGGCCGATGCAGGCCTGGCCAAGCTCATGGAACGCGACCTCGTGTATATCGTCGGACGCGCCGACCTGCCCGGTCGACCGATTCAGTACGGGACCACGGACGCCTTTCTGGAATTTGTGGGCATCAAATCACTCGACGAGCTGCCGGCTTCCGACGTGCTGTCGCCGCGGCAGATTGACGCCTGGCTGCAGACTTCCGCCAATCCGCGCGCCGCGGGAGACTCCGATATGGGGCTGGATGAAACGGAAGAGGATCAGCTGGCCCTGCAGGAGACGCCTGCTCCGGTGACACCGGTTTCCGACCAGCCCGAGGCAGAATCGAAACCGGAAACTCCGGTCGAATCCTGACCAGCGCCTACTCCCGGCGTGCCGGGTGGGCGATCCAGGCTCCGGAAGGGGATTCCCGTCTAGCGAGCCCGGGCAAAGTAGAGCGCGATCACGCCCAAGCCAAGCAGGGCAAAGGCGGCGAAAAAATAGATCAGGCAGCCCCGCTTGACCTCACCGCGCACGGTGCGGCCGTCTTTCTGAAATTTCTTGATGAGCTCGTCCGCATCCGCGGGCGCCAAGGGGGCCGCCGGCGGCACGGGCGCGGTCGCCGTTGCGGGCTTGGCTGCAGATGTGGTGGGCGCCGCCTGGCCGGAGACGGACTTCTCTCGCTCGATCTCCCGGTCCAGCCAGGCCAGTTGTTCCTGCGCGAGAGCGCGCTGTCGCTGAAGATCGGATAGCCGGTCGGACATGTCGTCAGTGAGGCGGAAAACACCGGGGCGGGCAAGTGGGATGGTTTGCCGCGGGCGTGAAGGTGGTTCCAGCCCGGTCAATGGTTACCTCGTCGGGCAGCCCTCAGCCCTCGGCGGCGCTGCCTGAGGGCGGGCAGCGACGATTCCGTCACGGTGCCGCCGTACCCGGCCAAAGAAAAAGGCGCACCTTGCGGGTGCGCCTGGAAATGAAAGCAACGAATGTCTCGATCAGACGACGTTTACCTTGCGGTGAGCCTTGTCGAACTGGACGGTGCCATCGCGCAGGGCGAAGAGCGTCCAATCGCGGCCGGTGCCCACGCCCTTGCCGGCATGGTGCTTGGAGCCGCACTGACGGATGATGATGCCGCCGGCGAGGACCTTCTGTCCGCCGAAAATCTTTACGCCCAGACGCTGGGAACGGCTGTCCCGTCCGTTGCTGGATGTTCCCTGACCTTTCTTGTGTGCCATTGTAGTATCTCCTTAAGCTGTGATGGATTCGATCTTGATGACAGAAAGCTCCTGGCGATGGCCGCGTTTGCGCTCCATGCCCTTGCGCTTCTTCTTTTTGAAGACGATAACCTTCTTGCCGCGCTTGTTCTCAAGGACCTTGGCCTTGACTGAAGCGCCGGAGAGGAAGGGGGTACCGACCTTGAAATTTTCGCCCTCGCCCGCAGCGAGGACCTCGTTGATTTCGACCGTGGAACCGGCTTCCGTCTTGGGATAGCGGTTCACGATGAGGATATCGCCCTCGCTGACCGAGAACTGCTTCCCCTGTGTTTTGATAGTGGCTTTCATAAGTTCAAAGGGGCGAAATAAGATGAGTAGGCCAAGGGTAATCAAGGCTTTATTTATTTTTCCTAACAAATGCCCCAATAAAAGGCAGTTTGCGGCGGGAGAGCCCGCTTGCGAGCCGCATTTTTTCCAAATATCAAGGACGCCGTGCAACGCATCGTTTCCCAGCGTGAATTTGAGCGAAAAAACACCGTGGCGGTGGCAAGGTGGTTACTGGGCAAGGTTTTAGTGAAACAGGATGCCAAGGCCCTCGTGAGTTACCGCATCACCGAGGTGGAGGCCTACCACGGCGAAAGCGATCAGGCCTGTCACGCGAGCAAGGGGCGCACAAAAAGAACCGAAGTCATGTATCAGAGCGGCGGTCGGTGGTATGTTTATCTCTGTTACGGGGTCCATGAGATGCTGAATCTGGTCACGGGACCGGTCGAACAGCCCTCGGCGGTGCTGATCAGGGGATTGGAGGGGATTTCGGGCCCCGGGAGGCTGACCAAACACTTGGGTATTACGCGGGCGCTGAACAATGCAGTCGTCGGTCCCGAATCTGGCCTTTACGTGGAGGACGATGGCTGGGTGCCGCCGCGCAATCGTGTCCGCAGCGGACCCCGGATCGGCGTGGATTACGCCGGTCGCGAGTGGGTCGCCAAGCCGTGGCGATTTTGGATCGACGCACTGTGACGCGCGGACTTTCGGCGAGGGGGCTGTTCCTCGCGATCATTCATGTCCGGCGGCTTCGTTGCGGAATTGGCAATCTGAAGCGAGATGTGCCGGCATTGCCTGATTGCACTCGGGCCGATGAGCTGTAGCCCTCACACTCTCAATGATGCCTAACAGCCAGGGATCCTACCGCCTCTTCGTTTTCCGGGGCATCGATGTCCATATTCATTGGTCATGGTTCATCGTGGCCATCTACTCGGTTTCCACGCGGGTGCCGAACTACGCGTCACCGCTCTGGGCTTTGCTGGAGTACCTCACCTTGTTTCTCGTGGTCCTGCTGCATGAGTTCGGTCACGCATTTGCCACGCGCCAGGTGGGCGGCAAGGCGGACCAGATCGTATTGTGGCCGCTCGGTGGCGTGGCCTACGTTGCCCCGCCTTCTCGCCCGGGCGCCACCCTGTGGAGCATCGCGGCAGGCCCCTTGGTCAACGTCGCGCTCCTGCCGGTCCTCTACGGCCTTTTCTGGGCCACAAAATCGACGGGCGCGTTTGAGCAGAACGAGGATCTCTATCGCTTTCTGCGGGCGATCAACCTGATTAACATCAGCCTGCTGGTCTTCAATCTCCTGCCGGTTTATCCGTTGGACGGCGGACAGATTTTCCGGTCGCTGCTCTGGTATCCGTTTGGGCGCGCCCGCAGTCTGTTGGCGACCACGGTGATCGGAATCGTGGGTGGGTTGGGCATCGTGGCACTGGCTGTGATGTGGCAATCCTGGTGGATCGGCATCATGGCCTTCTTTTTGTTGTCGAATTGCTGGGGCAGCTTCAAGCAGGCGCAGGCGCTGCGAAAACTCGAGCAACTGCCCCGGCGGACAGAGTACAGGTGCCCGGACTGCGAGGCGCATCCGCCGATCGGCAACTACTGGCTCTGTCCCTCATGTCGCCAGGCCTTCGATCCCTTCGCCTCGGCGGGACAGTGTCCTCATTGCTCCGTCGTGCTCGACCGGACGGTTTGCCCGGATTGCGGCAGCGCGCGTGCGCAGCGCTCGTGGGACGCGTCGATCCGGGATATCTGAACCACGCCGGGCCCACGCGGCCTGCTCTGGGCCCGCTCGATCTCGGGGCTACCGCCCTAGCCGGACTCATGCAGTCAACCGTAGGGGCGCTGCTTGACGGCGCCCGGGAACTGGTTGATCGCCGGCGACCTTGCGGGCGTCGTCAAGCGACGCCCCTACACACACCAATGGGTGGAGCGAGAATGAGAGCCAAAGGACAGCTCAACTGCATGAGTCCGTATCGGTGTTCCGCCGATCAAAATCCGTAGATTTTGGGGAGGGGTGCTGGGGAGGGGGCGGCCGCCCCCTCCCCGCCCTGAACCGGAGTCTGGGGGTTGGATCGC
>Ga0208263_100281_pt1 | contig 19937 bp, 17 predicted proteins | sample LakWasMet28_LOW6_2_FD_183872 | JGI IMG/M metagenome (GOLD analysis project Ga0208263, IMG submission 183872) | Freshwater sediment methanotrophic microbial communities from Lake Washington under simulated oxygen tension - Sediment Metagenome... | ecosystem: Environmental > Aquatic > Freshwater >... | reverse complement strand
GCTAAATATTTCACAAAAAGACCAGCTGTAATCTGTTTTGAAGGAGCTTATCACGGACGAACAATGCTTACCTTGAGTTTGACCAGTAAATATGGTTTGTTCAAAAAAGGTTTTGGAAATTTTGCTCCAGACATTTATCGTTTTCATTCACCAAATGTGTACAGAAAACCGGATAGCATGACCGAAGAAGAATACATCGATTTTTGCATTGAACGTTTTGACCAAAATCTAATTTCTCACGTAGATCCATCGGCGGTGGCTGCAATTATCATTGAACCAGTTCAAGGTGAAGGTGGATTTATCCCGGTTCCAAAACGTTTCCTTGAAAAAATTAGACAAGTTTGCGACCAACACGGTATTGTTTTCATTGCGGATGAGGTTCAAGCAGGTGCAGGAAGAACAGGAAAATTCCTTTCTATCGAACATTCTGGTGTAATTCCAGACATTGTAACAATGGCAAAATCTATCGGTTCGGGAATGCCAATTAGTGCTACTACGGGAAGAGCCGAAATTATGGATGCACCGCATTTAGGTGGAGTGGGAGGAACATATTCCGGAAGTCCGCTTGCAGTTGTTGCTGCCTTAGAAACCGTAAAACAAATTAACACGCCAGAATTTTTAGCAAAATCCACTCACGTTGGTAATATTATTGTTAGTCGTTTGACGGCAATGAAAGATAAATTTTCAATCATCGGAGATATTCGTGGGTTGGGAGCAATGCTTGTCGTTGAGTTCGTGAAGGACAGAAAAACCAAAGAACCAGATATGGATTTTGCTATGGCAGTTATCAAAAAATGTGTTTCTAATGGTTTGATTTTAATTCGCGCCGGTTTATACACAAACTGTATCCGTTTCTTGCCTCCAATCGTCATCACTGACGAACAATTAAACGAAGGAATGGACGTCATCGAACAAGCAATTGCGGACGTTTTAACTGAAAGAGCCTAAATAAATTAATAGGCTAAAACTTTTCGACAAACCAATAAAATGAATTTCAAATTAATACATAACGCTAATATTATCACTATGGATGAGGCTTTTTCAAAAGCTGATTCCATGGTTATTAATAATTTGGGCAAAATTCAAGCAGTTGGAAATGAAAAAGATTTACGAGATAAATTCTTTTCTTTTTCCAAAGAATTTGATTTTCAAGGAAAAACCATTATTCCAGGTCTCAATGATGCACACATTCACGTATGGAAAATTGGGCATCTTCGAACCTATATGCTTGACGTTCGCGGCATAAAATCCATAGTGGAATTCAAAGAAAAATTAAGGGAATTTGCGGATAAAAATCCAAAATCAAATTGGATTATGGCTCGTGGAGTCAACGAAATGGTGCTCGAAGAAAAACGATTACCTACTAAAGAAGATTTGGATGAAGTGATTTCGAACCGACCTGTTTTTGTGATTAGAACTTGTGCCCACATTGGTATTGCCAATTCAAAAGCCATAGAAATTTCGGGAGTTTCAGAAGCAACTGAAGAACCTTTTGGCGGAGAAATCCGAAAAAATAAAGACGGTAGTCTGCAAGGTATTTTTACTGAAAGAGCTTTGGGGTTAATTATGAATAACATTCCGGCTTTTACTTTCGAAGAATACAAAAATATGATTCTCGAAGCGCATAATTATTTATTGAGCCTCGGAATTACAAGCGCGACTGATCCTGCCGCAAACGAAGAACTTTTAGACGCTTATATTCGATTGGATAAAGAAGGATTATTAAAAGTGCGAATGAATGTTTTTCCGCTCAGAATTCCTGACGGAAGTGACGAAATTCAGGTTTTGCCAGACAAATACGAATCGGAATTTTTACAAATAAAAACCGTAAAGTTCTTTTCTGATGGTGGTTTGAGTTCGGCTACGGCAGCTTTGAACGTTCCTTACAAAAATACCGATGGATACAAAGGTGTCTTGCGATTGGATTATGATAAATTTTTCGAAACAGCCAAAGAAGCCGTTGACAAAGGTTTTTCGGTGGCAACACATGCTATTGGTCATCAAGCCGTCGATTTGACATTGAAAGTGTATCGCGATTTATTCAAAATCGACAATACTTTAAAACACAGAATTGAACACGTTGGGTTTTTATCCAATGAAAATATAAAGGATTTCCAGACGATGAATATGACTGCCGCAATGCAGCCGATTTTCATCTACGAATTGGCCAATAATTTCAAAAACACATTAACGGATGATTTGTTGGACGTGGTTTATCCATGTAAAACCGTTTTGGATAACGGAATAAATTTGGCTCTTTCTACGGATGGTCCCGTGGTGAAAGAAATAAATCCTTGGGTCAATATGGAAACCGCGGTGACACGAAAAGCGGCTGACGGCTTTGTCATTGGCGAAAGCCAAAAAGTAACTTTTGAGCTAGCATTGAAAGCTTATACTGTGGGAAGTGCCATTGCTGATAATTTAGAAGACAAAAAAGGAAGTCTTTCCAAAGGGAAATATGCCGATTTTATTGTTTTGAATAAAAACCCTTTTGAATTAGAAGATGTTTCTGCCGTTGAAGCCAGTGAAACCTGGATACACGGAGAATTAAAATATAAAATTTAACCATCCCTGTCAGGGTTTTAAACCCTGACAGGATTAAGGAAAAAAGCAATGAGCGCACTCGACGACGAATTAGATTATCAAATATTAAAACTGCTTCAAAAAGACGGCAGAATGTCATTTACTGAAATTTCGAAAGAAATTAATGTGGCTGTGAGCACGATTCGCCACCGTTTTATCAATTTAGTCGAAGACGGAACTTTGAAAATAATTGGTAGGATTGACCCCAATAAAATTGGATTCAATGCCTATGCAAGCGTTTTGATTTCAGTCAAACCAAAGTCCTTAATGAATGCTGTTTTTGAGTCTTTGACCAAGTTGCCCGAAATAAGTTTTTTGGCATCAGTTTCTGGGGATTATGATATCGAAGCCAACGTAATGTGTAGAGATATGGAACATCTTAACGAATTATTAGGGGATAAAATTCACACTTTAGAAGGCGTTTTTGATACCAAAACCAATATGTATATGAAAATTCATAAATTTTCGCAACCCGATTTAGAATTAGCAAAATTATCAAGACAGTAAAAAAATGAACAATACCGACAAACTTTACGAAAGAAGAAAAAATAGCGTTCCAAACGCATTAGGAATTTTCAACCCATCTAGTATTCAATCAGCCAAAGGAGCCATAATCATTGATGCCGATGGCAAGGAATTAATTGATTTTGCAGGAGGAATTGGTGTAAATAATGCAGGACACGGTGTGCAAGAAATTATAGATGCTATAAAAAATCAAGCCGATAAATTCATTCACGCTTCATTCAATGTTTCTGTTTATGAGCAATATTTGGACTTGACCGAAAAATTGTGTGAGCTATTGCCACACGGCGAATCAACGAAAGCTATGTTGACATTATCAGGTGCAGAATCGGTTGAAAACGCTATCAAAATTGCTCGTGCCGTAACCGGAAAATCAGGGATTATTTGTTATGATGGTTCGTTTCACGGACGCACAATGATGGCAATGACTTTGACATCAAACGTGAAATACAAAGAAGGTGCAGGACCTTATGCACCTGAAGTATATCGTTTGGAATATCCGTATTACAAACCAAGTATGAAGAGCAGAATGACTCAAGATGAGTTCGATGATTTGATGATTATGAAGTTGCACAAAACGTTTTCATCAACAGTCTCGATAACTCAAACGGCTGCTATTATTCTGGAATTGGTGCAGGGAGAAGGCGGATTTACTGTTGCTTCTAAAAAATACGTGCAGTATTTGCGTAAATTCTGTACCGAAAATAACATTTTCTTGATTTTTGATGAGGTGCAATCCGGTTTCGGTCGTACCGGAAAATGGGCGGCTTTCGAACATTATGGCGTAACACCAGATTTATCTACTTGGGCAAAATCAATGGGTGGCGGAATGCCAATTGGTGCCGTTATTGGTAAAGCCGAAATTATGGATGCCGTAAAACCGGGACTTATTGGCGGAACTTATTTAGGAAATCCCTTGAGTTGTGTGGCTTCGTTGGCAAGCATCAATTATATGCAAAAGAACAACATCAATGCTGCCGGTGAAAAAGTGGGGAAGGTAGTTCGTGAAAAGTTCAACCAATGGCAGGCAAAATATCCGAAAAATATCACTGATGTTCGTGGTTTGGGAGCAATGTTGGCCATCGAATTTTTTAATCCAAATACCGGACTTCCTGATGGTGTTTCAACAAAAGCAATAGTAGATAAATGCCTTGCAAAAGGATTAATTGTAATCACTTCCGGAACTTACGGAAATTGCATTCGTATATTAAGTCCTTTATTTATTGAAGATGAAATCTTGGAAAAAGGCTTAATGATTTTGGAAGAAACTATTGAAGAAGTAATATCATAAATTTTAAAATCCGTTGAAATCAGCGTTTTTGCTTTAGCAAATCTGCGTTTATCAGCGTACAATTTGTAATAAAAAAAATGAAAAAACAATATATCAACGGTGAATGGTGTGATGCTTTAAACGGTAACACTTGGGATTTACAAAGTCCATCGACCGAAGCAATTTTAGAGAAAGTTCCTTTTGGCAATGCCGATGATTGTAAAAAAGCAATTGACGCAGCAGATGAAGCTTTTAAAACTTGGAAAAAAACAACACCTTATTTTAGAGCCGAAATTTTAAAAAAGGCAGCCGATTATATGCGTGCCAATGCTGAGGCTTTCGCCAAAGAAACGTCGCTGGAAACAGGAAAACCAATGCTGGAATCTCGTGGCGAATGGCAGGTTTCAGCCAACCTTTTTGAATGGTACGCCGAAGAAGGAAAACGCAGTTATGGACGTGTAATTCCGTCAAGCAGAGCAGACAAACGTTCGATGGTTATTTATCAGCCATTGGGAGTTGTGGGTGTGATTACGGCTTGGAATTTTCCGGCTTATAATCCTGCAAGAGCGGTTGCGGCGGCTTTGGCAGCGGGTTGTAGTGTGGTAATGAGAGGTTCGGAATTCACGCCTTTGTCGAGTTTTAATATGGCAAAAGCGTTGCACGAAGCCGGAATTCCAAAAGGGGTTTTCAACTTAATCAACACGGAGCCAATTTCTACAGGAACGGAGATGATTGAAAATCCTTTATTGAAAAAAATAAGTTTCACGGGAAGCACAAGAGTTGGAAAAATATTAATGGATGGTGCATCCAAAACATCGACTAAATTGTCGCTTGAATTGGGTGGAAATGCTCCGGTTATCATCGAAAAAGATGTGGATGTTGAAGCGATTGCGCATCAGGCAATTGTTGCCAAATTGAGAAATTGTGGTCAGGTTTGTGTTTCTCCACAGCGTTTTTACGTGCATTCCAGTATTTTCAATCAATTTATATCGATTGTAAAAGAAGATATTTCGAAATTGAAAACCGGAATTAATGGCGGCGATATTGATTTTGTTGGGCCATTAATTAATAAAACCCAGCAAAAACATTCCTTGGCAATGCTCGAAAAAGCAAAAAGCGAAGGTGCAACAATTCATATTGGAGGAGAAGCTTCGGAAAAAGGATTTTTCGTTCATCCGGCTTTGATTGAAGCCAGACAAAATCAAGAATTCATCAAAACTGAAGTATTCGGCCCATTGATGATTGTGATTCCTTTTGAAACCAAAGAAGAAGTGCTCGAATGGGCAAATGATACTGAATATGGTTTAGCTTCTTACGTGTTTACGAATCATATCAAAACCGCCAATTTCTATGCTGAAAATTTAGAATTTGGAATGGTAGGAATAAACGAATGGGCTGCTCACGGAACCGAATTGCCTTTCGTGGGAATAAAGAGCAGCGGAATTGGTCACGAATCAGGTTCCGAAGGATTGAAAGAATATTTGGAATTAAAATTAATCAGTTACGGAAATATGTCTTAAAAAATTAAATTATGAAAAAAGAAATTTTAGGCAAATACATTTTGCAAACAGCAACTCCAGAGTATGCAAAACAAGAAGCTGAACTTCAAAAAATTGTTTTTCCAACTTTATCGGAAGAAGAACTTATGACGGAAGCGCAATACAAAAGACATATTGAGATTTTTCCTGAGGGGCAAATGATTGTTTTAGATGGAGATAGAGTTATTGCAGCAACAACAACTTTGATGCAAAATTACCACAAGGGACATCATACTTTCTTGGAGATTTCCGATAATTTGTGGTTGGGAACGCACGACCCAAAAGCGGATTGGCTTTATGGTTTAGATGTTTCCGTTCATCCTGATTATCAAGGAAAAGGAATTGGAAGACAAATCTACAATGCGCGTCAGGAAGTAGCCAGGGCAATGGGAACTAAAGGCCAAATGACTGCCGGAATGCCTATTGGATTTGATAAGGTAAAAGACCAAATGACTATTGCCGAATATTGCGACAAATTAATCAAAGGTGAAATTATTGATCCAACCGTTACGGCTCAAACTAAATGCGGATTCATTTTGGTGGAACCATTATTCGATTATTTAGACGATCCACGCAGCGGAAATTGTTCAGTATTGATGTATTGGCCATTGGACCCAAATACAAAATTAAGCGAAAATCATTAATTATTTTTCTATTAACTAAAACCATAAAACAAATGAAAAAAATCGTAGTATCATTACTGGTAATTGCTGGCTTGGTTTCAAGCTGTGGCAAAAAAAAGGAAGAAGCTAAAACAGTGGATTTAGCTGCGCTAAAAGGTTCAACTTTGAATATTCTTGCTTGGGAAGGCTATGCCGATGCTTCGTTTACCAAAGCATTTGAAGAAAAATACGGAGTTACTGTCAAAGGAACTTATTTTGGTTCATCGGATGAATTAGTTTCTAAATTACAAAGTGGTGGTGGTACAAGTTACGATGTAATCACGCCGTCGTCTGATGTTGCTGGTTATATTGTTGAATCCGGTTTGGTAGAGCCAATTGATGAAAGTCAAATTGCGGCTTGGAAATCGCTTTCGCCAGTTCTTGTAGGAATGAAAGATGTCCAAAAAGACGGAAAAATCTATGGAATGCCATTCACTTGGGGACCAGATTATTTAATCTACGATGCCGATGTAATTAAAGAAGCACCAACTTCTTGGGAATTGTTTATGGATCCAAAATACAAAGGAAAAATTGCCTTGTATGATGATATTTCGACTATTTATTTAGCTGCTCAAATGTTGGGTTATGACAAAACAGACCAATCGGTTTTGTACAATATGACCGAAGAGCAATTGGCTGCCTGTAAAGCAAAATTGGTTGCAATGAAACCTCAAGTTCGTAAAAACTGGGCTTCAGCAGGGGAATTAGATAATCTTTTCAAAAACAAAGAAATCGTTGCTGCTGTGGGTTGGCCTTTGACTCCAGCTAATTTGAACAAACAAGGAATGAATATTAAATCAGTAGTTCCAAAAGAAGGAGCAACAGGCTGGATTGACCGTTTGATGATTGTAAAAGATGCTAAAAACAAACAGTTGGCGCAACTTTGGCTGGACTATGTTTCTTCTCCAAAAGTGATGGCTCAAGTGGCCGAATTTACCCAATATTATGTTTCAAATCCAGAAGCAAATGCGCTTTTAACTCCAGAAACTCAAAAATTAATGGATGTTGCAAGTATGGATTCTATGTTTAAAACATTGAATTTCTGGCAACCTGTAAAAAACAGAAAACGTTACAATGAAATTTGGAGCGAAGTAAAAAATCAATAAAATTTTCGGATTCCATTATTTCTAGATGCAAAAACAAGAATTATTTGCTGATTTAAAAGTAGTTGAACTAGCAGGAGTTTTGGCTGGTCCGGCTGTTGGAATGTTCTTTGCTGAACTTGGAGCAAATGTTCTTAAAGTAGAAAATCCTTCGAATAATGGAGATATAACGCGAAGTTGGCGTTTAGAAACTGAAAAAGAAAACACACAATCTGCCTATTATAGTAGTGTGAATTACAATAAAACTATTATTTGGGCAGATTTAAAAAAGGCTGCTGATTTCGAAATGGTGTTGAATCATATTGCTTCGGCAGATGTCGTGATTTCCAATTTCAAACCTTCATCCGCCAAACAATTAGGATTGGATGCCATTACGTTACGCAAAAAATTTCCAAAATTAATTTATGCACAAATTAGTGGTTACGGTATCGATGATGAAACTCCTGCCTTTGATGTTGTGCTTCAAGCCGAAGCCGGTTTTATGTACATCAATGGTGAAGCGGATGGCGTTCCATTAAAAATGCCAATTGCATTGATAGATGTTTTGGCAGCGCATCAGTTGAAAGAGGCGATTTTAGTTGCTTTATTGCAACGTTCCAAAACAGGTTTGGGAGCAACGGCGCATATTTCGTTATACAATGCAGCGCTTTCGTCGTTGGCAAATCAGGCGACAAACTATTTGATGGGTGGCGAAATTCCGCAAAGAATGGGGAGTTTACACCCAAATATTGCTCCTTATGGAGAAACGTTTTACACCAAAGATGGAAAAGCAATTGTGCTTGCCGTTGGGAATGACAAACAATTTATATTGCTATGTGAATGCTTAAATATTGAAAATGTGAATGCTTTAAATTTATTTAAAACCAATGCGTTACGAGTTCAAAACCGCGTAAAATTGAGCGAAATATTGGCAGAAGCATTTTCGAAATTTGATAGCGCAACTCTATTAAAAACATTGAAAAACAACAATGTTCCGTGTGGAGATATTCGTTCGATGGAAGAAGTTTTAGATAACGAAACCGCACAAAAATTGATTTTATCAGAAACCTTAAAAGACGGTCAAATCACAAAAAGAATGGCTACGGCAGTTTTTGATATTTATTAAAATTACTAAAAGATTAAAATGAAAAAAGCAAACAAATATTTATTACTAGCACCGCTATTATTGTGGTTGTTCCTGTTTTTGGTATTGCCTTACTTTTTTATTTTGACGCAAAGTGTTTTGACAACCGATGATTTTGGCAAAGTGATTTACCATTTCAATTTGGATTCATATATCAAAATATTTACCAATCCGTTGTATTACGAAACGCTGACAAGAACTTTTATTTACGCCATAATTGTAGCTTTGGCCTGTATTTTATTGAGTTTGCCATTGGCTTATTTTATCGCTTTCAAAGTACAAAAACACAAATCATTCTATTACACCTTAATCGTTTTGCCTTTTTGGATGTCTTACATCGTGAGAGCGTATGCTTGGAAAATTATTTTGGGAGAGCAAGGAATTTTCAATTCATCGCTAATGAATTTAGGAATAATTGACAAACCTTTGCGGTTCGTTTTGTATTCCGATTTTTCAGTGATTCTGTGTTTGATTTATATCTTTTTGCCATTTGTTTGTATTCCGATTTATACTTCGTTTGAGCAAATTTCCAAATCATTTGTCGAAGCTAGCAAAGACTTGGGTGCCAATTCGTGGAAAACATTCTGGAAAGTTATTTTTCCTTTGATCTTGCCGGGAGTAATTTCGGGAGGAACATTAGCCTTGGTTTTGACCTTGGGCGATTTCCTTGCAGCATCACTTTTGGGAGGACCAAATACTTTGTTTATCTCGAATATTGTCCAAAATTTATTTGGAACATCAAACGACAAACCATTAGGTTCGGCAGTTGGAGTGGTTTTGTTGGTTTTGGTTTTTCTATTATTGGAATTCTCATCGCGCTATGAGAAAAAACACGAAACACAATAATTATGAAAAAAGTTAGGTTATTTATCGTCTCTTTTTCGGCATTTTCAGTGTTGTGGTTTTTGTATTTCCCGATACTCATTATTATTTGGTTTTCATTCAATAAAGAGTCGGTGAGTTCTTTTCCTATCGAACATTATTCATTGGATTGGTATGTGAAATTGTTTCATAATAAATCAATGATGCAGGCGGTTCGAATTAGTTTTTTCATAGCCATTTCAAGTACAATTGCGGCTTTAATTATTGGAATCCCATCGGCTTATGCTTTGCACAAATACAATTATTTCGGAAAAATCATTTTATTGCCCATAACCTTACCCGGAATCGTAACTGGTGTTGCGATGTTGAGCTTTTTTCCAATGCTGGGAATTCCACTTTCGTTAACTGCTGTTTTAATTGGTCATACGACCTTTTTGATAGCGATAATGATAACTCAGATTTTGGCGCGATTCAAAAAATTAGATCCGTATTTGGAGATGGCGGCTTTCGATTTGGGAGCAAGTCCTTTACAAGCTTTTTTCAAGGTGATTTTGCCCAATATAAAGACAGCAATTATTGGAGCCGTTTTATTGTCTTTGGTTCTTTCTATGGATGAAATTCCGGTAACATTTTTCTTGATTTCGAGAGAAAATACCTTGCCAATTGAAATTTACGGAATGATGCGTCGTGGCATAACACCCGAAGTAAATGCAGTGGCAACATTGGTGTTTTTGGTTTCGTCAACCGCTATTTTTATGTCGTTAAAATTTAATAAAGAAAACTAATAGAATGAGTAAATTAGAATTAAAAGCCATAAATAAATCATTCGGGAGTTCGCATATCGTCAATAATTTGGATTTACAAATTATGGATGGTGAATTCTTGACCATTTTGGGACCAAGCGGTTGCGGGAAAACGACCACTTTGCGAATGATTGCCGGTTTTGAAATGCCCGATAGCGGCAAGGTTTTACTCAATAATCAAGACATTACGCATTTGCCTCCTTATAAAAGGAACGTAAATACGGTTTTTCAAAATTATGCTTTATTTCCTCATTTGAACGTGGAAGAAAATATTGCGTTTGGTTTGCATCAACTAAAAATGAGCAAATCGGACATTAATAGAAGAGTGGATGAAATGCTGGAATTGGTTCAAATGGAAACTTTCAAAACCAGAAAACCTTTTGAAATGTCAGGCGGACAACAGCAAAGAGTTGCCATTGCCAGAGCGATTGCGCCTGATCCTGAAATTTTATTGTTGGACGAACCGCTTGGTGCTTTGGATTTGAAGCTGAGAAAACAAATGCAGTTTGAGTTGAAACAATTGCACAAAGATTTGAATAAAACCTTTGTTTATGTGACTCACGATCAGGAAGAAGCTTTGACAATGTCTGATAGAATTGCGGTGATGAATCAAGGAATTATCGAACAATTGTCCGATAGTCAAACTTTGTACAATCATCCAAAAACAAAATTTGTTGCAGGTTTTATTGGCGAAGCTAATTTGATTCCCGTGAAAACTGAAGATAAATCCTCGTTTACTTTCGAAGATAAAACATTTGATTTTAATCACGAAATCAGTTCAGCTACAGCTGTTTTGTTCATCAGACCCGAAAATGTTTCTTTCGATTCAGTGACCAATATTTCTTTAGCAGTTACAATTGAAGACGTAATTTTCGTGGGGAATCATAGAAAATATAAATTGGTGACGGCTTCAGGTCAAAAAATTATCAAAACCGAAGATTCATCGGTGCCATTGACAAAAATTATTGGACAGTCAGTAACTATTTATTTGTTACCAAATTTAATTCAGATTTATAATTCATAAAATAGAAAATATGTATAAAATGTATATCAATGGAGCATTTGTAGATTCTGTTTCCAAGAAGACAAGAAACATACTAAATCCTGCTACAAAAGAGGTGATAGCAACCGTTCCAGAAGCACAAATCGAAGATGTAAATATGGCTGTCGATGCTGCCAGAGCGGCTTTTGACGGTGATGAATGGAAAAGTAAAACGGCACAAGATCGTCAGAAAATATTATTCTCCATTGCTGGAAAAATCAGGGATAATTTTGAGGCTTTCGTGAAATTAGAAGTCGAAAACAACGGAAAACCAGTTCGTGAAGCCGAATTTGATATTGATGACGCCGCTTCTTGTTTTGAATTTTACGCAGGCTTGGCAACTAAAATTCACGGGGAAACAATGAATGTTCCGGGAAACTCTTTCAGTTATGTAACCCGAGAAGCTATTGGAGTTTGTGCACAAATTATTCCGTGGAATTTTCCGTTTTTGATGTGTGCTTGGAAACTCGGACCAGCTATTGCTGCTGGAAATACGGTAGTTTTAAAACCATCGGAAGTGACGCCGTTGACAGCTTTGTTTTTGGCTAAATTAATTGATGAATTAGATATTCCAAAGGGGGTAATTAATATTGTAACCGGTGATGGACCAATTGCCGGAAATGCTTTAATCAGCAATACCAAAATCGATAAAATTGCTTTTACCGGAGGAACTTCGACAGGGAAATATATTGGTAAAATTGCTGCTGAAAACCTTAAAAAAGTAACCTTGGAATTAGGCGGAAAAAACCCTGTAGTCATTTTTGATGATTGCAAAATGGATTTGGCTATCGATTGGGGATTGTTTGCGGCTTTCGCCAATAGCGGACAAGTTTGTACAGCGGGTTCTCGAATTTTGATTCAGGATACGATTTATGACGAGTTTGTAAAACAATTTGTTGAAAGAGCCAAAAACATTAAAGTGGGTGATGGTTCGAATGTCGAAAATACAATGGGACCAATCGTTTCTCAAAACCATTTTGACAAAGTAAAAGCCTATATCGAAGTGGGTAAAGAAGAAGCAACCTTGGCTTTTGGAGGAAATACGGATGATAGCAAAGGCTTTTTTATTGAGCCAACCATTTTTACAAACGTGACTCCAAATATGAGAATTGCCAGAGAAGAAATTTTTGGGCCAGTTGTGGCTTTGCTGAAATTCTCTACCGAAGAAGAAGCAATTGCAATGGCAAATGATACTGAATACGGATTGGGTTACGGATTATTTACCCAAGATGTGACACGTGTTCATCGCGTGATGCCAAAAATAAGAGCAGGAATTGGCTGGGTAAATTTCTATCATCCTACGTTTAATGAGATGCCTTGGGGCGGATACAAACAGTCAGGAACTGGTCGAGAATTAGGCTTGTACGGAATAGAAAACTATCTCGAAGTGAAACAAGTCAACATCAATTTAGATACGGATCCAGTGGGTTGGTATTAAATAAATTACGAATTAAAAATGTTTTAAAAGAAATTTTAAAATTTAAATTAAATAAAAATGATAATCAAATCAGTAAATCCATATTCTCAGGCAGTAATTGCAGAGCACGAAGTTTTGACCGATATACAATTGGCTCAAAAAATTGAACTTTCTGAAAAAGCATATAAAAGTTGGAGAACAACCTCTTTTCAGGAGAGAGCGTACAAAATGAAAAAATTAGCCAATATTCTTCGAGCAAGAAAAGAAGAATTAGGCTTGTTGATTACCAATGAAATGGGTAAAATCTTGTCCGAAGGTGTTTCTGAAGTAGAAAAATCGGCGGGGAATTGTGATTTTTATGCAGAGAATGCCGAGAAAATGTTGAAAGACGTTTATTATGATACGCCATTTAAAAGTATGTCGGTTTTTGATCCGTCGGGAGCTATTTTTGCGGTAATGCCTTGGAATTATCCTTTTTGGCAAGTTTTGCGTTATGCTGCCCCAGCTGTTATGGCAGGAAATGTAACGATTTTGAAACACGCTTCGAATGTGCAGGGTTGTGCTAAAGCCATTGAAAGTGCGTTTCTAGAAGCTGGTTTTCCAGAAGGCGTTTTTCAACAAGTGACTATTAGCTTAAGTCAGGTTGAATCAATAATTGCTTCTGATATTGTGAGTGGAGTTACCTTGACAGGAAGCGAAATGGCGGGCTCATCCGTAGCATCATTAGCTGGTAAACATATCAAAAAAACGGTTATGGAACTCGGAGGTTCTGATGCTTTTATAGTTTTGGATGATGCCGATTTAGAGAGGGCAGCAACAATTGCTACCCAATCGAGAATGTTGAATGCCGGTCAGGCTTGTATTTGTGCCAAAAGATTTATTGTAACAGAAAAAATTGGGGATGAATTTGCTCATTTATTTGCCCAAAAAATAAATGCTTTGCATCAAGGGAATCCGTTACAAAATGGAATCAATATGGGACCTTTGGCAAAATTGGAGTTTGCAAATACCTTGAGTTCTCAATTGGAGAAATCGTTGCAACAAGGCGCCAAAATTTTGGTGGGAGGTGAGCAGGATAATTGCAATTTCCAGCCCACATTGATTGATTTTGTAGATTCGAATAATATTGCTTTTCAGGAAGAAACTTTTGGACCATTGGCAACAATAATTAGAGCAAAAGATGAAAATGATGCAGTTGCAATAGCAAATAATCATAGGTATGGATTGGCTTCGGCAATTTGGACAGAAGACCGTGAAAGGGCTTATAAATTAGCCAGAAGAATCGAGGCCGGAAATGTTTTTGTGAATTCATTAGTGCGTTCTGATTCTCGAATTCCTTTTGGAGGAATAAAAAAATCGGGTTATGGAAGAGAATTGTCCGATATTGGAATTAAAGAATTTATGAATATGAAATCATTGATTATAGAATAGAACATATTGTATATAGTATAGCTAACCAAAACAAAAACCGATGAGAAAACCAAAATCAAAAACGCTTCAAAACTTACTTTTTAATTTTAAAGCAGCTCAGTTTTCGAATGAAAATCCCGGAATTGAAGTAGATAAAATTGTCGAATTCAAAAATGCGGATGCGCTAACAAGGAGAAAGTTTGTAAGCGATGTTGCCAAGTTTAGTTTACTTACGGGAATTGTTGGTACTTCAATATTAAGTTGCAAGAAAGAAAATGATGCTGAAAACTTTAATGTTTCAGGCAAAGTTTTTCCGCTTGATAATGACATAAAAGTTGCCATAATTGGGGCAGGAATTGCAGGTTTGAACGCTGCATATCATTTGAAAAAAGCTGGAATACAAGCTACACTTTATGAAGGAAGTCATCGGTTGGGTGGTCGTATTTTGACACATTATAATGATGCTTTGCAAATGGGAATTCATCCTGAATTTGGGGGTGATTTTATCGATTCTAATCACGAGGATATGATTGGTTTGGCGAAAGAATTCGACTTGGAATTAATTGATATGTATGCTGAATCGAAAGATGCTGGTTTGCGCCACGAAACTTTCTTTTTCGATGGAAGGCATATTTCGGAAGTAGAAATCATCAAGGAATTCAAAAAAATTGCTCCAAAATTAACGAAAGATGTGGATAGTTTGGGCGAGGATTATGATACTCCTGAAGCATTGGTTTTAGATAAAATGACTTTAAAAGATTACATTAACGCACTGAGTTGCGAGCAATGGATGAAAGACATTCTTACAGCGGCATATTTGGCTGAATTTGGTTTGGATACATCTGAGCAATCGGCAATAAATATGTTAGATATGATTGATACTGATACTTCCGAAGGCTTTAAGATTTTTGGTATTAGTGATGAAAAATATAGAATAAAAGAAGGGAATTCTAGAATTATTGAGCATTTAGCAGGAAGTGTTGCCGCTAATATTGAGACCAAACATATGCTCACGGCTATTTCTAACAATGATGGAAAATATAATCTTTCATTTAAAGACAAAGAAGATGTTCAGGCTGAATATGTGATTATTTGTATTCCATTTACAATGCTTCGTGACGTGAAAATCGATTTAAAGGAAATGACTCCCGAAAAGAAAAACGCTATTCATGGATTGGGTTACGGACAAAATAACAAATTGTTCCTGGGTTACGAAAATAGACCTTGGCGTGAAGGAAAAAACAAGTTTTATGGCTATTTATTCCATAAGGATATTCATGATGGTTGGGATTCAAGCAGTATAAAAACAATTCAAAGTAATAAAGGAGTTTATTGTTGTTTTTTTGGTGGAGACGAATCAATTCGTTTATCGAAAGTAGCTATAAACAACCCTGCAGCGCCACCAAATCATATTTGGAAAACAGATTTGCCTCAAAATGAAATTGACAAATATGTTAGTGAAATGGAACAGGTTTTTCCGGGTTCAAAAAACACGTATTCTAACAAACACGTTTTTGCTTGTTGGTCTTCCTATCCATGGGTAAAAGCGAGTTATACTTGTCCAAAACCTGGACAGTGGAATAATGAAATGCTTCATATTAGTGAACCAATAGGAAATGTTTATTTTGCTGGAGAGCACTGTAGTATGGAATATCAAGGCTATATGAACGGAGGAGCAGAAACAGGAAGGGTTGCTGCAGAGCAAATTATTAAAAAAATAAAAAAATAACGCAGACTCACTAATTTTGGCGGGTTAAATTAAAATTTGACCTTTTTATAGTCGAAATTTTCTTTTATTTCTTTTTATAAATCTAAATTTTGCATTAATAACAGGGGTATCTGTAAATATAATAATTATTGATATAGTAATATTCTAAGTTTTAATTACGGATTATCAATTTTTTTGAAATGAATTTTTGTAATTGATAATTCGTGCCATAAAAAGTCAAAAAAACACTTTTTATGTGTTCAAGTTGGATAAAAGATAATAAATTCGCATAATAATACAAGAATTAATATTAAAAAAATAATATGTGATAAAGAGGGTAAAAAACAATTAATTAACTAACCAAAAACAAATTAACAATGAAAACCAATTTAATAACAAAAATCAATTTAAACATGAAAAAAGTAGTAATTATTTTAGCATTAGTGCTAACGAGTACATTGACATTTGCACAAGATGCACCAGCCACAGCTGCACCAGCCACAGAAGAACCAGCAAGTAAACTAGCAATAGGAATAGACGTAGTTTATCCTTATTTGTGGAGAGGTTTTAAGCTTAATGCAAATAAAGTGGCTTTTCAACCTTATATGTCTTATGCTATAACTGAAAAGTTTACTGCGGGGATTTGGGGAACAACAAATTTATCAGGTGATGACAAATCATATAATGAATTTGATTGGTATTTGTCTTATCAAACTTGCGACATTGCAAAGGTAATGTTGAGTGACTATTATTATGATACGCCACTAGTACATGGTAGTTATTTTAATTATGATAAGACTTCAACTCAAGCTATTGATTTATCTGTATTATTAGATTTTTCTGAAAAAGGAGTGCCTCTTGATTTTCAATTAAATACTTTGATAGCTGGAAATGATTTTAATAATGATGGTAAAAGAAATTTTTCAACATATTCTGAATTAGGATTTTCTCAGTCTATAGAAGGTGCAGGAATTGATCTTAGAATATTTGCTGGGGCTGTATTAGGAAGTAGTAATTATTATATTACTGATGGCTTTAAATTCACTAATGTTGGTTTAAATTTAGCCAAAGAAATTAAATTTTCTGAGAGTTTTAGCGTACCAGTTTTCGTTAAATACACATATAACGATAATGGAAATCCAAATAAAAATTGGGACGGTTCTGTTAAAAGCGTTATCTCAGGTGGGATGACATTTACCATTAAATAGTTAAAACCATATTATTAAACCAAGATGTTTTTCTAATTCTTGGTAGTTTATAAAAAAAAATGGGCTTTTTGAATCATTCAAAAAGCCTATTTTTTGTTTTGGTATAACCATTATTGCTTCATATAAATATTATATATAGTATTTGTGGTTTTCTCATCTAAAACAGTATTGACTTCCGTTTGAATATAATGGAGCTTGAATGCCGAAATAGCCGCTGGAAGATTTTTAGTGTTGTATCCTATAATCCGAAGTGCTTGTTCTACATTGAAACCGACTGGTGCAATCTCTAAAACTTCGTCAGGCCAAATACCAAAACCCATTCCAGCTAATGTTTTCCATGGGAAAAAAGCGCTTGGATCTTGTTTTCTGCTAGGGGCAATATCCGAATGGCCAATGATGTTTTGGGAAGGAATATTGTAGTCTTTTTTCAATTTAGTTAAAAGAGCCAAAAGGCTATTGATTTGTAATTCTGAAAAGGTCTGGGTTCCATTATTGTCCAATTCAATTCCTATCGATGCCGAGTTAATATCGGTATTTTTTCCCCAAGAGGCATTTCCTGCGTGCCAAGCCCTAAGATAATCGTTAAGCATATGAACCACTCGGCCGTCATTAGCGATAACATAATGTGCACTTACTTGGGTTTCTGGTATAGTGAATGTTTTCAGGGTTTGTTTTAATGAATCTTGAGCTGTATGGTGTATGATTATGAAGTTTGGTTTTCTCAAATTGAAATTTACGGTTCCGATCCATTCAGTGGTGATACCGTTTTGCAAAGGAAAAGCTCCCATTTTTGAGATAGTGTCTTTGATGGTAAGTAATTGTTTTAAATATAGAGTATCAACACTTTTTTCCGGAACAACAACATTTTCCAGAGGAATGGCTTCCTTTTTTGAGATAGTTTCTTTTAATTTATTTAGGTTGTTATTATATGCTTTCTCGCTTTTTTTATAAGGATTTGGAGAACAAGAAGTTAGAATAATGGCTAAAATCAAATAATAAAAATGGTTTTGTATTAAATGTTTCATACTAATTATTTTCGTTTTTTTGTTTTCTTTTTGATTTAGATTTTAACGGTTTTTTTCTATCCTCTTTAATTTTTCGATCTGTAGTTTCTGATAGGGCTTGAAATTCTTTTACCTGATCTTCTTGGTTAGTGACTTGTTTAAACAATATTCCTTGGGTTCTCATACTTTCTATTAAAACATTTGAAATGGCAATTACCTGAAGTTCATCAAGATTGAGGGCAGGTTTCATTTCATCCATCACTTTGGCTACTGTTTCTTCAACGGGGATTTCTTTTGGTTTTTCTTGTTGACTTCCTTGATTCATTTGTCCCATTCCACTATTTCTTCCATAACCGCTCCCTCCATATCTATTATTTCCATACCCATAATTTCCATATTGTGCTGAAATTGTACTAACTGAGAATACTATCAATATACTTGCTAAAAATAGTTGTGTTGTTTTCATATTTAGTTTTTAAATGTTGTATTTCAAAAAATAGATACTGTAAATTTAAACAGGTTCAGCGTATAAATCAAATTCTGTGGCATCGGTAATTTTTACCATTACAAATTCGCCGGTTTTTACGTAATGTTTAGAAGCGTCAATAAGTACCTCATTATCTACATCAGGACTGTCGAATTCAGTTCTTCCCACAAAATGTTCTCCTTCTTTTCTGTCGATGATACAACGAAAGGTTTTGCCAATTTTCTCTTGGTTCAAATCCCAAGAAATTTGAGATTGAATTTCCATTATTTCGTTGGCCCGAGCTTGTTTTACATCTTCAGGAACATCATCAACAAGGTCAAAAGCCCCCGTGTTTTCTTCGTGAGAATAAGTAAAACAACCTAAACGTTCAAACTTCATTTCTTGTACCCAGTCTCTCAAAATTTCAAAATCTTCTTGTGTTTCGCCAGGATAACCCACAATCAAAGTTGTTCTAATGGTCATTCCCGGAACTGCAGCGCGGAATTCTTGTAATAATTTTGTTGTTTTTTCCTTGGTTGTTCCTCGTTTCATCGATTTCAAAATCGAATCTGAAATATGTTGTAACGGAATATCGATATAATTACAAATCTTCGGTTCTCGCTTCATAATTTCCAAAACATCCATCGGAAAACCGGTAGGGAAGGCATAATGTAAACGAATCCATTCGATTCCTTCAACTTGTACCAAGGCTTCTAGCAATTCGCCAAGATTACGTTTTTTGTAAATATCCAAACCATAATAAGTCAAATCCTGTGCAATCAAGATTAATTCTTTTACGCCGTTTTTTGCCAAGCCTTCAGCTTCTTTCACCAGTTTTTCAATAGTTTGTGAAACGTGTTTACCTCTCATTAACGGAATGGCACAAAAACTGCAGGGTCTGTCGCAACCTTCGGCAATTTTTAGATAGGCATAATTTTTTGGAGTTATTGTTAATCGTTCACCAAGCAATTCGTGTTTATAATCGGCACCCAAAGCTTTTAATAAAGCAGGCAGTTCAGTTGTTCCAAAAAATTGGTCAACATTCGGAATTTCTTTTTCTAGATCTGGGCGATATCGTTCTGATAGACATCCAGTAACGAAAACTTTGTCGACTAATCCACGCTCTTTTTTGTTGGCATATTCAAGAATCATATTTATAGATTCTGCCTTGGCATTATCGATAAATCCGCAGGTATTAATGACAACGATATTCCCTTCTTCTTCGTGTACGACATCTTTTCCGCTGGCTTTTAACT
>Ga0208263_100258_pt1 | contig 20813 bp, 14 predicted proteins | sample LakWasMet28_LOW6_2_FD_183872 | JGI IMG/M metagenome (GOLD analysis project Ga0208263, IMG submission 183872) | Freshwater sediment methanotrophic microbial communities from Lake Washington under simulated oxygen tension - Sediment Metagenome... | ecosystem: Environmental > Aquatic > Freshwater >... | reverse complement strand
CTGGTGGCCGCTACAACAGCCCCAGCTACACCCCGGGCAGCGCGAACCAGCAAATGAGGAACTACGTCCGCGAGCTCGACAAAAAGATCTACAACCAGGGCCGCGACTACGGAAAAATGCGGGTGTACTGACGCATGCTCTCGCCGCGTATCGCGCTGAGCAGGCACTCGAACTTGCTGCCTAACTCGAGACCTCATGACTGCGTATTCGAGGTTGGGGCTCGGTTCAGCTAATTAGTTCCTCGGGTCAAAGCCTAGTTCTGGATGTAGGATTAGAGGCGAACGCATGATGAATTTGTCGGAAAAGCTTACGTTTGGCTTCGCTCTCCATGATTGGGAATCCGACCAAAAGCGCGGTAATTACCGATAGAAAGCGACTAAGGGATATCTGGTAATTATTGGCATGTATTTTGCATCGTTGGAGATCATTGATGCTTTCCATCCCGGAATCAGAACAGCCAATCCCGACCTCAACCCAACCAAACATGAAAAAACTAACAGCAGCTGCCCTCATCCTCTCCTTGGCTACAGCCTGCCAGTTGACAGCCGGCTCCATCATTTCGGCCACGTCCGCAGTGATTAACTCGGGTGGTCCCGGTGCCGGTAGCATCACCAACACGTTTGATCAAAGCGGCCTCTCGAGCAATTACGTCAGCGGCGTGACTGATTTCGATACCTATTTGGCCTCTAATCCGACCCATACGGTGACTTTTTCGGGATACGAGTGGTTCAGTAACTACGGAACCACGGGCGCGGTCGTCACCTACGACCTAGGCTCAGTCAAGACGATTGATGCCTTGGCGCTCTGGAACGAGGAATCGTCGGGCATCGGTCTGCTGAATTTGCTGTGGTCCAATGATAACCTCAACTTCACGGCGTTCGCCTCGGGCCTGACCCCCTTCGACAATCCGCTGGGCAACAATGTTTCCTATCCGGCCGAGGTTTTCTCGTTTTCTGCGATCTCGACCCGGTACGTCCGCTTCGAAATCTCGAATTCCCCGCAGTTGGATCCCGGCAGCTATCCCTCGGCTGCAATCGGTGAAGTGGCTTTCCGCGAAGGCTCGTCCTCACGAGTTCCTGACAATGGCAGCACACTCGCCCTGATTGGTGGCGCCATCGTCGGCCTTGTTTCGCTGCGTCGTCGGTTCATCAAATAACCCGTCCTTTTTCAAAAGGGCTCCCTCTTGCGAGGGGGCCCTTTTTTTTGCGCAATTTCACAGCGCGAATCCATCCCACTTGGGGCCATGTTGTTCGCGATGCGGAGCGCAAAGAATCCGCGGTTTGGTTGGTCTGCAAAAGCCGGCATTGCCAACGAGCAAGGCTCCTGTTCGCGTCGACCCCCATGACGATCCGTGAACCCGAGTCCGTTGATCTGCCCACCTCGCGGGGCGCCATGCGCTCTCTGGTCTTTCGTCCCACCGGCGAGGCGCGCCACCCGGCCATCGTTCTCTATTCGGAGATTTTCCAGATCACCGCGCCCATTCGACGCACCGCCGCCTTCCTGGCCGGCCACGGTTTCATCGTCGCGGTGCCCGAGGTCTACCATGAGTTTCTCCCGGCCGGCACCGTTCTCGCCTACGACCAGGCCGGCGCCGACAAGGGCAACGAGCTCAAATACGCCAAGGAGCTCGCGTGCTACGATGAGGATGCCGCCGTACTGGTGAACTTCCTGAAAGGCCATTCCAGCGGCAACGGGCGTGTTGGGGCCATGGGCATCTGTCTCGGCGGCCACCTCGCCTTCCGTACCGCGATGCTGCCCGACGTCGCCGCCACCGTGTGCTTCTACGCCACCGACATACACCAAGGCAGCCTCGGCAAAGGCAAGGCCGACAACTCCCTCGTCCGCATTCCCGATATCAAGGGCGAGCTCATGATGATTTGGGGCCGGCAAGACCCGCATGTCCCGGGAGAAGGCCGCGCCAAGATCTACGCCGCCCTCGCCGCCGCCGGTACGCGTTTCACTTGGCACGAGTTCAACGCCGCCCATGCCTTCCTGCGCGACGAGGGCCTCCGCTACGACGCCGGACTCGCCCACCTCACTCTCGGCATGGCCGTCAATCTGTTCAGGACTGCGCTGGCAGTTTGACCGGTCTGGACCGACAGGGCGGCCTCCCCCGCATGCCAGGCCGCGGCTTCCTGCCCCTTTTTCATGCCGCCTCTGTCGGTTGCCGGGTATGGATTGACCTTCAGCCTTCTGCACTGGGCTTGAATATGCGGTGCCTGACGGAGTAGCTTGGCGCCTGCACCGCATCGCCAGCTCATTCTTCGGCATCAATGAATTCCACCATCGTCAAGATTGCCATCGCGTCGTTTCTCGTCGCACTGACCTCTCCGACCAATGCGGCTCTAAGCCGCACCTATACCAACTCGCCGCAATACCTGTCCGTCAATGGTGTGGCTTGCCCTGAATTGGACAGCTGGTCGGGCGGCGATGCCAGTGCCACTGTCGTGATTGAGACATCGGGCTCTCCGACCAAGAAGCACCTCGGCGGCGTGGCCCGCGAGCCGATCACCCTGGTGGTCAATCTGCCGCTGACGCCTGTCTTGCAAAATGCCCTGGCCGATCTCTGCGCCAACCGCACCACGACTCAAACGCTCCTGCTGACGGACATCGACGGAAGCCAGCTGCAGGTGGCCGACGCTTTATTGCTGGAGGCCCGTTTTCCCGCGTTGGATGCCGCCTCGAGGGATGTCTTTCGTTTGACCCTGGTCTACCGTCCGGGCCCAATCCAAACGGTGACCGGCGGACCCACGGTCTCAGCCGGCGCCGGCAATCGCACGAGAGCGACTGGGGGAAATTTCCGCTTCACCCTCGCCGGGCTCCCCGGTGATCAGGTGTCGCAGATTGAGCCATTCACCATCTCCCGCGCAGTGCAGGCCGACGAATTGGGTGTGAATCGTTCACCCTCGGTCACCCCCACTTCGACGCGCATTCCGGATCTCAGCGTCACCATCGCCCGGGCCGGCGCGGCCGACTGGGCCGCCTGGCGGGATGACTTCATCGTTCGGGGCAATTCTTACGATGCGAAGGAGAAGAGCGGATCAATCGAGGTCTTGAGCGCCAATATGCAAACCGTTCTGTTTCCCCTGCAGCTTTCGCATGTAGGCATCAGGCGTTTTTCCCGGGTGCCCGGAAGCACCTCTGGCACGCCGGAAAAGTACGTCGCAGAGCTGTACTGCGAAGAGATGAGCGTCGTGAGCAGCCAAGTCTCCGGCGCCCCTGCGCAAGGTTCAACCAGCCAGAGCACTCCCGAGCCCGCCAACCCTGCCCCCGCGTCGACTCCGGCCGAACCGACCCCAACCAACACCGAGACTCCGGCTGCTACGAAGGCTCCGGTTAAAGGGTCGCCGAAGTCACCTGAAGTTCTCCCTGCTGAACCCGGTTCCCCTGGCACCAATGGACCGGAAGCAAAGCAGGTCACCGCACCGACGGTCAGTGTCGAGGCCACCGCCAATCCGGAGGACAAAGGCCAGCGTGATCCGGCTGATTTCCCCCGGTTCAAGGGCACGATTCGTGCCCAGTACGAGGCCATTCGCGAGAAGGACTACCTGAGGGAGTTCGCGCGGTACACCGCCCGGGATCAGGCCGATAATGTCATGGCGTTCTATGAAAAGTACCTCACCGGCAATGGCTGGGAGGAGGTCGCCCGGTACGAAGATAACAATGGGACCAATCGCGCGCATCGCATCAACGCCACCTGGAAGAAGAGCCCCCGCACCGCAACGCTCACGTTCACGGACCCGACCAAGGACACCGTCGATATTCAAATTATCCTCGAGACGCGAAAGTAAGCAGGAGACGCCGCAGTCCGGTATCGGTTCGCAGGCCGGCTAGGTCGCCGAGGCCGCCATTCGGCATCGGCCTGTCTTGGCGATCAGAAACCGGCCGGGGCTAACCACGCCAGCTGCGGTGAACAGTGCGTTGATGTCAAAAGACCGATCTTGCTCCCCGGAATCGGTGTGGCTAATGCCTAACTGCAGGTCGTATCGTCCTCTGCACCTCTCGGTATTTTATCCACGCTCACACCCGGTTATCCGGCCACCATCGCATGAAATCCATACCACGTGTCCTCGCGCACGTTTGCGCATTCGTCGGCTTTGCCTTCGCTTCGGCCCTCGCGGCCGAACCAACCGTTGAAGCAACCACCATCGGACCGGTCGGCGCCGGCGGCCTCTATGTGGTCAGTCAAAATGACGCCCGCATCGCTTATGTCGGTGTGAAGGGCACGCGTACGGTTGTGTCGGTGGACGGCGTCGAGGGTCCCTTGCTCGACGAACTTTTCAATGGCAGCGCCGCGGCGATCTCGGCCGCGGGCCCCCTGCTGGTGCACACCGCCAACGCCGGCGGGAAATTCAACGGCTCGCCCACCGCCGTGATCTTCAGCGAATCCGGCTCGCACTACGCCTACATCGGCAGACAGGGCAACGACTACGTCGTCATTCACGACGGCAAGGAGGTCGGCCGCGGCCCGCGCAACGATCTCGCGTTGCAGGACAACCCCCTCGGCCTTTCCCCGCAGGGCAACTTTGCCTATTGGGGCGAAATGAAGATCGAAGGTGGGCGTGGTCGCTACCGACTACTAGTTAACGGCAAACCCGAACCATGGGCTGGTCATCAGGACCTCAAGCCCGTGTTCAGTCCCGACGACCGGCACTACGCCTACACCGCCGGCACGGTCGAGGATTACCAAAAGCCGATGCTCATCGTCGATGGCAAGGTTGCAAACTACTCCGGGGTAAATCCCCAATATACGGCCGACAGCAAGATTCTCCTGACGATCCAAAACCCCGGCAACAACGTGGTGCTCGCCAACGGCAAGCCCGTCGTGTCGGCGGGCCTTTCCGTCGAGCGCGTCACGCCCGGCACCACCGGCAGCCGTTACGCCGTCATTATGCGCAAACGGAATGTCAACTACGAGGGCGTCGGTACGCTTTACCTGGATGGCAAGGAGGTACCCGGCACCGACGGCGCGATGGACATCACTTTCAGTCCCGACGGACAGCACTACGCATTGCGCTGCAAGAATCCCGAGGCCCGCACTTTCTTCATGGTCATCGATGGCAAGAAAGGGGCGGAATACCAAAGTGTCGCCGACAAGGTTGCCTGGTCACCGGATTCGACCAAGGTCATCTATCAAATCTCCAGCAGCGGTCGGAACTTCGTCGTGGTGAACACGGAGGAGTTCGCCGTCGGCCTGGTCGGCTCGCTGTCCCGGGACCCGATCGTCTTTCCGCAGACCGGCGGTCGTTACGCCTTTTCCTCAACGGACGGAGCCAACCGCAATCACCTGACCATCGTCGACGGCAAGAACGTGCTGCCCGCCGGGCTCGCCCCCAACGGGGATTCCTTTGATTTCAGTGCCGATGGCTCACACTATGCCTTCGTGGTCCTCCCGGTCGGTCGCAACGATATCGCCGGCCTCGTGATTGACGGCGTTTTCCGCAACGACCTTTCCGTCGGTGCCATCGGCGGCTCGAACTGGCTGAACCAGACGCGCAACCCCTATTTCAAGTGGAACCGCAACGGCAGGTTCCTCGCCCGCGTCGCGGGTCGCCCGGACAACTCGGCCTACGGCCTCTACCTGAATGACCAACTCGTGTATCCGTCCCGTATGACAGTCACCCATGTCACTTTCACGCCCGACGGGGACCACCTCTTCTGGATCGGGGCCGAGACAGCCCCCGGCCGACCGCAACGCCAGTACGTCGTCTATGCCGACGGCCTTCCCGTCGTGACGCTGAACGGTGATGTCTTCCAAGGCACGAAGGGAGCCTGGTCGATGGGGAGCGATGGCGTGCTCACGTTCCTGGCCGCGGTCGGTGAAACCGTAAAACGCTTCCGCGTGACGCCGTCGGCCGATCTCAATCTGGCAAAAGTGGCCGCCAACGCCGCTGCCGCCCAGGCGAAAGCTCTCGCCGACGCGGAAGCCGCCCGGATACGAGAGGAAACGGAGGCCCTCGCCGCCAAGGAGAAAGCCGAGCAGGACCGGATCGAAGCCGCCGCCAAAGCCAAGGAAGCGGCCGATGCGGCTGCCGCCAAGCGCAAGGCCGACTACGATGCCGCCGTGGCCGCCAAGCAGAAGGCTCGTCTCGACGCCATCAACGCAAAGAAGCTCAACGTCCTCAACGCCCAGCGCGCCAAGCAAGGTCTGCCTCCGCTCAAGGAACTGCCCTGACGCGGCCGAGTGTTGGGTTGAGTGGTCCGAACTGAACAACCCATAGCTTGCTCAGTTTCTCGGGCGGGCGGCGTCCACGCCCGGCCCGGGTTGCATCGTTGAGGTTGCGCCGGGCGGAAAGATGCGACGGCGTTTGGGACGGACTGGTTGAGCCGGTTGCGCCGGCGCTCCGTTCACGCGCTTGGCCTTGGGCGCATGGCGACTGATGCCGAGGCGACGGTTCTCCGCCGTGCGTTCAATCTGAAATTGCTGCATCCGCATAAACAGGTCGATCATCTGCTCGGGCATCGCATAGTGATCCAGTCCGGTGCGATCGAGGGCCAGCAGCAATTCGTGCGTGGCCTCGAGCGTCGAGAGGCAGCCCGGTTCCGGTTGGCGCTTGATGATGTAGCGGCTGGGCGCGGCGTTCGTGAACATGACCTTTGGCAGCCGCTGCAGCGAAGTGCTCAGGCGCAACATCGGACGCACCAGACGCCATGTGGCGTCCAGGAGGAAAACGACCAGCCTGCGCTGATCGAGCTGGGCACGCAGAGAGTGCAACGCCGCGCCCGCCGCTGCGCCTTCGGCTATGCTGTCTCCCTGCCCTCCGCCCTCTGCTCCCGGCTTTGCGCTGAGGTTGATCGCATCCCTTCCGGGATACAGCAGCACGGGGTAGTTCCTCGGGTCATTGATGAGCGCCTGCACCGCCTCGTGCCCGTCGAAATTCTCGCCGATATGCAGTTCGCTGTCGGCCAGACAGAGGTGCGTGAGCCGGCCCGTGTTGGCCTTGATCCGTTTGAATTCGTACGGGTGCATGAGGATCACGAATTTCGTTCGCGTCCGCATGGGCGTGATCGACCCGCACCAGCAATGCCGGGCCGGCAGGTAGCAGCGGTAGCACATCACACGACTCATGTTCGGTGGACGATTGCGGCCTCGCTCGCAGGTGGCCAGAGACAAATTGCCGCTGCCGATGCTCCGTGCCGGTGCGCCCTTTTCACCTCGCAATATATGCGCGTTCTTCCCGGTGGCACCTTGCCCAACATTGCCTAACCTAGATTACACAACTGCAGCGCATGAAGATCCTGCTGATCAGCCCCCGGACCCCGGACACGTTTTGGGGTTTCCAGCACGTTCTGCGGCTGGTGGCCAAAAAGGCGGCCTTCCCGCCACTCGGTCTGCTGACCGTGGCCGCCCTGTTGCCGCGGGAGTGGGAACTCCGCCTCGTCGATCTCAATGTGTGCCGACTTGATGAGGCCGATCTTCTCTGGGCGGATTACGTGTTCGTCGGGGCCATGATCGTACAGCGCGCCTCGGTCGAGGAGATCGTCCGCCGCTGCACCGCCGCGGGCCGGACCCTGCTGGCGGGCGGGCCGCTCTTCACTACCGGGCACGAGCAATTTCCCGCCATACCCCACTTCGTGCTGGGCGAAGCCGAGGAGGTCATGCCTCAAGTCGTGGCCGACCTGCGATCCGGGACGCTGCAGCCGATCTATCGGGCACCCCGCTTTCCCGATCTGGCTTCCACCCCCGTGCCTCGGTGGGATCTGATCCGGCTGCGGGACTACGTGACGATGGCGGCACAGTTTTCCCGCGGGTGCCCGTACGACTGCGAATTTTGCGACATCATCGTGATGAATGGTCGTGTCCCGCGCACCAAGCAGCCGGCCCAGTTCATTGCAGAGCTTGAAGCCCTGCGCCTGCGCGGGTGGCGGGATATGGTGTTCGTGGTCGATGACAATTTCATCGGAAACAAGGCCCGCACACGGGCCCTGCTCCAAGCCATGATCGAGTGGCGGAAGCGTACCGGGGCCCGCATGGGGTTTCTCACGGAAGCCTCCATCAACCTCGCCGACGATGCGGAGTTGCAGGCGCTGATGATCGCCGCCGGCTTCCGCAAGGTGTTCGTGGGCATCGAGACTCCGTCGGTCGCCTCGCTGGAGGAGTGCCGCAAGCTCCAGAACCGCGATCGTGACCTGGCGGCCGCCATCCAAACCCTGCAGCGTTCGGGCCTGGAGGTCATGGGCGGCTTCATCGTCGGTTTCGATCATGATACCAAGGACATTTTCAGACAGCAGTTTGAATTCATCCAACGCTCCGGCGTAGTCACGGCGATGGTCGGACTGCTCACTGCCCTGCCCCAGACGCGACTGCACTTTCGCCTAAAGCAGGAGAACCGTCTCACGGCCGGTTCCAGTGGCAACAACACTGCGGCCACGCTCAACTTTCAGCCCAAATTGGACCGGGCCTACTTGGAGAACGGCTATCGGGAGCTCATGCGGAGGCTCTACGAACCGCGGAATTACTACCGGAGAATTCGCGTCTTTCTGCGAAATCACCACGCGGCTGATGTCCCATTACGGCTCTCCTGGACGGACGTCAGTGCCTTCCTGCGGTCGTTCTGGCTGCTCGGGGTATGGCATCGCGGCCGCACTGCCTACTGGTGGTTTTCACTGAACACGCTGGTGAGCCAGCCACGGCAGTTCCGCGTTGCCATCGAACTGGCGATCATCGGTCATCACTTCCGGCGCGTCGCCGCAGGCTTGTGAGCAGTCTGCGAAGACCTGGGGCCGGACCAGGAATCTTGTCCAGGTCCGGGGCTCCGTCGCTCAGCGGCTGTTCTTCTTCAGAATCTTGTCGGCCTTTTTCTGGGCCGGAGTCTTGAGAGGCTGCTTGCGGGTCTGTTTCTGGGAATTTTGTGTTTTGGCCATGACGAGTATGGGTTGTTAATGGAGGGAGGGAGCGAAAAAGACGCTGCCACGGCAGATCCGGGCAGCACCAAGGAGGAAATAGGCGGCCTATTTCCGCTTCGCGGCGGCGGCCTTGGCCTTGGTGGCCTGCTGCGCCATGATCAGCGCGTTCTTTTGCTGGTTCATGCCGTCGGCTTTTGACTGCTTTTGCGAGGCGTGCTTCTGCGTGGATTTAGGGGATCTGTCGCCCATGGGAGGTGCTTTGGTTGAGTTGACTCGCCGACGGAATGGATGTTTCCCCGGCGGCGTTCACCTAGACTACTGCGATTGGCTGGGATAGCGAGCCTTTGTGCGCAGACAACCGCTTGCCCAGCGTCGTGGGGTATCACCCCATAGACCCGCCAGAGGCTTTGGCTTATGATCCACGCATCATGCCAAGGCCAATTGCCAAAGCCAGGATCGCCGAAAAGAACGGCGATCCGACCGTGGTTGGGTCCGTCTCCACCATCTCCTATCCACACCGTCCCGCGAAAACGGAGCCTCAAGCGGGTCATCTCAATGACCATTTTGGTCCCAGTCGCACCTCCTCCGGACCTTTTCCGTGGTCGCTCAGCCTGGGCCTGCTTTCAACTGTGCTGTTGATCACGGTGGGGGTAATGTGGAGCCGGGCAGATGACCTCAATACCAGGCTTAGGACAGCAGAGACTCGCGCGGAGCGGCTGGCCGCCGCGGCACTGGTTACCGGGGGCCAGTTAGCTGAGGCCCAGACTGTCACGCTCCGTCTGCTGAGACAGCTGGACGAGACCAAAGCGGAGAACGAACGATCCAAAGCCGCGGGTGATCAGACCCGGGTCGTGACCGCCGCGCTGCAGGCAGAACTTGCCGCCGCATCGTCGATCGCCATCGACCTAAAGCGGGAAAACGAGAAGTTCGCCCTCGCCGCACCTGCCCCGCTGTCAGAGGCGGAAGCCGCCCGCGCGGCCGAGATTGAGCGGCGGCGCTCCGTGCAGAAGAACAATTGAGGCAAGAGACGATGCCGCTGGTCCGGATCCGGCCACCGGTGCGAAAATCCCGCTCGTCGATCCACACACCCTCCTTTCGCCGCAGGTCCTGTCGAGGAATCATGCAGAATTCGACTGCGGATCGTAATCCAGCGAATGCGGGCCTCAGGCCGCGCTTCGTGTAACGCTGACCGTCACCTTCATCGAGGCCGAAACAGGTTGGCCGATGATGCTAAACGACCCGGCAACCGGTGGCAGGGCCTCGGGATCGCGGCCTACGGCCACGGCGATATGCCTGGGACCGGTCACGATGCCGCCGGTGCTGTCGAATCCTTTCCAGCCGGCGCCGGGCAGAAAAACCTCCGCCCATGCATGGGTGGCCCCCATGGCGGCCGGGATCTCCTCAGTCGACGCATATCCGCTGACAAACCGCGCTGGCAATCCGAGATGCCGGCACGCCTCAATCATCAGGGTGGCAAAATCTCGACAGGACCCCGAACGCGAGGACAACGTCGTGCCCGGACGCTGCACGCCAGGCTCCTCCCGGGCGCGGTAGGTGAATTCCTGGGCGATGGCCCGGTTCATCCGGTCTAGCATGGCGTAGGTTTCCACCCGGCGCTCGGCCTGCCAGTATTGCTGGGCCCAGACCGCGACGGCGTCCTGGTCGTCGAGATACGAGGGAATGAGGTACGGCCAAAGCTCGATACGTTCGCTGGGCAGCAGCAGGAAGGGAAATTTCACCGCCCGCGAGTCGACCAGGAAATCAAGCGGCTTGTCGTCATAATGCTCAATCCGGACGTCGCTGACAATGTCGAGCTCAGTGGTGGTAGCTCCGGAGGCAAAATAGACGTGGACCACGGAATTGCCGTATACATCCCGGGCCCAGGTAAGTTTTGACGGGGCGGGCGTGATCACAAGGTCGGAACTCACAATGCGGACATCGTGCCCGGATCGAGGCCTGATCAGCAGCCGGTGTTCGCCGAGCTCCACCGGTCCGGAATACTGATACTGCGTGCGATGATGGATGGTGAGCGGCGTCATGGATTTTCCTGCAGCGTGCACGGCAAAACGGGGATGCGCGACCTTCAATTGCAGCGGCGCTGCAGAGCTTGAAGACGCTTCAAAACAGGAAAGCGCGGGCTCGACATGAAATTGTGGCCTGAGCATGTTTACGCACTGATTTTCCTGAAATCGACCAACCATCCGGGCCAAACCTCAACCCGTTGAATCCCCTCACCTTTCTCCGCCTCCGCACCCGCCGGTGCAGTCAATTCGTCTCTTTGCTTTCGCTGGGCCTGCTGCCCCTCGGGACCACGCGTGCCGTCGAAACCGAGCCGCCGCCGGAACATGTCGCACAGCTGGCGATGCGGGTCACCAGCGTGGAGGATATCCTCGCCCTCAAGATCGCTTCCGCGGCGCCCACGGACGCCGGGGTTTGCCTGCTTGATGAGCGGTTCGTCTCGGTCGATGAACAGGGCCGGCGCACGACCCTCTATCACTTCGCCTACAAGACGCTGGCCGACGCCGGGATCAAGTCGAACAGCGAGGACGTTTACTCCTATCGCAAGCACGAGCAGAAACCGTATCTCCTGCTCGCGGAAACCATCCAGCCGGACGGCACGCGCCAACCGGTCCAGTCCAATGCGGTGCTCATCCAGTCCCCGCAAAGGCAGGCGCAGTACTCCCTCTATGATGACCGCGAGGAGTTGAAGATCATCTTCCCCAACGTCAAACCCGGCAGCATCACGCACGGTATCGTCGTCATCGAGGATCAGATCGCCAGGTTTCCCGGAGAAGTCAGCCAAAGTTTCATCTGGGGTGGCTCCTGGGGCATGGAGAAGCTGCGTTTCACGGCGGATTTTCCGGCGGAGATCGCTTCACGCCTGAAGATCGAGTCGATCGGCCTGGGCGTTCCCAAGGCCGTGGTCGACAAGAGCACCCCGGGGCGCGTCACTTACCGCTGGAGCGGCGAAACGATCCGGGGCGAGCGATACGAAATCGAACGGGCGCCATCCACCCAGATCGGACCAACCATCCACCTGTCGAGCATCGCCGATTGGAACGCTGTCGGGCAGTGGTATCGCGGCCTGCTGGCCAGCCGCAACGACCTGAACCCAGAATTGCAGCGCCTGGCCGATGAATGGACGGCCGGCCGGATCAGCCCGGCGGAACAGATCGTGGCCTTGCATGCGCAGGTGGCCGACGAAGTGCGGTATGTTGGCTTGGAATTCGGTCAGGCCGACTACCAGCCCCATGACTGCAACGAGGTCTGGGCCAATCGCTATGGCGACTGCAAGGACAAGGCGAACCTGTTGGTCGCGCTGCTGCGGCATCGCGGCATCCCCGCATCCATCGCCTTGGTCAACACCAGCCATCTCGGCCTCGTCGACCGGCGCGTGCCTGATTATGCGATGTTCACCCATGCGATCGTCGCCATACCCCAAAAGAAAGGGTTTCTTTTCTGCGATCCGACGATCGCCTATTCCACCCCGGGAATGCTCGGGGCGGGCTCGTCCGACCGCGATGTATTGGTGATCGGACCCGAGCGCACCGAATGGGTCCGCACTCCCGCCGTTCCCGTGGGTTCCGTGAACTACGCCTTCGATCTGAAGCTCCAACCCTCGGGAGAACTGGCCGGCTGGCTGACCCTGACCGCCGACGGAACCTACGGTGCGTATGAACGTCACCGTTACACGCGGCTGGAACCTCAGGATTTGCGGACGCAAATGAGCCAGCTTGCGCGCGGCTTCTTTCCGGCGGCCGAGGTCGTCGATGCCACGCGGGTGGAAAGCAACCGGGGCCAACCGATCAGCATCAAAGCCTATTTCACCGTCCCCGGCGTCGCTGCGAGTGCCGATCACAAGTTGTCCCTCTCCTTCCCGAGCAGTTCCAGCCTGTTTCCCGGCATCGGCGATTCACCCGATCGCCAGACCACTTACTACATGGTTCGCGACACTATCTCGGTGTCCGCCACCATTGCCCTGCCTGCCGGCTATCAGCCGGCCAAGGCCGTGCCGGATTTTCACCTGGATTCGTCCATCGCAGGCCTCAAGGCCCGCTGGAAATTCGGCGCGAGCGAGGCTCGGGCTGAAATGGACCTGACGATGAAACGGGCCGACGTGCGTCGGGAAGACTTCGCTCGCTTCTACCAAGGCATGCAGTCCCTCCAGGCGTGGCTGGCCCAACCGATGCTCCTGGTGAACGGGAAAACGGAACCCGACGCCAGCCGCAACACCCCTGAACTCGACTTTCCGCAGATGCCCAGCGGCGAAGGCCAGATCAATTTGGTCGACCAGCGTTATCCGGAGAACGGCGACCCCGACCAGCGCCGCCGCGCCCTCGAGCGCACGCTGCAATACTTCCCGCAGGACAAGAACACCGTTTTGCGTGCGAGTGCCCGGCTCGCCATTTTGGATTGGAACGCCGGACGAAATGAAGCCGCCCATGCCCGCCTGCAGTCCCTCATGGCCGCTTCAGTTAATCAGGTGACCCCGGAAAACTACGCTTGGGTGGAATCATTGGACGGAGTGATCCTGCGGGATCTCAAGCGCGATGACGAGGCTCTCGTCCAGTTGGAGCGGGTCAGCCGTAACCGCCAGCTGAGCGCCACCCGACGCGCCCAGGCTGGAGTCGAGGCGGCGGAACTGCTGGCCAGGACTTCGGTTCAAGGGGCGCTTGATCTCCTCTTGGAAATTGCCGCTGTGCCCGACGGGGCCACCTCCCGCGTGGAGGCCGGCATCGCCCGTCTGTATCTCGGGGCGGACCGCGCCAAGGAGTTGGAGGACCATCTGCGCGCGCTGGTCGCCAGCCGGCCTGACACCTGCGAAAACGAACTCGGCGAAATCCTCGGCATCGCCCGGGGTTGGAAGGAAGCGGCCGACGGACCCCGTCTGGCGCGTCTGGTGGAAATCATCAAGGCAGTCCGCCCGAACCCCGGCGAAGCACTCGCGGCCGCCTGCACCGCGACCACGAGCCGCGCCATCCTGATCCAACTGCAGCAGCGCATCACGAACGAACTCGCCGGTGCGGTCCTGAAACCATGGGCCGAATCCGCCGACCCGACGCTGGGCGAAGACGCCTACACGAAGGCCATCGAGGCCGCGGGCGACAAAGGGGAATCCGCCAATGCATTCCGGCTCTGCCTGCTCGCGCTCGCCCGCCATGGTCTCTCCGACACCATGCCGCGGCGACTGTGGCGGGCCGCCAGTTATGCCGACTGGGTGCAACGCCAGGGCAAGACGCCCATCGACACGGCCGTGCCGGATCTCCTGTTGGATCTTTGCGACCAACTCCCGGCCAGTGACGATTACTACATTGAGGGCCGCCTGATCCGGGCCTCCCGCCTCGGCAAGGGCGGCGACAAACCTGGCGAATACGCGATGCTGAACGAACTGCTCACCCTGCCGACCATCACGCCAGGCTACTCGCTTCATATCCTCCGGCGCCTGGGGACCTCGATGGAGAGCGCGGGTGAATGGGAGAAGGCCTTGGACTACTATCGGAAAACTGAACCACTCGCCCCGGACTACCGCACGGCCGCGGAATCCCTGCTCCGCGCCGTGTTCATCAACTTGCATCTGGGGCGGGACGACGAGGCCCGTCGTCTGCTCGCCTTGCTGGAGAATGTTCCCGCCGAGACCACGGCCAAGATGGAGGGTCGGTTGCAGCGCGAGGAATTGCTCGCCCTGGTCAAGTCCGGCCAGTCTGGCGCGGTCTGGTCGGCCAGTCGGACGTGGTGGCCGCTTTGGACGAGACTGATGAAGGCACAGGGCGGCGACGCCGAATCTGTTACCGCGGTCGTACCGGTGATTCCCGACCTGGAGGCGCTCGGCACCGAAATGGGTGGCGCCAAACGCGACAAGAACACGAAGGAGTTCCTGCGTACGCTCCAACAACTGATCAGCGCCGGGCGCTGGTTGCCGTCACTCGGTGTCGAGGTGGGCTCGATGTTCACGTTCACGGCCGAGATGCTGCCGAAGGAAGCCAATGAGTTCCGTAAGCTGGTTATCAGCCTGCTCAAAGGGCCGCATCCGGAAATCATCGCCGAGCGGACCGGACGCCAGCTCCAGCTCGCAATCCATTGTATCGACGGCGGCCAGCCGCTCGATGCCCTGAAGGTCATCGAGGAGTTTGACGCCCGCAAACTCCCGCAGGACGCAACGGCCCAGGCCATGCGCCGTCTCCGCGGACTCGCCGCGCTGGCCGCAAACAAAGACCTGGGCCCGACGGCGGAAGCCATTGCCAAGGATCTGGCTGATCCGAAAGCGGAGGCGCAACGGGCCATCGCGGTCCGGATCCTGGCCGACATCTACCACCAGCTTGGCCAGTCCGAGGACGAGGAGAAGCTGCTGGAGCGCGAACTCGCCCACAAGGCCGTCCTCGCCGATGAGGAAACCAGCAAGGCCTTGCGGGCCCGGCTCACGCGGCTCATCGGTGAACGTGACTACAGCCGTGAGATCGAGGCGTGGCGCCAAAAGCTGACTATCCCTTGGTACGATTATGCCTCGCCGCAGAATCTCGATGACCCTCGCCTGCGAAATCTCGAAAAGGTGCTCGAATCGCCGGACCAGCACTATGAACCCGCCGAGCAGGTGAAGCTCCACCTGCTCGCCGCCACTGACGCCCGCCGCACGCTCGTCCAGCGCCAGACGTCCTTCCGGGCCGCCTTCGCGCTTCTGCTGCAGCTCGCGCCGACCTACACCCGGTACCAGCAGGTGGCGACCTCAGTCATCGGGAACGAAAAATTTCCCGTTGAAATCCGGATCAATGCGCTCTGGCTGACGCTCGTCAATCTCGCCAGTGAGAACCGGCCGGAGGACTACCAGCGCTGGCGCAAACATGAACTGTGTGCCCAGTTCAATGAGATCACCCAAAAGAGCCTGCTGCTGCTCGATCAGATTGTCGCCACGGACCGCACCTCCGTAGCGTCCCTGGTCAAGACCGAGGCGGCCCTGACCGAAAACGAGATCAGTCGCTTCGGAACCTTTGTCCTGAGCGATCTCTTTGACTACCTGGTGACGCTCGGCGAACTCGACGCAGCGGAAAAGTTCATCGCCGGGATCCCGGGCTGGACATTCGCGTCCGACGTCGAGGGAACCAGCCAGGCCCGCCAGCTCGACTACGCCCGGAGGCTCCGCCAGGCCCGCACCATCGGCCGCATCCACGACCGGCTGGCGGCGCTTACCACGGCCCGGTTCCCCGCTTTGGCGGGAACGCTGCCCGCCGTTTACATGGACCGACGTCCGCAGGCCTTGCGGAACATGAGCAACCGCGCCGACACCCGGCAGGCCTGCCTTTACCTGATCAAGACCCGCCAGTACCCGCGGCATAATCTGGATTTCTGGGGCCTCCTGCTTCGGAGTCTGGTGACTGAGCCAGGCGTTGAGAAGTTCGGGGGCGAACTGTTTGCCGAGGCGATGGGGGCGGCCGAGACCGATGACCTGCGGAGCGACCTCGTGGGCCTGTTCACCGGCAATCTGGATGCCGACAATCCCCTCGTACGGGAGGAATTGCGTCGCACGTTCGCGAAGGAAATCGATCCGCGCCTTCATCCGAACGCCCATCTCCGCACGCGGCTCTTCGAGGCCAAGGTCAGCCAGCGTCTGGGGGAAATGACCGAGGTGGAATCCGCCCTGTCCGGCGTGACGAATCCCTCGGCTCCCTTCTTCCAACAGATCATGGAAATGGATTTCTACACCCAGAAAGGTGATTTGCCTGCGATCCGCCGGACGGTCGACCGCATGAAAACTGATTTCCTGCTCAGCCCGGGCATGGTCGCCACCGCCATGTCGGCTTTCGCCCAGCTCGGCATGGCCGACGAACTACAGGTCGCCCGCGAGGTAGCCCGGGGCATCGTGCGCAAAAACGTTGCCCAGAGCTGGGCCGCGCTCGACGGGTCCGACATCCAAATCGCCCTCCACCTCGCGGAAAAGCTCGGCGACCCGGCCCTTCTGCCGGTGGCATGGGTCCGCGACCTGCAACAGGATTTGATCGATCCCTTTCTTCGTCAGGTGGTCTCCATCTATGACGCCAGCCTTCGCAAGGACTGGGCCGCCATGGAAAAAACCGGGCGCGAGATGAATCAGGATTCCCCCACTCACTATCACTTCTATTGGATGCACGGTCTCGCTTCGGCGAAGTTGGGGCACAGGGAAGAAGCCATCAAGGCCCTCAAAGTGTACGTTCACTATTCCAAGGACGAAGCGGAGTATCCCGAGGCCGTGGCCCTGCTGGCCTCCTTGGAGACGCCCTGAAAACCGCCTGCTCGAGCTGCCGCTCGCCGTCGGGTTGCTCCGCCGGCGACGTGGTCTCAGCCGGACTTTCTCGCTTGGCAGACGGCGACGGTGGCGGAAGAGTGCCGGCATGAATTATCGGACCAAGGCGGAGTATTACATCCAAGGCATCACCCAGGGCTTCGTCGAAGCCTCGGAAGTCATCGCGTGGTGCGACGAGGTGGTGGTGGCAGCGGCCGCCACGGAGGACTGGATGATCGAAATCTCCAGCTGCGGGCCGGATGATCGCATGGTCATCCTGAGTCACCTGAACACGGTGAAGGGCACGGCCGACCCGGTGGAACTGGCGGCCCTGCTGAAGGCCAAGGGGATTGGCTGAGCCCGCCGCGAAACCACGGCTTGGCTCGCGTGGCTATGCGATCAGATCCGGCTCAAACGGCGTAGCGGGCCCGCATTGGCCGCTGCAGCATGGCGTCGGCCTGGGGATCGTTGACGAAGCGCTCCGTCGCCAGATTCCAGTCCACCGCCTTGCGGCCAAGGCGGATCGCGATGTTGGCAAGATGCGCAACCGTGATCGAGCGATGCCCAACCTCGATGGGCGCGATCGGCGCGGTGCCCGTGTAGATCGCATCCACGAAATTGCGTTCATGGAGACGGCTCTCGTAGAGCTTGATCTCGTCATCCTTGATCTTTTCCCGGACCAATTCCCGCGGAGTCATCTCGATCTTGTCCCGGTTCACGTAAATCGACCGTCCATCCTCGCCTTCGAACGTAATACCATCGCGCCGCTCATTCATGACATTCACGCGCACGCCGTTGGCGTAGATGACATCGAAATCGAAGTCGGTGGCCGTGTTGTAGAGTTGGTCGGGTGCCGGCAGTTTGACACTGCGCACCTCGATCCGCACCGGACCGCTGGCGTCCATGCCGAGCGCCCATTGCACGATGTCGAGATGATGGGCACCCCAATCGGTCACCATGCCGCCGGAGTAATTGTAGTTGTGCCGCCAGTTCAACTGGAAGAGAGCCGGCACGTAGGGCATCTCGGCGGCGGGTCCGAGCCAAAGGTCGTAGTCAACCCCCTCGGGAACTTTCTCCGGCTGATTCCGATCGGCGAGCTGTGACCAGTTCTTGTGGCCGCCCGGGATCTTGACCTTGATGTTCTTCACGCTGCCCAAGCGCCCGTTGCGGACAAACTCACAGGCCATGCGGAAATAGACGCTGCTGCGCTGCTGGCTGCCGGTCTGGAAGACGATGCCGCCGGCCTTGACCTCATCGGCCATGCGCCGGCCTTCGCCAATGGTGAGGGCAAGTGGCTTCTGCCCGTACACGTGCAACCCCTGCCGGGCCGCCAGCGTGGTCACGGCGCAGTGCCAATGATCCGGGGTGTTGACCACGACCGCATCGAGATCCTCCCGGGCAAACATGTCGCGGAAATCATTGTAGACCTTGCAGCCCTTGTAACCGCCCTTCGCCTGCTGGGCATAGTACTCCTCCACCACCCGCTTGCCCTTCAGGCGGCCGCCGGTGTGTTCGCCGCTGTAGCCGTAGTTGGGTAGTTCGGTCACCGGGTCGGCCACCGCCACGATTTGCACGCGTGGATCGGCGAGAAAGTTCGGCGTGGTGGCATGCGCGATTGTCCCAAATCCGACCAATCCGACATTCAGGCGATCAGCCGCCCCCGGACGGCGTGCGGTTCGGCTGCGCGAGGAAACGCAGGAACTGGTCAGGCCGGGGATGGATAATCCGGCAGCCAACAGGGCTGAAGTCTTGAGGAAGGCGCGGCGACGAAGATCGATGGGCATGGGGAAATGGTAAGAAAGTCCGTTAAAGCTATTCAGCCGCCCTGGAATTCACAAGACCACAACACAACCGGTTTCGAGCGGGACTGTTCAGGGACCACGGGCGAGGCCTCGCATCTGGCATCGCCTTTACTTTTCGATCAACCCGGGTGCAGACTCCGACGTGCTGAAAAATAGTCTTCCGACCTTGGGGAATACCGCGCTCGCTTTTTCACTGATCGCCTCGCTGGTGGCGCCGTTTTGGGCGACAGGTTGCAGCCGGAATGCGAGCGCCGTCAGCCGCGCCTACGCCGAGCGAGCCTTGCATGTGGGCAACAGCATCGAGCCGTCGACGCTTGACCCCGCCATCAACACCGGTTCCGCCGAGAGCGCCATTCTCGGCGAGATCTACGAGCCGCTGATCGCACGCGGTGAGGACGGCCTGACCCTCGTACCAGCCGCGGCGGCGAGCTGGGAAATATCTCCGGACGGACTCGTCTACACGTTTCATCTGCAGACCAACCGTCGCTGGTCCAACGGCGACCCCGTCACCTCCGAAGACTTTCTGCAATCCTTCCGTCGCGTCGTGGATCCTCGCTTGGCCGCCGAGTTCGCCGCCCGCGCAAGCAGCGTGGTCGGGGTGCCCGCCTACCTTAAGGGCGAGCTCACCGATCCGGAGAAACTTGGTTTCAGTGCACCCGATCCGCATACCTTTGTGATCACCCTGTCCGCGCCCAATGTGGTGTTCATCCAGAACCTCATCGCCTACCCGTGGGTGCCGGTCCACATGCCAACGCTGGATGCGACGGGGGGCCGTCTGCGCGACAATCACAACTGGGTGAAACCGGGCGTTATGGTCACCAATGGAGCCCTCATGCTCACCGAATGGGCGCCGAACGCCCGGGTCGTGCTGAAGCCCAATCCTTACCATCCCGACCGTGACAAGGTGTGGTTGCGCTCGGTCAGCCTCTATCCGATCGAGGATCTCGACACGGAGGAGCGGGCCTACCGCGCGGGCCAGCTGCACGCCACCAATTCCCTGCCTTCGTCCAAAGTGGCGCCGTACGAGGCCAGCCACGATCCCGCCCTGCAGATCACGCCGCGCCTTGGGACCAGTTATTTCATTTTCAATGTCCGGAAACCGCCGTTCGACGACCCGCGCGTGCGCCGGGCTTTCTCTGCCGCGGTCAACCGGGAGGCCTTGGTGAAGGTCGCTTTTCAGGGTGGCTACACGGCGGCGCGCTCGCTGAGCCAGCCGGGCATGGGTGGTTACCAACCGACCGCGCAGGTCACGGAAGGACCGGACGAGGCGCGGGCCCTGCTGGCCGAAGCCGGTTATCCGGGCGGCAAGGGGTTTCCCCCGGTCATTTATCTCTACAACACCCTCGATCGAAACCGCGCGGTCGCCGAGGTTCTGCAGTCAATGTGGCGTCGGGAACTCGGTATCAATGTGGAGCTGGTGAATCAGGAATGGAAGGTGTTCCTCGACACAAGGCACTCCGGCGGCTTCAGCATCGCCCGGGCCGGTTGGTTTCCCTTTGCCAACGAACCGACCGACTATTTCGAACTCTTCATCACCGGTGGCTCCAACAACGAGACCGGCTGGAGCAATCCGCGCTTCGATGCGCTCTATCAGCAGGCGCTGCAAACCTACGACGTGACGGCGCGTCACGCGCTGTACCACCAGATGGATGAAATCCTGCGCGACGATGCCCCGCTGGGACCACTCGTCTTCAACAGCACGGTGCGGCTGGTCCACCCGAGCGTGCGCCATTGGCCGAACAATGTCATGGACAGCCGCCTGCTTCGCGATGTGACGCTGGTCGGCGAAACGCCGTAAGCCAAAAGCTGAGGTGGTCCGAGCAAGCATTTTTTTTGCGGATTTTAGGCGGCGGTGAGCGGAGCAGATCTGCGTTTGGCGAGGGCGGCGAGATAGCGGGCGTCATCGTAGGGCG
>Ga0208263_100256_pt1 | contig 20869 bp, 13 predicted proteins | sample LakWasMet28_LOW6_2_FD_183872 | JGI IMG/M metagenome (GOLD analysis project Ga0208263, IMG submission 183872) | Freshwater sediment methanotrophic microbial communities from Lake Washington under simulated oxygen tension - Sediment Metagenome... | ecosystem: Environmental > Aquatic > Freshwater >... | reverse complement strand
ACGCTGACTCCAAAGAAAGGAGATGTTGCTTTTTTTGATTATGAAATAAAGGATTTAAAAGGAAATATCATCTATTCGGAACTCGAATTAAGACCCCAAACGTATCTGGTTGACAAGCAAAATATAATGACGGGATTGAGAGAAGGCATCAAATTGATGCATAAAAATGAGAAAGTGACTTTTCTTTTTCCTTCCCACATTGCCTTTGGTTATCACGGTGACAACAAAAAAATTGGCACAAATCAACCCTTGTTATGCACCGTTACACTCCATAATTTCATATCAGAGGAAGCATTCAAAAAAGAAATTCAACTAAAAGCTGAAACACAAACAAATACAGAAACCAAGTTAATCGACACTACAAAAACAATAAAAAAATAAATTTAGAAAATGAAAAAAAACATCCTACTTGCATTAATCGTTATTGCATCATTTTACTCCTGTAAAGAAGAGAAAAATAACCTTCCAGATGGTTTATATGCCCAAATCGAAACCAATAAAGGATCAATAATTGTACAACTAGACTTTGAGAAAGCACCTGTTACGGTTGCTAATTTTGTGACATTGGCAGAAGGAAAAAATGAATTTATCACCAATGAAAATCTCAAGAAAAGGCCTTTTTATGATGGATTGAAATTTCATAGAGTCTTGAAAGATTTTATGATTCAAACCGGAGATCCTTTAGGAACAGGCTCCGGAGATACAGGTTACAAATTCAAAGACGAGTTTTCTGATTTGAAATTTGACAAAGGCGGAGTTTTGGCTATGGCCAACAATGGTCCCGGAACCAATAGCAGCCAGTTTTTCATAACTCATCTTGAAACTCCTTGGTTAGAAGGCAAACACACTGTTTTTGGAAATATCGTGGGAAATAGTATGGAAGTAGTCAACACAATTGATCAAGGCGATTCAATGCTCAAAGTAACTATCATCAGAAACGGAAAAGCTGCAAAACAGTTTGATGCCGTGAAAACATTTCATGATTATTTTATCGTTGAATCTGAGAATCAAAAGAAAAAATTGGCAGAAGTTGCCGTTTTAGACGAGAAATTTAGAGCCGTTTTTGAACAAAAATCAGCCTATTTTACTGCTTTAAAAGCCAAGTCAATCAAAACTCCAACTGGACTGCAATATGTTATCACCAAGAAAGCTGGTGGAAAGAAACCCGCAAGCGGAGCCAATATTTACATTCATTATGCCGGTTTTCTAGAAAATGGAACCTTGTTTGATTCCAGCATTGAAGAAGTTTCAAAAACTTTCGGAAAATATGACGGACAAACAGCCGCACAAAACGGTTACCAACCAATACCTTTTCAAGCAGGAAAAAAAGACGGAATGATTCCGGGTTTTATCGAAGGAATCGAGAAATTGTCTTTTGGAGACAAAGCCGTGATTTTTATCCCTTCGAATCTTGGTTATGGAGAAGCTGGTGCTGGGGATGTAATTCCGCCGAACGCCAATATCATTTTCGAAATTGAATTACTGGAAACAATGCCAAAATAAATTAGAGGTAAAAAGTACGAGGTACGAGGTACGAAGTACGAAGAACGAGGTACGAGGTACGAAATAAATTTATTAAACACTAAAACAAGTTAGACCTTAAAATTATTCAAAATGAAATCTAAAATCCTATTATTATTCTTTTTGGGAATGTTAAACATTCAAGCCCAAGTTGCAAAAAAAACTGTTCCAACTAAAAAACCAACCTCAACCGCAAAGCCCGTTTCGAAAGCTCCTGCAGTTGCAGTTGCAGAAGGAATTTTTGCAACCATATTAACCAATAAAGGAAGCATTGTTGTTCAATTAGAATTTCAAAAAACACCCGTAACAGTAGCCAACTTTATATCTTTGACAGAAGGCAAAAATACTTTTGTCACCAATGAAAAATTAAAAGGAAAGCCTTTTTATGATGGCCTAAAATTCCACAGGGTGATTCCTGATTTTATGATTCAAGGCGGTGATCCATCGGGAAATGGTTCTGGCGGTCCAGGTTACGCTTTCAAAGATGAATTCACGGATTCGAAATTTGACAAAGGAGGGATTTTGGCAATGGCCAATTCTGGTCCGGCTACAAATGGAAGCCAATTCTTCATCACTCACAAAGATACGCCATGGCTAAACGGCAAACATACCATTTTTGGTCACGTTACTCAAGGTCAAGACATTGTGAACGCAATTGCTCAAGATGATGTTATTTTAAAAATAACTATTTCCAGAAAAGGAACTTTAGCGAAAGCTTTTGATGCTTCAAAAGTGTTTTCTGATTACTATGCCAACAAAGCCGAAGAAGCCAAAAAACAAGCGGTAATTGATGCCGAAAACCAGAAAAAACAAGCTGAAATTGCTGCAGAAGCAAAAAGAGTTTACCTAGAAAAATACAGTGGTGTTATCGCTGCAAAGGCAAAATATTTTGCCGAAACCAAGGCTACTGCCACAACTACACCTTCCGGCTTGGCATATAAAATAGTTCAAAAAGGAACTGGCATTAAACCAGTAGATGGAACAACTTTTAATTTTAATTATGCCGGTTATTTTGAAGACGGAAATTTGTTTGACAGCAGTTATGAAGACGTTTGCAAAGAATTCGGAAAATATGATGCTAACAGAGCCGCTCAAAACGGATACCGCGCATTTCCTTTTCAGGCAGGAAAAAAAGACGGAATGATTCCGGGTTTTCTTGAAGGATTAAATTTATTGACTTTTGGTGACAAAGCCTTGATTTTCATCCCTTCCAGCCTTGGTTATGGAGAAAGAGGCGCTGGCGGAGTAATTCCTCCTAATGCAAATCTTATTTTTGAAGTAGAAATGATTGAAATCCCTCCAACTACTATCGAAAAACAGTAATTAACACTTAACACCATTGGTTAACACGCTTGAAACCAATGGTTTGGTTCTAGTATAAAGACACTTTGTATTTTAAATTAAAAAATGGATTTACCACAAAAGTAAATCCCTTTTTTATTTCTATTTACCACCAAATTTCCAATCGAATTCGTCTTTGGCATTGATGATGGCACCAATTTCGAATTTTACCACCTCGTCAAATTCGGTTTGAAGGATGAACCAATTGTCCTCGTTGAAATAGTTTTCGAAAGTGTCGAAATCTTCTTGGGAAAACTTGGTAATTCCTCTTGTTGCCAATTCTTTCTTGACTTCGCTTATTTTTCGCCCAATAATTTTATTTCCGAATAACTCTAAATCTGGACTCGAAGCCACGATATAACCCAACTTGAATCCCTCTTCCTGATAGAAAGTCAGACGCATTTTGAGTTTGTTGTAGGCAAAAATCACATTGTCGTCTTCGTCCTTGTAATTCCTATCTGGTTTGCCGTAAATAGCGGTAACATCGTTTTGTTTCATTCCGAAAAGGAGCTTGTCGATTCCGTTTTTTGGATTTATTTTCATATTCAATTATTTGCCGCAAAGTTCGCAAAGTTTTTCGCAAAGTTGGTCATATTCGATAAATAAAGAGTGAGCTAATACTAAAACTCAAATGGTGCTCGTACAATATCATCAAATTAAGCAAAAAATAGTCTCGACTTTGTCATTTCGACGAAGGAGAAATCACATAACGAGAGCAATAGATGTGATTTCTCCTTCGTCGAAATGACAAAAAACCTTACTGGTGCTCGTCTGCGACGAGTACCCACTTAAATCAATAATCAAATCATAGCGTTTGCAACCTTTAGATTTGTAACTGAAACAGCCTTATATTTGAAATAAAAAATGTCTGAGAAATACAAAGTTATTGATAGTACTACACCTACCTTTATAACTATAACAATAGTAGACTGGGTAGACTCATAGAACGCTCACAGTACGCTGATTAATCTATCAAAACAAAGTACGAATCGAAAATAACTACGAAGTTTACCGCCGAAGACAAGCTATTGTAGAACATCCTTACGGTGTCATCAAAAGGCAATGGGATTTTTTCTATATTATGACCAAGAAAACCATTAAACACGCCTCGGCTGATGTGGGATTGATCTTTTCCACCTATAACCTGCGCCGAATTTTCAATCATATTGACCAAAATCCATTAAAACTGTATCTAATAGGATTGACCCCGTTTATTTTTGATTTGAAGGCCTTTTTTAAAGCTTTATGCGGTATAATTATTTCAGAAACCAAAATCATACGCTTTGAAAAAAAGTATTGTTTTGTAGTTTAAATCCCCTATATTTACTTGATTTTTAATTAAATTTAAAAACAAACTGAGGTTTTTAGACAAGCTGACGTTAGCAGAAAGTTTATCCGAACAGTAAACCAAAACGAAAATGAAATCAATAGTTCAACATTTAAGAGAAGAGAAAAACTTAACACAAACCGAACTTGCAGAAAAAAGTGGTCTTTCGTTAAGAACAATTCAAAGAATTGAAGCGGGAAATATACCAAAAGGTTTTACATTGAAAGCACTTGCAAATACATTTGAAATCGAAACCGAAAAGCTAATTCCATCTAAGGAAATTACAAAAATTGACAGAGTAAAATGGATTAATTTTTCTAGCTTAATTGGACTTATAATCCCGTTTGGTGGAGTTGTATTTCCTTTAATTATGACTTACAAGACAAAAGACACTAAAAACAAAGAATTAGGAAAAAGCATCGTAAGTGTTCAAGTCATTTTAGCTGTTTTATTAGCTGTTTCACAAATCGCAAGTCCGTTTATTCAAAATGAATTATCACTAAATTTTCCTCTTTTTTTATTGCCATTGCTACTGATTATTTGTTTGAAATTATTGGTGGTTATTCTCAACGGTATAAGTTTAAACAAAACAAATGATTTACACAAAAAATTAAAAATCAATTATTTATAAACACTTTGAACAAATTGACGTAAAATTGGCGTATTATTTTTGCAAAAAAAATAATTTATAATTTCGAGTTTTGCAGAAAAGAAATCTTATGAAAATTTTAAAGAGAATTGTGTTCATTATTTTGATTGTTATGGTTTTAGGTATAATCGGTACCTACATTTATTTTGACCAAAAATTTACACCCGAAAAAAATTACCTAACTGTAGAAAACGAAAGTGGATATATTCCTTTTATTTGGCTAGGAAAAGAAAAAAATGTACTATTATTACCTATTCATTTCCCAAATGACACGGTAACATATTATTTACAATTTGATACAGGTTCAGCTTCAACTGTTTTTTATTCAAAAGCAATTAATAAGCTAAAACAAATAAATAGTAATGGTGAAAGAGCAAAAGCCAAATTTTACATTGGGAAAACCAAAATAATGTCTGACAAATTCCAAGTCTTAAATATGGGTGATAATGAAAATGATACTCTAAAAATCATTGGGACAGTTGGTGCAGATATTTTAGAAAATCGTAAAACCGTAATCAATTTCAAAGAAAATTTTATTGTATTAAATCTCGCAAAAGAACCAACTCAATTTCAAGGAAAATTATTTGATTTTAAATTCAAAAAAAGAAAAATTGTTATTTATGGCTTATTAAATGGAAATGAAGAGAAATTTTTGTTTGACTCAGGAACAAGTGCATACGAATTGCTTACAAACAAAGAAGTTTGGGAGAAGTTAAAACTTCCAAATTCAAAGATTAAGATTGAAAAATCGGAACAATCTTGGGATAAAGTCTTAACAACTTATACCTCAAATTGCAATCAAAATATACAATTTGGAAATAAAAAAATAAAATTAACCAATGTTACTTATGTAGAGGGGTTTTCTCAAACTCAATATTCAATGATGAAATTTTCGGGAATGACAGGAATGCTTGGGAACAAAATATTTTTAAATAATTCCTTATATATTGATTGCTTAGAAAACAAAATTAGAATTAAATAAAAAACCTTCTGCTAACAGCTAGAGTTTCGTTGCGTGCGCAGCACGAACAATGAATTGCAATCATCGAATACCAAAATAAATAAAATTCAATGAGATAAACTCTGGTTGAACGGAACCAGAGTACCAACTGTCAACACTATGGAGTTATCGTAAAGGTTGTAGAGAGAAATACAAGAGGCAAGTGCGCCTCTTTTTTTTGAGGAGTATTTTTGGTTGGTTTTCGAGTGTTTTTCCTTCGCAAAAAAACATCTCAATCGATACATATTTTTATAATCTACAAACCCTAATTGTGCTGTTCTTTAAAAATTTGCAATAAAACATTAGCATCAATAATTGGGCTTGGGGCTGTTTTCATCATTTTGAGAATACGATTGGCAACAATTGGATTTAGTCCCATATTAATCGCTATTTGGTGAATTCCCACTTCCTCTTTCTGGTGCAAAACGCCATCGCTATACATTAATAAAGCCAAGCGATAAAACTGCTGGAATCGCTCAAACTCTGATTTTATTACCATTTGCGGTAATTCTTGATGAAACAAATCATTAAAAACAGCTTTGTCAATCTGTAGTTCATTGGCAACAATTGACAAAAATTCATATTCTCTTTTGTGCAAACTGCCGTCAATAGTGGCAAAAGCAATCATTTCTAAAAGTAAACTTCTTTTTTCTTCGAAAGTATTCATCAAATTAGTATTTTTAGCTAAAATACTAAAGTTATGTCAACGATTCGAAAACTAACAATAATTCTATTCCTGTTTATCACGATATCACAAACTTTGGCACAGCACTCGAGCCCAGTGGGAGAAGAACCAAACCAGCACACAGCCTCAAAACAAGTCTCCACCTTTACCATTGAAGCTCCACAATTGCATACCACCAAAAAGATTTGGATTTATTTACCCAAAAATTACAGTAAAACCCAAAAGAAATATCCTGTAATTTATATGCACGATGCGCAAAATCTTTTTGATGCCAAGGCTTCCTTTGCCGGTGAATGGAACGTAGATGAAAAACTGGACAGCCTTAATGCACAAGTGATTGTCGTAGGAATTGAACACGGAAACGAAAAAAGAATTGAAGAATTAACACCTTTCAAAAATGATAAATATGACGGCGGAAATGCCGATAATTATCTTGGGTTTATGGTAAATACATTAAAACCCGAAATTGACACCAAATACAGAACAAAAACAAATGGCAAAAACACCACTATTATAGGAAGTTCACTTGGAGGTTTAGTTTCCTATTATGCCATTTTGAAATATCCAGAAGTTTTTGGTAAAGCGGGAGTTTTTTCACCATCGTTTTGGTTTAACCGAAAAGAAATAATTGAATTGACCCAAAAAACTCCAAAGATTAAAACCAAAATATATTTCCTTTGTGGCGACAACGAAGGAGATGAAGATATGATTCCTGACCTCAACAAAATTGATGATTTGATTTCAGAAAAAAGATGTGAATGTAACAATCTAACCAAAAAAAAGATTGTCAAAGGCGGACAGCATAACGAAAAATTATGGCGAGATGGTTTCGTAAAAGCGTATCTTTGGCTTTTTTAAGGTTTCAGGTTTAATTTAGTAACATCTTAAACAACATTAAACTATCTTAAACCATATTAATCATTCTTAAACAACATTAAACAAATTTTACAATGACAAACAACGATATACTAAAAAAACTGCGTGTCGCACTGATGTTGCGAGATGATCAAATAGTTGAAATACTGGAATTAGTAGATTTTAGAATTTCAAAATCAGAATTAGGTGCTTTTTTCCGCGCCGAAGATCATCCTAATTATGTGGAATGTGGCGACCAAGTGTTGCGTAATTTCCTGAATGGATTAGTGATTCACCTTCGTGGCACAAAGGAAAACTCGAAAAACCCAACAGCCGTTTTAGCTAAACACAAAGCTCAAATCCCCGTAAAAGAAGGAACAAAAGAAAGGACGGAGTTCAAAGCAAAACCAAAAGACGAAGAAAGAGCCAGAGGAGATCAAAAACCGGGACAAAAAGGTTCAGCAGCCAAAAAGAAACCTTTCAAAAAACCCGCTCCAAAAGTACAAGTAGTGGAGAAAGTGAAATTCAATTTCGGCAAGAATAAGAAGTCTTAAATTGAATTATTGCATAAAAAAAACCTGTTTACCGTGGTGAACAGGTTTTTTATTTATGATAGAGATGCACTGCAGTGCGTCTCAACAAAATATAATATTAAGAAAGCGCCGCTTTTACTTGATCCGCTGCTTCTTGAAATTCAACAGCAGACAAGATTGGCATTCCTGAATTATCAATTAATTCTTTTGCAATAACGGCATTGGTTCCTTGCAAACGAACAATGATTGGCACTTTAATAGCGTCTCCCATATTTTTATATGCGTCAACAACACCTTGGGCAACACGGTCACAACGAACAATTCCTCCAAAAATATTAATTAAAATTGCTTTCACGTTTGGATCTTTCAAAATGATACGGAACGCTAATTCCACACGTTTTGCATCGGCAGTTCCACCAACGTCCAAGAAATTTGCTGGTTCAAAACCGGCATATTTAATTAAATCCATCGTTGCCATAGCAAGTCCAGCTCCATTTACCATACAACCTACGGTTCCGTCAAGATCTACGTAGTTTAAACCTGCTTCTTTTGCTTCAACTTCGATTGGGTTTTCCTCACGAACGTCACGCATTTCGGCTAATTTTGGATGACGGTACAAAGCATTATCATCTAAATTTACTTTAGCATCAACAGCAATAATCTTGTTATCTGAAGTTTTTAGGACCGGATTAATTTCAAACATCGAAGCGTCAGAACCAATGTAAGCATTGTATAAAGCACCAACAAACTGTACCATTTCTTTGAAAGCATTTCCGGAAAGTCCTAAATTAAAGGCAATTCTTCTTGCTTGAAAAGCTTGTAATCCTACTGAAGGATCAATTTCTTCGGTAAAAATTAAATGTGGAGTGTGTTCGGCTACATGTTCAATATCCATTCCACCCTCAGTAGAATACATAATCATATTACGACCTTTACTTCTATTCAATAGAACAGACATATAAAACTCTGAAGTTTCGCTTTCGCCAGGATAATAAACATCCTCGGCAACTAAAACTTTATGTACTTTTTTACCTTCGGCAGATGTTTGCGGAGTAATTAAATTCATTCCTATGATTCGTCCTGCAATTTCCTCCACTTGTTGAAGGTTTTTGGCAAGTTTAACTCCACCACCTTTCCCGCGTCCACCAGCGTGAACTTGAGCTTTAATAATATGCCAACCGGTTCCTGTTTCGGCTGTTAATTGTTTTGCGGCGGCAACTGCTTCTTGAGCATTGTTAGCAACATGACCACGTTGCACTTTTACGCCATAACTGGCAAGTATTTCTTTTCCTTGGTATTCGTGTATATCCATATTAAAGTATTTGACAAGATTCTGAATTTATTCCAGAAATAAAGTGCCACAAAAATAACAAATTCATCTTAAACTAAAATCTTTTTCTATTAATAAAACTGAAATAATATTTGACACTAATCATCTGGATTTGGTTATTTATAAAATATGGAATTTATGACGCTAAAAACTAAGAATTATCGAATATGAAACTACTATATCGATTGAGAATACTTCATGAATAATAGGATTTTTTGTCGTTTACTGCCAATTATAAAAAAATTAAACCAAATGAATTGTGAATTTGATAATTTGAATGTATAAGAATGAATTATTGCTATTAAATAAACGTTTTTCTATTATTACAACAAAAATGCAGTAAACACAACTTTTATAATTCATTATATTTAATGAAATCTTTATTTTTGCATAAAAATTATCAAGAATGAAAGTTAAAGAACAAGGTCTCTATTTGCCCGAATTTGAACATGACAATTGTGGTGCAGGATTTATTTGCAATTTGAACGGAATTAAGTCGAATGACATTATTCATAAAGCACTCGATATTTTAATTAACCTAGATCACCGTGGTGCCGTGAGTTCTGACGGAAGAACCGGAGATGGAGCAGGAATATTATTTGATATTCCTCATAATTTTTTTAAGAAAGTTTGCGAATTTGAAATTCCAGAACCAAGAGAATATGGTGTTGGAATGGTTTTTATGCCAAAAAGTAAAAATCAAATTGATTTTTGCAAAACTACTTTTGAAGACTATATACGAAACCAAAACCTTCAAATATTAGGATGGAGAGACGTTCCAGTTGACCCATCAAACTTAGGGCAAATTGCTGCAGAAAAAGAACCAACCGTAAAACAAGTATTTGTTGGTAAAAATGGTTTAGACTTAACAGAGCAGCAATTCAATGCCAAAATGTTTGCCGCAAGAAAAATGGCGGAACAAACCGTAATTAATTCGAAAATTTCAGAAAGTCACCGATTTTATTTTTCGAGTTTTTCAACTACTACCATAATATATAAAGGATTGTTGAGACCGGAAGATATCAGTCCTTATTATATTGATTTATTAGATGATGATTTAGTTACAAGATTAGCTTTGGTTCACCAACGTTTTTCTACCAATACTTTCCCTTCATGGGAATTGGCACAACCCTTTAGATATATGTGTCATAATGGTGAAATCAATACGCTTCGAGGAAACATTAGCCGTATGCGCGCCCGTGAAGAATTGATGCAAAGCGACGTTTTTGGTGACGACATCAAAAAATTATTCCCAATTATATTAGAAGGAAAATCAGATTCAGCTTCTATGGATATGGTTGTTGAATTATTATTAATGACAGGTCGTTCCTTACCAGAAGCAATGATGATGGTTGTTCCCGAAGCTTGGGAAAAACACCAAAATATGTCTGCCGAGAAAAAAGCGTTTTATGAATACAATGCCTGTATTATGGAACCTTGGGATGGACCAGCTTCGATTCCATTTACAGATGGAAACGTAATTGGTGCTTTGTTGGACAGAAATGGATTGCGTCCATCTCGTTATACACTTACAAAAGGTGGTTTTGTGATTATGTCGTCTGAAATTGGTGTCCTTGACATTAAACCCGAAGATGTTGTCCAGCACGGTCGTCTAGAACCAGGGAAAATGTTCCTTGTTGACATGAATGAAGGCCGAATTATTGAAGATGACGAGGTAAAAAATTCAATCGTTAGTAAATATCCTTATAAACAATGGCTTGATGAGAATTTGTTGCATTTAGCACAAATTCCATATACAGATAATGTTATTCCTGTTGAAAACGTGGATTTTGAAACACGTCAACGAATGTTTGGTTACTCCATCGAGGATTTAAAAACCATAATAAACCCAATGGGCTCAAGTGGTCACGAGGCAATCAGCTCAATGGGAAATGACACTCCACTGGCTGTTTTATCAGATCAACCCCAACTTTTATACAACTATTTCAAACAATTATTTGCTCAAGTTACCAATCCTCCTTTGGATGGTATTCGCGAAGAAATCATAACAGATATTAGCTTGGCAATTGGTGGTGATTATAATATTTTTGACATTGCACCAAAACATTGCAAGAAATTAAAAATCCATAATCCAGTTATTTCAAACGAAGATTTGGACAAAATAAGCAGCATTGATCATCCTGATTTTAAATCCGTAAAAATCTCAACTTTATACGAAATAAAAAAAGGAGTCAATGGATTAGAAAGAGCTTTAGAAAAATGTGTGAACGCCACTTTCAAAGCCGTTAACGAAGGTTGTAATATTGTAATTCTATCTGACAGAGGCGTGAGTGATAAAATGGCTCCAATCCCAATGTTGTTGGCTTGCTCATATATTCATCATTCATTAAACACTTTAAAAGTTCGTTCGAAATTCGGAATTATAATCGAATCTGCAGAACCACGTGAACCACATCATTTTGCATTATTATTTGGTTATGGAGCTAGTGCCATAAATCCGTATATGGTAAATGAAATCATTCGCGACCAAGTAGACAAAGGTTTTATTACCAATGTAAATGCTGATTATGCCATCAAAAATTTCAATAAAGCAATCGCAAAAGGAATTCTGAAAATTATGAACAAAATTGGTATCTCAACTTTACATTCATACAGAGGTGCACAAATTTTCGAAATTTTGGGATTAAATAAAACATTCTCTTCTAAATATTTCCCGAACACTCCATCCCGAATTGAAGGAATTGGACTTATGGAAGTTGAAAAAGAAGTCAAAAAAAGATACCAAAAAGCTTTTCCAAATTCAAAAGTCGCCAGTTTATTGCCTTTAGAAATTGGAGGAATTTACAGATGGAGACGTAACGGTGAAAGACATATGTTCAACCCAACCACGATTGCAAAATTGCAACAAGCGGTTCGATTAAACAGCCCAGAAAGTTATAAGGAATACTCTAATATGGTTAATGACCAAAGCAAAAATCTTATGACCATCAGAGGATTATTCGAATTTAACAACCTCGATCCTATTTCAATTGACGAAGTAGAACCTTGGACAGAAATCGTAAAAAGGTTCAAAACCGGAGCTATGTCTTATGGTTCAATCAGCTTAGAAGCTCATGAAAACTTGGCAATTGCCATGAATAGAATTGGTGGAAAAAGCAATTCTGGAGAAGGTGGAGAAGATCCAAAACGTTTCCAAAAAGACTTAAATGGAGATTCTAGAAATAGTGCTATCAAACAAGTGGCTTCGGGAAGATTTGGTGTTTCCATCAACTATTTAACGAACGCCAAAGAGATTCAAATAAAAATGGCCCAAGGTGCTAAACCTGGAGAAGGCGGACAATTACCTGGCGAAAAAGTATATCCTTGGATTGCCAAAGTGAGAAATTCAACTCCTTATGTTGGACTTATTTCCCCTCCGCCACACCACGATATTTATTCAATTGAGGATTTATCACAATTAATTTTCGACTTGAAAAATGCCAATCGTGAAGCCAGAATTAATGTTAAATTAGTTTCAGAAGTTGGTGTAGGAACTATCGCAGCCGGTGTAGCCAAAGCAAAAGCCGATGTGATTTTGATTTCGGGATACGATGGAGGAACAGGTGCTGCACCTTTGACTTCATTGCAACATACCGGAATTCCTTGGGAACTTGGACTTGCCGAAGCGCAACAAACCCTAATCTTAAATGATTTAAGAAGTCGTGTGGTTTTGGAATGTGATGGTCAGTTAAAAACTGGTCGCGATGTTGCTATCGCAGCCTTACTTGGAGCTGAAGAATTTGGTTTTGCAACAGCGCCATTAGTGGCATCAGGATGTATTATGATGAGAGCTTGCCACTTGAACACTTGTCCAGTGGGTATTGCCACACAAGATCCAGAATTAAGAAAAAATTTCAAGGGAACACCAGAGCACGTTATCAACTTTATGTATTTTATTGCTGAAGAGTTGAGACAAATTATGGCGCAACTAGGATTCAAAACACTAAAAGAAATGGTGGGACAATCTCAAAAACTGAATGTCAACAAAGCCATTAAACATTATAAAGCAAGTGGATTGGATTTATCAACCATTCTTTATAAACCAGAAAAAGCAAATAGCGTACCTAATCATAATACAACAAACCAAGATCACGCTTTAGAAAGTGTTCTTGATTTTGATATTATAAAAGCGGCACTTCCTTCCATCTACAGAAAAGAAAGAACAAGAGTTACTTTTAAAATCAAAAATACGGATCGCGCCGTTGGAGCCATTTTAAGTAACGAAATTTCGAAAATTTATGGTGCTCAAGGTTTGCCTGATGACACCATATTAGTCGATTTTGAAGGTTCGGCAGGACAAAGTTTCGGTGCGTTTGCAACCAATGGTTTGTCTTATAAAATTCACGGAAACTGTAATGATTATCTAGGAAAAGGACTTTCTGGCGGAAAATTAATTATCAAAGTTCCTCCTACTGCAACTTTCAAACCTGAAGAAAATATTATCGTAGGTAACGTTGCTCTTTATGGTGCAATAACAGGTGAAGCTTACATTAATGGTATTGCAGGTGAACGTTTTTGCGTAAGAAATTCTGGCGCAACAGCAGTTGTCGAAGGAATTGGAGATCACGGATGTGAATATATGACTGGTGGAACCGTGGTTGTTCTTGGAAAAACGGGTAGAAATTTTGCTGCTGGTATGAGCGGTGGAATTGCTTACGTGTATGATGAGAGAAAACAATTCGAGAATGGTTTATGCAATATGGAAATGGTCGAATTAGAAACATTAGAAGAAGATGACTTGGCAAAACTAAGACGTTTGATACGCAATCATTCTATGTACACTAATAGTCCATTGGCAAAACGAATTCTTGGAGACTGGGAAAACCAACAAAAGCATTTTATCAAAGTGATGCCAACAGAATACAAAAAGGCTTTAATAAGATTAGCTGAAGAAAATCAATTAGAAGAACTAATAGCACAATAGTTATGGGCAAGATAGGTGGATTTAAAGAATTTAATAGAGCTGACGAAAGTAATATAGTTGTTCAGGAAAGAGTTGTGAACTATAACGAATTTACGATTCCGTTAGCAAAAGATAAAATAAAAGAACAAGGTTCAAGATGTATGGATTGTGGGATTCCTTTTTGCCACAGTGCTTGTCCGTTGGGGAATTTAATTCCGGACTTCAACGATATGGTACATCAAGAAGAGTGGCAGAGTGCCTTAAATATTCTGCAATCAACAAATAATTTTCCTGAGTTTACTGGTCGTTTATGTCCAGCACCTTGCGAAAAAGCTTGTGTTTTGGGAATCATAAAAGACCCTGTAGCTATCGAAAATATTGAAAAAAGTATTATCGAAAGAGGTTTCGCCGAAGGATGGATCAAACCACAAACTCCCGAAACAAGGACAGGAAAAACCGTGGCTGTCATTGGTTCCGGCCCAGCTGGTTTAGCTGCTGCGCAACAATTAAATCGCGCTGGTCACACCGTAACCGTTTTTGAAAGAGACAATGCAATAGGAGGATTATTACGTTACGGAATTCCAAATTTTAAATTGGAAAAAGGAATTATCGATAGACGTGTTGCTATTTTAGAAGCCGAAGGAATTGTTTTTAAAACAAACGTAAATGTTGGAGTTAATTACAGCATTGATCAATTAAATAGTTTTGATTCTATCGTTTTATGCGGTGGTGCAACTGAAAGAAGAGGTTTACCAACGAAAGGTGCAGACAGCAAAGGAGTTGTTCAGGCAATGGATTTCTTGTCACAACAAACTAAAGCTTTGTATGGTGAAAAAATCGAAAACCAAGTTAAAGCAACTGGTAAAAACGTAATCGTCATTGGTGGTGGAGATACAGGTTCTGACTGTGTGGGAACATCTAACAGACAGGGTGCAAAATCTGTTACCAATTTCGAAATTATGCCAAAACCACCCGTTGGAAGAAGCGAAACTACTCCTTGGCCTTTTTGGCCTTTACAATTAAAAACATCTTCTTCGCACGAAGAAGGTTGTGGTAGAAACTGGCTTATCAACACCAAAGAATTTATTGCCAATGAAAAAGGGGAATTAACAGCTTTGAAAACCGTTGAAGTAGAATGGAAACTGAAACCGGGACAAAGGCCAGAATTAATTGAAAAAGAGGGAACTGAAAAAATATGGCCTTGCGATTTAGCATTGTTAGCTCTAGGATTTACAGGTCCAGAGAAAACTTTGAGTGAACAATTAGGAATTAAAATTGATGCTCGCAACAATTATTTTGCAACTAATTATCAAACTAATGTTCCTCACATTTTTACCGCTGGTGATATGAGAAGAGGACAATCGCTTATTGTTTGGGCAATTTCTGAAGGTCGTGAAGCCGCAAGAGAAGTTGATTTATATTTAATGGGGTACACCAATTTGCCAACAAAAGGTAACGGAGATTTACCAAGTTTGTAAAATAAATAATCCTTTATTAAACCCTTGAAAAAGTTTTTTTCAAGGGTTTTTTATTTAATATAAATTTATATAATTTTCACAAATGTTATTTTTAAAACATTTTGTTATAATTTGTTAGTTTTACTATTTTAACTTGTGTGTATCAATAAAGAATAATAAATTTGCCAAAAATGTAGCACGATGCAATCAAAAGATTTAGTACAATTAGCAGAACAATTTGGAAGTCCATTATACGTATATGATGCGGCAAAAATCCAATCTCAATATAAAAGATTAACAAATGCTTTCTCTAAAGTAGAAAAGTTGCGTATCAATTATGCAATGAAAGCCCTGTCAAACATTGCCATTCTTCAATTATTGAGAGATATGGGGTCTTGTCTGGATGCAGTTTCGATACAAGAAGTTCAATTAGGACTTTATGCCGGATATTCTCCTGATCAAATATTTTTTACTCCAAATGGAGTTTCATTAGAAGAAATCGAAGAAGTATCAGCGATGGGAGTTCAAATCAACATTGACAACTTGTCTATTTTGGAGCAATTTGGCACAAAATACCCGAACGTTCCTGTTTGCATTCGGATCAATCCTCACGTGATGGCTGGCGGAAACACCAATATTTCTGTAGGTCATATCGATAGTAAATTTGGAATTTCAATCCATCAATTGCCACATTTGTTGCGAATTGTCGAAAACACAAAAATGCACATCGTGGGAATCCATATGCACACGGGTTCCGATATTCTGGATATAGAAGTGTTTTTATATGCTGCCGAAATTCTATTTGACGTAGCCAAAAACTTTAAAAACCTTGAATTCCTTGACTTTGGAAGTGGTTTTAAAGTACCTTACAAAAAAGACGATATCGAAACTGATATTGAAGAACTAGGAAGAAAATTATCCAAAAGATTCAATTCTTTCTGTGCCGAATACGGAAAAGATTTGACCTTGATTTTTGAACCAGGGAAATTCTTGGTAAGTGAAGCTGGTTATTTTTTGGCCAAAGTAAATGTGGTAAAACAAACCACTTCTACCGTTTTTGCCGGGATTGACAGTGGTTTCAATCACTTGATACGACCAATGTTTTACGGTTCTCAACATTATATCGAAAACATTTCGAACCCTAAGGGAAAAGAACGTTTCTACTCCGTTGTGGGATACATTTGTGAAACGGACACCTTTGCCAGCAACCGCAGAATTTCTGAAATCAACGAGGGAGATATTCTTAGCTTTAGAAATGCCGGTGCTTATTGCTTTTCAATGGCATCCAACTACAATTCAAGATACAAACCCGCAGAAGTTTTGTGGCAAAATGGCCAAGGTCATTTGATTCGAGCACACGAAACTTTCGACGATTTATTGCGAAACCAGATTCCGTTGCCGGCAGAAGCTGCTATAGCATTATAAATAACGAATCCCATTTCAACAAAAATGAAATGGGATTTTTTTTGAATAAATTGTTTTAGATTTCTGCTGGGAACAACATTCTTGTGAATATGGAATAAATTCTCCATTCTTTTTTAAAAAGTGAGATATATCATATTTAATAGGTTTTAATTTAGCTAATTTTACTTCGAATAATAAACAAACAAAAAATGAAAAAAATAATAATTTTATGTATCGCAAGTATTGCTATGCTAATGATCTTAGTTCAATGCAAATCAAACAATGAAAAACAAGAAGCTGCAAAAGAAATTGTAAATCCTAATTTGCATAAAATTACAGTCAAAGAGGTTCTGAATGCAACAGCATACACTTATCTACTGGTAACCGAAGGTGAAAAGGAATTCTGGATTGCCATTCCAAAAACTGATGTAGAAGTTGGAAAAGCCTACACCTATGAAGGAGGAGTTGAGATGACAAAATTTGAAAGTAAAGATTTAAAAAGAACTTTTGAATCTGTATTCTTTGTTGAAGGATTGATAGACCCTAACCCGCCAGTAGTAGCTGAAAAGGCAATAGACAGCACTATAAGTAATGTAACTACAACTGAATTGTCAAAAGGAATTACTTTAGCAAAAGGCGCTATATCACTACACGATTTATTTTCAGGCAAAGATAAATTGGCTGGTAAAACAGTTATCTTAACTGGCAAAGTGGTAAAATTTATGCCCGAAATAATGAAAAAAAATTGGATACATATACAAGATGGGTCAAGTTTTAAAGGATCAAATGACATTACAATTACCTCTTTGGCTAAAGTAAAATTGGATGAAATCGTTACTCTAAAAGGCACTGTAGTTTTAAATAAAGATTTAGGCTCAGGCTATAAATACGACATCCTCATCGAAGACGCTGTTCTTGTAAAATAAGCAAAACTTTTATTTTTATAAAAAATGAATCCCATTTCAATGAAAAATGAAATGGGATTTGTTATTTTTAATTTTTTAAAATTTGTTTTTTAAAAAATTAGTTGATTGACTTATTTTTTTAAAATAACCAAAATCAATTTATATTGTTCACAACTAATATAGGAAAATGCGTATTTTTACACATTCTTTATGTTTCAACTATGAAAAAAAGTCTAATATTATTCTCTTTTCTGTTTGTTAATTTCTTTATTTCAGCTCAAACAACTTTAACGCATTCTATTGGAAACAATATAGTTCCTGGCATATCAATGTATTCTTGCAGTTGGGGAGGTGTAAACTGGGGAAGAAAATTTATTCTCAATGATTTTGGAATTAACACAAATTCAGATTTTAGTATTAATTCAGGTCAAGTAGGTATTGAGGCTGCAAGTTGGGACGTTAACCTACAGTTCAATGTTTATAAAATTGATAGTAATTTTCCAAACTCTTTTACAGAAACAAATCTCATTGGAAGTAGTCAGGTAATTCCGGTTCCTATGTCTCCAAGTATGCAACTTATATCGGCAAATTTTACAAACCCCATAATCGTTCCAGCACACACTGACATGATATTAGTTGAGGTAAGGCAATTGCCCAGTCTAAATAGTGAAGCACATGCATTTCCTGTGGCCGCAGCTCAAGATGATAATGACCTTTCTTGGTTCAGAACAATTCAAGGTGGCTGTCCACCAGCAAATTATACCTCAACAGCAGATTTAGGATACCCAAATGCTCGATTCCATATTGTAGTTAATGGTAATTCTATTGAACCCGCAATAGTTTGCAATAATAATTGCCTCGGAAACGCTTCCTCTTTTTCTATAAGTGGGAATGAAGTTGTTACATTAGCAATATGGGATTTTGGTGACGGAAGCACATCAACAGCTATAAACGCAACCCACTCATATGCATCAGCAGGAAATTACTCGGTTTCAGTAACTGCCACAAGCACAAATGGTCTAATTACAAAAACCAGAGACATTATTATTTCAGCAATTCCTACCGCAACACAACCACAAGATTTGCTCATTTGCGACAGCAATAATAACGGATTGTATAATTTTGATTTGACAACCCAAAACACGGCAATACTCAACGGTCAAGACCCAAATTTATACACGGTGAAATATTATGCCACTGCCACTGATTATACAAATAATGTAGCCATTTCAACGCCTAATAATTATGTAAACTCAACAGCTTACCAAGCACAAACCATCATAGCCGAAGTGAGTAATAATGCCAATTCGGAATGTAAAAGCACTACCAATTTCGTTATCAATGTTTTCGATTCTCCAAAACCAAATACTAACATTCCAAAAATTAGTAATTGCGACAACACTAGCGTAGGAACTGATGCAGATGGTCGCGTAGTTTTTGATTTGACTCAAAATGCCTTCTCTATTTTAAACATACAATCGGCGAGCCAGTTTGTACTTTCTTATTATAAAGACGTGGCTTTAACCCAATTGATTACTACTCCAAATACTTATGCCAATACCAATGCTTCGGAAACGATTTACGTGAAAATGGAAAATAAAGACAATATCAATTGTTTTGCTACAACTTCGTTTGATATTGAAGTATTGGCTTTGCCGGTAATTACAAATGCAGTCGATTTAAAACAATGCGACGACAACATTGATGGTTTTAGTGTGTTTAATTTGGAAGAGGCTATTGATAAAATTACAGCTAATGCCGCTAATGAAACCATTGCTTTTTTTAGATTACAAACCGAAGCACAAAACAATACCAACCCAATCATCAACCCAACAACATACACCAATCAAACGGTGAGCAATGATGTGGTTTATGTAAGAGTTACAAATGCAAATGGTTGTTTTAGAATCTCACAACTGAATCTTATTATTTCCACTACTCAAATTCCGTTGAACTTTGCAAAGACTTTCACCGAATGTGATGATGCCATTTTAGGCACGAACACAGACGGCATCGCTGGTTTCGATTTTAGCGGAGTAACGGTCGAAATTCAGAATATTTTTCCGGTAGGTCAATTATTAGACATTACTTATTATCGAAATCTTGTCGATGCTTTGGCGGAGAAAAATGCTATTTCCGATATTTCTAATTATCGAAACATTGGTTATCCGAATACCCAAAATATCTTCATTCGGGTGGATAGTCAAACCAATAACGATTGTTTGGGTTTGGGAAGTCATATTACTTTGAATGTAGAACGTATTCCGATTGCGAAATCCTTGACACAGATTCATTGCGATGATGACCAGGACGGAAAGTTTGCGTTTGATACTACTACTCTACAATCGCAATTATTGAATGGATTAACCAATGTAAGTGTGGCTTATTTTGATCAAAATAATGTACCATTGTCAAGCCCTTTGCCAAATCCATTTGACACCACATCACAAACTCTAAAAGTGGTTGTAACGAATAACACGCCAAAAGCCTGTTCATTCGACACAACAATACAATTTGTAGTCGATGATTTGCCGGAAGCTTTTGCTGTAGCAACAAACCTCACAACTACTTGCGATGATGAAGCCGACCCCAATTTGCAAGACGGGAAATATGCTTTTGATACATCTTCTTTCCAAAATACCATTTTAGGCGGACAAACTGGAATGACGATTAAGTATTTTGACGGAAATAATAATCCGCTTTCTAGTCCACTTCCAAATCCGTTTGTAACGGCAACCCAAAACGTGAGAGTTGAAGTAATTAATCCCATAAACACAACTTGCACCGCAACTGTAACACTGCCTTTTGTTGTAAATCCCGTGCCGGAAATTGCTTTAACAGGCAATGAATTAGTGTGTAGCAATTTACCAACGTTTACCAAAGTATTGGATGCTGGTTTGTTAGACGGTTCACCGACGACAAATTATACTTATGAATGGTTTTTTAATGGTAATCAAAT
>Ga0208263_100253_pt1 | contig 21062 bp, 31 predicted proteins | sample LakWasMet28_LOW6_2_FD_183872 | JGI IMG/M metagenome (GOLD analysis project Ga0208263, IMG submission 183872) | Freshwater sediment methanotrophic microbial communities from Lake Washington under simulated oxygen tension - Sediment Metagenome... | ecosystem: Environmental > Aquatic > Freshwater >... | reverse complement strand
TAAGTATCGCAAAAGAAATGGATCAACCAAAAGCTCAATCCCATGATCGAAGAATGCCCCGCCGTCCAGCAGGCATTGACCAGCATCAACAGCCGCGACAGCAGCAATACCAAGGACTTCAAAGACTTCATCGGCGGTCAACTATACATCGAGCACGCGGGCAGCCCGGCACGGCTCAAATCCACCACCGTTAAATACCTGATCGTTGACGAATTAACCGAGTTCGCCGGTAACCTGATCACCGGCGATGACCCACTGATGATGCTGGAAGACCGCACCTCGGCATTTCCGGCCACCTACAAGCGCCTGTACATATCCAGCCCCGGCATAAAAGGCGTCTGCCGCACCGACGAGCTGTATCAAAAATCAGACCAGCGCAAATACTTTATGCCATGCCCGCATTGCGCCGACCTGATCATCTTCGAATGGTCAGGGCTGCACTGGGGCAAAGACGGCAGCCGCGTCCGTTACGTCTGCCCAGGATGCGCCTGCGAGATTGAAGAGCACCACAAAACCGACATGATCAAAGCCGGGCGCTGGATAGCCACCAATCCCGGCCCCGCATTGCGCGGCTATCACATCAACGCCCTGTATTACCAAATCGGCCTGGGCCCGCGCTGGGCAACGCTGGTTGAAATGTGGCAACAAGCGCACAACGACCCGGCCCGATTGAAAACCTTCCTTAACAGCCGACTGGCCGAAGCATGGGAAGACCCCTCCATGCGCGCGGTCAAACTCAACGTCATCGCCGACCGCGCCGAACCCTACCGCCTCCGTGTCGCTCCGCTCGGCGTTTGCGCCGTTACCGCCGGAGTCGATACCCAAGACAACCGGCTGGCCGTGCAGATTGTCGGCTGGGGCAAGGGCATGGCCTGCTGGGTGCTGGACTACATCGAACTAATGGGCGACCCCGCCGACGATGCCGTTTGGATAGCCTTAACCGACCTGCTTAACCGGCCCATCGAACACATCAACGGCCACGCCCTGCCGATTCAAGCCGCCGCGATCGATGCCGGCGGACACCGCACTGAAGCCGTCAAAGACTTCGTGCGTCGCCGTATGATCCGCCGCCCGATGGTCATCTTCGGCGCAGTTCCCAACAACGCCCCGGTGCTGTCCCGGCCCAAAGCCCAAGACGTCAACTGGAAAGGCCAATACAACAAGCGCGGGGTGATGATCCAGCACGTCGGTACCGTAGCGGTCAAAAACGTCCTGTTCGGACGCATGAGCACCGACGGCGACAAAGACAACGCCTCCCGGCTGCTGCATTTTTCCGAAGATTTGCCGCGCGAATACTTCACCGGCATCGTCTCGGAAACCTTCAACCCGCGCACGAACCGCTTCGAGACCAAGCGCGGCGCACGTAACGAATCACTGGACACCCTAGTTTACGCCTACGCCGCGGCCCATCATCACGAATTGCGGCTGCATCTGCATACTGCGGCAAAATGGGATGAGTTGGGTGCAAAACTGGCGGTGGTGTCGAGCGATGAATATAGGCGCTTGCAGGCAGAGGCCGCCATATTGGCGCAGCAATCAACTACGGTTTCCACTCCTCCCGCCAATAAACTATTTATACCGTCATGAACACCGATAACGATACCGTTTACAGACAAATACAACAGGAAGTTGAGCAGGTCGCTCAAGGCCTAGGTGTTGATTGCAGATTGTCTGGCGATATGGCTGTCGCGATAACCAATCGCCTACAAAAACTATTCGGCAGCACCACTATCTATTTTCCCTTGTTTGCAAGTAAAAAGGAGCGGTATGCGGCAATAAAGCGGGATTTTGATGGGGATAACCATAACGAGGTATGCAAAAAACACGGGATAAGCAGGCGCACGCTGTACCGAGCTATTAGGTAAGACGGCAATCTGCCGCCCGATAGAAGCAGCACTAATATAATTATCGTAACCGTCACAATAAATCATTATTAAGAATAATAATTACTACAATGAGAGATAAAGACGATAAATCAACAATCGACATTTTTGGGGCAAAGTGTCGCGGCCGACCTGTCACCGGAACCGCAAAATCCGATAAGCAAAGAATGAGGGAATATCGATTGAGAAAAAAGCAGAAGCAGGCCGCTCGCCAGAAATAACATTAAGCATTGCTCGGCTTGATGAGCTTACCGCCAGCATAGCCCGAGTAACGAGAGAGCGCGACGAAGCGCTTAGGCAATTGCAAAATGAACAAACAAAAATCTCGGAAGGTTAGGCATTAGCCGTAACCCAACACAACTGAGCTGGATATGGAGTAACGTGAAATGATATGTAGTATTGAAAAAGAGCATGCGCGCGGAGTTATAGGAACTGATTTTGTTCATATAATATGGGCTAGAGAAAGGTGGATTTTTGATTTTTTTAAATTACGATTTTTTGGGATTGGATTTAAGATCGGCTTTTGCTTGCTTCAAAAAATACATAACATTAATCTGTCTCGCAAAACTTATAAATAAATATTAAGAGGTTACCCAGTGATTGAATATAAAAGGGACAATTTCCCCAAGCAAGATCATCAACGCTCATCGTCCGATCCAAAATACTATAGATTCATTGATAAAGACGGGAATGAATATATAGGCACGTTTAGTGCATTTAATAATTCTGGCTACCGCGAACAGGAAACAAACAGAGAAATATATCCAGTTGGTTGGGCAGAGTATTAGCAATGAAAATAGCAAATAAAAATAGCCGGCATCCGTAATCCTACCTATTTACACCGCCTAAAAAATAGTGTCACGTTTTAGCTAAAATTGGCACAGCTTTTTTGACATGATGAACCCATGTTAAAAACACCACTTCATCAATAGCATGAGCTTCGCCATCGACTCGCTGGCATTAGCTCAAGCCGCTTACCAAAAAGCACTGTCTGCACAGACCGTGCAATTCGGTGAGCGTCGCTTGTCGACCCATGAAATAGACAAGTTATTGGCTCAAGTTAAACATTGGGAGCGAGAAGTTTCCATTGAAATCGCCCGCGCCGCCGGCCGATCATCTAGTGGCCCGCTCAGGTTTAACCTATGACTGCGCATACTGCCGCCGACAGACACGACAGCCGCATGTCGGCATGGGTGCCTAATGCTGGTTCTGCCGATGCCGATTTACTAATCGATCAGTCAACTATCGTCCCTCGCGCTCGTGATTTAGTCCGCAACAACCCGATAGCCTCCGGCGTAAAGCAAACCCTCAGCGATAATGTCGTTGGCGCACAGTTGCGGCTGTCCGTGCAGCCCCAATACAGGATGCTCGGGCAGGATAAAGTGTGGGCGACCAACTGGGGCAATACAGTTGAAGACGAATTCACCACCTGGAGCGATACCGCCGATTGTGACGCCTCCCGCACCCAAACTTTTCTCGGCTTAACAACCCAAGCCCTGCAATCCGCGCTCATCAACGGCGACGCTTTGGCGCTGGTGATGTGGCTACCTCGCGCCGATTCACGCTGGGCAACCCGCTTGCAAATGATTGAGGCCGACCGCCTGGCTACTCCGCCTTGGCTGCAATTTAGCAGCAATATTCGCGGCGGTGTTGAGCAAGATGCTTACGGCGCACCTATCGCCTATTGGATCATGAAAAAACACCCAGGCGACAGGTTTGGCTTATTAGGCGCGAACCAAGGCACCTTGTCCGCCAATCAAGACGACTGGCAACGCATCCCCGCCTTTACTGCGTGGGGCCGCCGCCGCGTAATTCACTTGTACGACAAAGAACGCTCAGGACAAAGCCGGGGCAAGAGCATCTTTGCTTCAGTCATGCGCGAATTCCGCATAGCGGGCGAATACCTGGGGCACGAATTACAAGCCGCCGCGTCGAATGCGTTGATTGCTGCCTTCTTGGAGTCCGATCTTTCTCCTGAAGCCGTTGCTGAAATTTTCGGGACAAACATAACTGAGGCTACTGAGTACTGGAAGACGGTTTGCGAGTCTACGCATAGGAAGAAAACCGAAGGCGGCATGATGCTAAACCTTCCTCTCGGCACCAAACTTTCCGGCTATAACCCGAACCGTCCCAACACCGCCTTTGACGGTTTCATGGAATCGGTCATGCGCCATATGGCCGCTGGCTTGAACATGCCTTATGAACTGGTATTAAAGGATTTTTCCAAAGCCAACTATTCATCAGCCAGGGCCGCATTGCTTGAAGCATGGCGTTATTTCCAGACCAAGCGCCGCTGGTTGCGCGACATGTGGCTTGATCCTATTTATGAATGCTGGCTTGAAGAAGCTATCAATGAAGGCCGTGTAGACGCCCCCGATTACTATAAAAACCGCTACGCCTATAACCGCTGCCGCTGGATTTTTGCCGGTCGCGGCTGGGTAGACCCGGTTAAAGAGGTCGTCGCAGTCGAAAAAAGACTAGCGCTTTGCATTTCAACGCAGCAAGACGAGTGCGCAGAGCAGGGCAAGGATTTCCAGGAAGTCCAAGACCAGCGCATCAGAGAGTTTAGCGAGGCTATGGCAAAAGTCAGTCCGCTAAATTTGCCAGTAGGTCTGGCTTACCAACTGGCGCTGAAGATCGCCGGATTCTCCCAGGACGGCATCAATCCGGGCATTAACCCCGCTATCGGACAGTACTTTGCCGATGCGCCAGATTCAGAGCAAGAAACCGTACCAGCGCCACAGGATTTAAACGATGCCAATGCGTAACCCTGCCTTATTTTCCCGCGTATTCAATACGCCGCTGATGATCCACCCATCTAAACTGGATGCCATCATTGCCGGAATTGGCCCGCGCTGGGGCATTGAATCGCCCGCTACCAATGTCATCATAGCGTCCGATATGTCACTGGTCGCTGCCGGAGAAAGCAGAAAGCCGGGCTATCAAGTAATCGGCGGCGTAGCAGTTATTGAGGTGTTCGGCGTACTGGCGCATCGCGGCGGTTTTCAGGCCGATAGCAGCTATATTCTTGGTTATGAGGAAGTGTCCAAACAGCTTGATGCTGCCCTAAGCGACTCAACCGTTAATTCAATCTTACTGGTTTTGTACACGCCGGGCGGTGAAGTTTCTGGCGCCTTCGAATTGGCGCAGCTGCTTTATGAGGCCCGCTCAGTAAAACCTATTAAAGCCGCTATTTCCAGCATGGCTGCATCCGCCGGTTATTTGATCGCATCCGCCACCAGCGAAATCGTTATCACCGATACCGGTATGGCCGGATCAATCGGCGTGGTCATGCGTCATGTTGATATTTCCCAGATGGTTGCTGATGCGGGCATGGTTATCACCCATATCTATGCCGGAGCGCAAAAGATCGACGGCAACCAGTTCGAGGCATTGACCCCGCAAGTTAAGGCGCGATTCCAAGCCGAAGTAGACACGCTCAACAACCTGTTTATCGATACCGCCAGCGCCTACCGAAACATGGACGCGGCAACACTACGCGGCTACGAAGCCGGAACATTCACCGGACAGGCGGCAATCGACGCAGGCCTTGCCGACCGTATCGCAACCCCCGATCAACTACTGCTAGAAATGCAGCAAAGTTTTTCCAATTCATCACGAGGAGTTTTTATGAGTGCAACTAAACCCGAGGTCGATGCCGCTGCGCTGGAGCAATCCCGCCTTGCCGGCTACGAGGCAGGACTTGCCGCCGGTGCCGCCGCAGAAAACGCGCGCATTGGTGCCATTATGAACCATGAGCACGCCAAAGGCCGCGAAGCCCAGGCGCAGGTCTTGGCGCTGTCAACCAATATGTCCGCCGAGCAAGCCGGGTTAGTGCTGGCCGTATCACCGATGCAACAGGCAGCGACCAGCGCAGAAGGAAACCAGTTTGCTGAAGCAATGGCGAAAGTTGCCAACCCAAAAGTCGGCGCTGACGACGATACCGAACAAACACAATCAGAAGCCAGCGCTCAAGGCTGGGGTCATGCTATGGCGAAGGTTGTTCCATTAAGAGGTAAAAACTAATGACCACATTAACCGAACAAAGGCATGCCGGAGAATTCTTGGTCTCCGAATGCGACGAGGGGTTTATCAGCCGCGAGGCGATTACTGTTTTATCGGGACAAAACCTGGTTGTCGGTACAGTGCTGGGTCGAATTGAGACCGCCGCCGCTACCGCTGTAGCCCACGCAGGCAATACCGGCAACGGCACCATGGGCGCTATTACTGAGGGCGCTGGTCTTCATGAGGGCATTTATGTCCTGAAGATCACCAAAGCAGCAGCTAATGCGGGCGATTTTCAAGTTGCTAACCCACAAGGCAGTATTGTCGGAATCGGCTCAGTTGCTGAGGCATTCAACAGTGGTGGTTTGGCTTTTACCCTGGCAGACGGCGCGACTGATTTTGTTGTTGGCGACAGCTTTGACATCACCGTCGCCGCTGGATCAAAAAAATACGTTGAGCATGATCCCGCCGCTATCGACGGCAGTCAAAAAGCGCGCGGGATTTTGTTTGATGCGGTCGATGCGACCCTGGGCGATAAACCCGGAGTAGCGATTGAACGCATGGCCGAAGTGAATGGTGATGAGATCACCTGGAAAACCGGCATTAGCGCCCCTGACAAAGCAGCGGGTATTGAGTCACTGAAGGCGCAAAGCGTCATCATCCGTTAAGGGAAGCAGCAAACATGGCTATGTTAGATATTTTTAACAACAACGCATTCAGAATGGTGTCAATGCTCCAGGCGCTTGAAAGTGTTGATTTTCGTCCGCAGCGGCTGGGTGATATGGGTATTTTTACACCTAATCCGGTTAGGAATCAGACTATCGCTATCGAAAATCGTGCCGGCACGTTGTCCCTGATTAAGACATCTGCGCGGGGAGCGCCACTTGAACAGCGTGATACTGAAAAAAGAAACATCCGCGATTTCAGGACGGTGCGTATCGCCAAGGGTGACAGAATCACCGCATCAGAATTGGCCGATATTCGCGCGTTCGGAACCGAGAGCGAGTTGCAGCAAGTGCAGACTGAAATTGCTCGGCGCTTAGTTGGCCCAGTAGGGTTATCCAGTCAGATTGAAATGACGCTGGAAAATATGCGCTTAGGTGCATTGCATGGTGTTGTAAAAGATGCCGACGGCTCAACCCTTTTTGATTGGTTTAGCGAGTTTGGCGTTTCTCAGGCGGCTGAAATCAACTTTGACTTAACCAATGCGGCACCTGCATCCGGGGCGATACGCAAGATATGCAATCAGGTTGTCAGGGCGGTAATGAAAGAGGCTAAAGGCGTCTGGACGCCGTCTACCACTGTTTACGCCTTGTGCGGAGATGCATTCTGGGATGACTTTACCGCCCACAAAGAGGTTCGTGAGACCTACCTGAACACCCAGGCAGCCTCTGATTTACGTACCGGCAATGCTTATGAGGCATTTAATTACGGCGGCATCACCTTTGAAAATTACCGAAGCACTGACGACGGTACTACCGTTGCAGTTGGCACTGATAAAGTGCGTTTTTTCCCCGTTAATGCGCCTGGCGCATTTCTTGAGGTGTTCAGCCCCGGCGAGCAATTCGGGCATTTAGGGCAACTGGGCCAGCGTCTTTATCCGTTGATCGTACCTGATCGGGATCGTGAAATGTACGCAGATATTGAAGCCTACAGCTATCCGTTGCATGTCTGCACACGTCCTAAAATGCTGCAACGTGGTAAGCGAGCTTAAGCCATGTTTAGCAAAATCGGCATAGACTGGACTCAGCGCACCACTAAACTGGGCGCTATAACCTTAGCTGGGGCGCTTTTTGCCTTGGTATTCATATGCCTTGGGCAACTTGAAAAGGCTGTAGCGGTTATGGGGTTAGTTGGCACTGTAGCCGGAACCCTGGGCCTCGCGGTTAAGGATTAGAACTATGCCGATTTTTTCAACAGCCGTTATCTCAGCCGTTTTAGGCGCATTTATCATCGGCGGCGGACTTGGTTCTTATGCCATGTATGAGATGGATAGTTCTAAAATCAGCAAGATGAGCAATGACATAACCGAGGCAAACGCCTTAGCTGTCAGCATGCTGAAGATCGAAGAAGACGATGTAGCAGCGGCAACTGATAAAGCCATTAAAGATAACGCCGACCTGGATAAAGCCCATGAAGCCTATATTAAAACTACTAACGCTTACGATATTAAGCTGGACACTTATCGCATGTACGCCCTCGGTGGGCAGGGTTGTGACGGCACCGCATCAAAAGGTGGAGCAGCCGGAGTTCCTGAAAACTCCACCAGTGGATCCGCAGATGCAGACCGACTTAACGGAGTGGTCAAAGAGTTTTCAGCGCGCCTTGACCGACTTATCAATGAAAAGTCAAAACTCTCAGCCGCCGCCTATGCCTACGCCAGAGACGCGCACCAATTCGCCTTTGTAGATAACTGCGGGATAGTCAGATGACAGCAATAAACATTGCCGATCTGAAAGCCGTGCTGGAAGAAGTATTCGAGGAGCGCTCGCGTATCGACTCACAATCGCATGGCGAGCATCACGAATGGATTAAGGAGCGCATCGCCGCAGAAAAAGCGCGTAAGGAAATGTTTTGGGAGGTATCCAAAGCGGTCGCGCAGTGGTCTGTATTGGGAGTGTTAGGCGGCATTGTTTACCTGTTCCGCAACGGCCATTGGCCGAGTTAACGTAGCCAAGCCATGACCGACCTCATCGACCAAGCCAACGACTACGCCGAGAAAGAGCGCGAAATCGCCATTGCCAATCGCATTCCGTTTACGCTGGATGCCGGCAAGCCCGGTGACTGCGACTTTTGCGGGGAATGGTTTGGTCGATTGGTAGACGGCGCATGCGTGCCGTGCCGTCATAAGTATGAAAAAAGGGGCAGTCGTGGACGGATTTAGTCAGATGTTTAATGCTATTGACAACGTCATTATGCAGGCAGTAGGTGATGACATCACGCTGACGCCGCCAACAGGTTCGGCGATAACGCCTAAGTGCGTTTTAGATGCGCCCGGCGGAAAAAAAGGCGTGGGTAGAATTGAATGGATCGACAACATCATTGCCCAGGTAGACATCAGTAGTGTGGTTGTAAATCTGCTTGAAAGTGATGTGCCTGGCCTCGGTAAAGGATGGTCGGCGGTGTATTTTGGTAAAGCCTATGACGTTTCGGAAGTATTGCCCAAAGGCGATGGCGTATTAGTTGTTATTTTAAATCAGCCCGGCAATACCACGGCTGTTGCAAACGGGTGGAGATAGTTACATGGCAATAACCGGCGGCGTTGATACTGGGTTCTTGAGCCTAACGGTTGAGCAGGATGATATTGAGCGTCTTGTCCAGACCGTTTTGTCTCCGGCTGCGATAAAGCGCGTCCAGTCACGGGCAATCAATGAAACTACGGCATGGGTTAAAAGCCGGTTGCTGCGAGAACTGCCCTCTGCGACAGGCATCCCCAGAAAAGTGTTGGCTCGCAGAATTAAGCAACGCAAGGCGCAAGCCAGCTTAGCCGACGTTATCAGCGGCAAGGTTTGGCTGGGCATAAACCCCATTGATGCCATGGCATTAAACGATGGCGGTGCGGTTAATAGCGGTTATATGGCAGGTGATTATTATTTTGAAGGCGGTTTTAAAGCGAATATGAGATCCGGCGCAACGGCAATTTTTGCGCGGACATCCCGCGCGAGACTTCCTATTAAGCGGCAAAATATCAAGATTGATAGCCCGTTCAATGAAGTTGTGCGGCGCTTAATTCCGCAAGCTGAGCGAGAGTTGGCGAGAAGAACGCAGCGCTTAGTCAGTTATGAATTAGAAAGGGCGACACGATGACCACGATTTCTGATTTCCACGCAGCTGTAAAAGCCCAAATAGCCACGTATTTCGGTGCCAATGTCAATACGGTTGAGTGGTATGAGCAGGGCGATCTTGAATCAGGTCAGCCCAAACCGATCAAAACACCGGCTATTATTTTGGAGATTGAATCAGCCGATGAGGGCGACGATATTGGCGATGATAGAACACCGTTCGCGTGCTACATAACCGCCTATTGCATACTGGGACGCAAGACGCCCGACCTGCAAATTCAAGTACGGAGCTTTGCGGCACAGTTGTTCGCACTGGTTAGAAAGAATAAATGGGGCTTGGCTCATAGCGTTAGCTTTCCCAGATCCTTGACTTCCGGTGAAGGCAAGTTCGACCCGGAAAAAAACGGCTACGAATCATGGTATGTGTCCTGGGATCAAACCGTTTATCTGGGTGATGACGTTTGGGCCGCAACCGGCATAACCCCAACCGAAGTCTGGCTGGGCCTATCGCCTGAGATCGGCATACCTTATGTCGATAAATACATCAAGGAAGCGCCATGAGCTTCGATTTGACTGAGCTTGACCGGCGCTTAAGCAACCTGATTCGCTTCGGAACTATAGATCAGGCTGACTATGGTGCAGCCAAAGTACGCGTTAAGGCGGGCGACATTTTAACGGGTTGGATACCGTGGGTTAGTCAGCGTGCGGGCGGCGATGTGAGTTGGCATGCCCCTGAAGTTGGCGAGCAAGTGGTGGTTTTGTCCCCATCCGGTGAATTGAATCAAGGCGTGGTGTTGGCTGGGCTATTTCAGACAGCACACCCTCATCCGGTCAATACTCCAGAAAAACAGCATATCTTATATAAAGACGGCGCGGTCATTGAATACGACCGCGAATTGCATCACCTGAAGGCCATATTGCCAGCCGGAGCGACAACCGAATTAGTATCTGATGGCGGCGTGGCTTTCAAAGGGGATTTGCATGTCGATGGCAACATCACCTCAACCCAGGATATTACCGATAAAGTCCGCAGTATGCAGGCTGATCGAGACATATACAACGGGCATGATCATGCCGATCCTCAGGGCGGAAAAGTCGTAGTCACGGAACAGCAGCAATGAGTATGACTGGTATAGATAATAAAACCGGAACGGCTTTGTCAGGCATAGATCACCTGAAGCAGTCTATTCGCGACATCTTGACCACACCTATCGGCACACGAGTAATGCGTCGCGATTATGGATCGCGCAATTTTGAGCTGATCGATGCCCCGATGAATGGTGCAACCATTATTAATATTGTCGCGGCAACAGCCGAGGCGCTGGACAAATGGGAGCCGCGCTTGATTTTAGATCGAGTGATAGTGAATTCCGCCACGGCCGACGGAAAGTTTGATTTATCGATACTCGGCAAATACCGCCCTGACGGTAAGCAGATTAAATTGGACGGCATACTGCTATGAGTTTTACACAGATTGATTTATCGCAGATACCCGCACCCAACATTGTCGAGGCGTTGAGTTTCGAGACGATATTCGCGGAAATGCTGGCCGACTTGCAGTTGCGTGACAGCACCTTTACCGCGCTACTTGAGTCAGACCCAGCCTATAAGGTTTTAGAAGTTGCCGCCTACCGCGAGCTTGTTTTGCGCCAGCGCGTTAACGATGCGGCGCGCGGTGTGATGTTGGCTACGGCTAGAAGCACTGATTTAGATCAGATCGGCGCTAATTACAACGTTGAGCGATTATTGATAACACCGGCCGATCCGGCCGCCATTCCACCGGTTGCTGCTGTTTATGAGCAGGATGAGCCATTCAAGCGTCGTATCCAGTTTGCTTTTGAGGGATTGACTACTGCCGGCAGTGAAGGCAGTTATATCTTCCATGGCTTAAGCGCCAGCGGTGAAGTCGCAGATATTACTGTTGATTCGGTAGAGTTTCATTTGGATGGCAGTGGGGGTGTGGTGATCGATTACGGCGCTAATTTGCTCACGCCTGAACCGGGCATGGTAGCGGTTACCGTATTGTCAAGGATAGGCAATGGCGCTGCCGATGCGCCGCTGTTGTCTATGGTTGATACGGCGTTAAGGGCAGACAGGGTGCGCCCGTTAACAGACAGATTAACTGTGCGCTCTGTAGCGGTTATTAATTACGCTGTGGCGGCTACCCTGTATTTTTATGACGGCCCCAGCAGTACGCCTGTGTTGCAAGCCGCGACCGATACGCTTAATGCCTACATCGCGGCCGCACACAAAATTGGCGAGGACATTACGCTGGCCGGTATTTATGCCGCACTCAAGCAACCTGGTGTGCAAAACGTCATTCTGGCAAGTCCTGTTGCCGATATTGTTATTGGCAATCATCAAGTCGCCTATTGCATCGGCGTGACCCTGGCCAACGGGGGCGTTAATGTCTAGTCTGCTGCCGCCTAATGCCAATGTGCATGAGCATGCGCTTGATGACGCCATATCGAGGCTCGGCGCTGTTCCGGTAGATATTGTAAAACTGTGGAATCCGCAAACCTGCCCCGTGGCGTTTCTGCCATGGCTGGCTTGGGCGCTATCGGTCGATGAATGGGATGAAACCTGGACCGAAGCGCAAAAACGCAACACGTGTGCTGCCAGTTATGACGTGCATAGTCATAAGGGTACGCCTCATGCAATCCGCGCGGCATTGTCGGCGCTGGGTTATGACAATATTACTATCAAGGAAGGTACGGTTAATTACTATAACGGCGCGCACACCTATGACGGCAGTTGGACTTATGGTTCCGACAGCGCATGGCCGATGTTCGATGTGATCTTGAATATTGGCGCAACCCCAGATGACGCCATGGTTCAGAGAATCCGAGACAGCATTGAGCGCTACAAAAACAAACGCTCGGTATTGCGTAACCTAATTTTTATGAACTTATTTTATGACGGGACGTGGGCTTATGATGGGTCTAAGAAATATAACGGCGGGGTATTGTAATGGCTGATCTACCAGAAACGCCCATCTATGATGCAGGTGTTTATCAAAAGGAAACTACCGATATTGCATTGGGTGGTCCTGACGGAAAGGCTAATGCGGGTGCCAGAAACCTGGCTAATCGCACCGCATACTTAAAGCAGCACCTGGATTCTTTGGAGACTATCGTTCCTCAGGCGGAAGCGGAAGCAGGAACGGCCACAACGGTTAGAGCGTGGACTGCGCTACGGGTCAGGCAAGCTATTAATGTGGCGGTAGCCGCCGTCGTTAATTCAGCCCCGACGGTGCTCGATACCTTGTCCGAATTAGCCGCCGCGCTTGGCAATGATGCTAATTTTGCTACGACAATCACTACTGCATTAGCCGCCAAAGCGCCCCTTGAATCACCCGCGCTGACCGGAAATCCAACTGCGCCAACGGCTGCACTTGGAGCAAATACCACGCAACTGGCGAATACTGCATTTATACAGGCATCTAAACAATTTAATTTCATCGACATAACATCCAGCGGGAATTTCACGACTCCTGCCAACATCACTACGGCCACGGTATTCGAATTTACGCTGGTTGGCGGTGGGGCCGGTGCCGGTGGCGTAGGTAATGCGGGTGCGGTGAGCGCGGGTGGCGGCTGTGGCGGTGCTGCCAAATTTTTAATTAGCGGATTGTCTCCATCAACAGCATACGCAGTCATCATCGGCGCATATGGAGTCGGCGGCGATTCGTCAGGCGGCAATGGCGGTAATGGTGGCACTACACAAATCACAATAAACGGCACTGTGTACTCATGTAATGGTGGGTATGGTGGGCCTGGCACGGTCACGGCTTTGGTTAACATTGCCGCTCCACAAGGGGCTGTCTCCCCGACGATTTTGGCATTACCGCATGAGATCATCTATCAACAGTCTGCCTCCATAGGATTTGCTAATGTTGCCAATGAAATTTATGTCGGATGTAACGGGGGTGGATTGCCGTACGGTACAGCAGGGGTTGCCGCTCGATCTGGCAATGGGACTCCAGACCCAACATCGGGTTACGGTGTTGGCGGCGGTGGGGCGTTTTTTAGTGCGGCAGGAGGAAATGGCGCTCCTGGATTGCTTGAAGCAAGGTGGGTAGCGTAATGAGAATAGTGCGTATAGAGGGGGGGGTTGTTGTAGACGCAATTATGTCTAGTGAATTGCCAGATGGTTTCATCGAGTCTGAAACGGCAAATATAGGCGATACGTATGATGGTGGTGTGTTTACATCAACCCTAGTGTCGGTATCGCTACAGGATGCCCGTGCTAGTCAGATAGCGAGCATAACTCAGTCATGCAGGAACGCCATTATATCGGGGTTTGCATCAATTGCATTGGGGGCCGCGCACACGTATCCAAGCAAGCCTGAAGATCAGACAAATTTAATCGGCGCGGTTGCATCTGGCTTGCCATTAATTAAATTCTGGTGCGCTGACGAGTCGGGGCTATGGTCGTTTGCTGAACATACCGCAGATCAGATAAAGCAGGTTCTAGCCGACGCCGGTGTCCAGCGTATGGGCTATTCTGCAAAATTGGCTGGGATGGTTGCGGAAATTGAAGCAGCTACAACCCCAGGCGATGTTTTAAAAATAGATTGGTAATGAATATTCGCAATAAACCCGAACTCAATTTAATCACCTGGAGCTAAAACCATGCCCGAGCAATTTTTACACGGCGTCGAAATCATTGAAATAGACGACGGCGCACGCCCCATCAGCACTGTCAAATCATCCGTTATCGGGTTGATTGGAACGGCCCCGAACAGCGCCCCGGCAACGACCGCAAGTCTGTTAACCGGCGTAGCGGCCAGCAATAATGCCATCACTTATACTGCCGTAACACCGGGCAAGCCTGGCAACAATATCACTGTGCATCATAAAGACCCCAAAGCCAACAGCCAAGCGCTCAGCGTGTCTGTCAGCGGCACGGCGATTACGGTTAATCTGGCTACCGGCGTTACCGGAACCATTACATCAACCGCTGCGCAAGTTATAACGGCGATTACCGCCAGCGCCGCCGCGGCTTTATTGATTGCGGCTGCCAACACTGGCGTATCAACCGGCGCTGTTGCCGTGGGAGCCTCGGTAAAAGCGCAAGCCCTGTCGGGCGGCGCTGATGAGGCCTTTCCGCTTAATATCCCGGTGTTGGTAACGGGAAGCCGTAACACCGCCGCAGGTCTGGATACAGTGGGCGACAAACAGGGCACGCTGCCGGATGCAATGGATGATATTTTCGACCAGTGCGGCGCTATGGTTGTGGTTATCAGGGTGGCCGAAGGGATCGATTTCGCCGCTACCCAGTCCAATATCATTGGCGGCATCAATGCGGGTGTGCAGGTATTTTTAAACGCCGAGTCGGTTGTTAAAGTAAAGCCGCGCATTCTGATTGCGCCAGGGTTTTCGCACGAAGTCGCGGTGGTGTCCGAGCTGCTGGGCATTGCCGAGCGGTTGAAGGCGGTTATTTTGGCTGACGGGCCAAATACCGACGATGCCGCAGCAATCAGTTTCCGTGAAAACTTCGGCAGTAAGCGCGTTTATGTCATCGATCCGCAGGTTAAGGTCTGGGATACCGTCAGTAATTCCGAAGTCAACCGTCCTGCATCGGCACGGGTGGCTGGAATAATCGCCAAGTCGGACAACGAGCGCGGTTTCTGGTGGAGTCCATCCAACCGGGATATTTACGGCATTACCGGAACTAGCCGACAAATCGACTTTGCGCTGGGTGATGTCAATGCACGCGCTAATTATCTGAACGAAAACGAGGTGGCCACCATCATTCAGAAGGACGGCTATCGCCTATGGGGCAACCGCACCTGCTCCGCTGACCCTAAGTGGGCGTTTTTATCGGTGGTCAGGACGGCGGATATGATTCACGAATCGCTGCTGGCTGCGCACATGTGGGCCGTAGACCGCAACATCACCAAAACCTACCTTGAAGATGTTGTAGAAGGTGTGAATAGCTACCTGCGTCACCTGGTAGCTGTCGGTGCCGTTCTGGGCGGTCACTGCTGGGCCGATCCCGACCTGAACACGCCTGACCAGATCGCCCAAGGCAAGGTCTATTTCGACTTCGACTTCACCCCGCCATATCCGGCTGAGCACATTACGTTCCGCAGCCATTTGGTCAACGATTACATTAAGGAATTATTCTAATGTTGAACGATATTTTAAAGAATATAAACCTGTTCGTTGACGGTCGCGGCTATGCCGGTAACGTCGAGGAACTGAACCCTCCAAAGCTGACTCTGAAAACCGATGATTTTCGCAACGGCGGTATGGATGCGCCTGTTGAAATCGAAATGGGCATGGACAAACTGGAGGCGTCCTTCTCTTTGACTAAATACGACGCTGAGGTGTTAAAGATATTCGGCTTGGCTCCCGGCAACATCAAGCCGCTGACCTTCCGCGGCTCGCTCAGCGGCGAGGACGGCATAGAAAAGCCGGTCATTATTCAGATGCAGGGCATGTTGAAAGAAATGGACCCCGGCAGCTGGAAGCCGGGCGAAAAGGCAAGTCTTAAAGGCTCTGTAGCCCTACGCTATTACAAGCAGACTATTGGTAACGAAGTGATCTACGAAATCGATGTGCCGAACATGATTCGCATCGTTAATGGCGTGGATCAGCTGGCAGTTACCCGCAAGAACCTGGGGATGTAAATGAGTGACTATAGCGTCGAAAAAGCGTTTGAAGGGCATGCCGTAGGTGATGTCATTACACTAAACAGCAGACAGGCAAAATACTTGCTGTTGTCTGGGCATATTAAATTGAAACCGGCTGAAAAGCCAAAATCCGAGGGCAAATAAATGAGTGAAGCATCCAACCTACAACTGCAATATCCACTTGAAAACGGCATAATCAACATCACCATGCGTCGCCCTAAAGTGCGCGACATGCTGGCGTCCGACAAAGCCAAAGGCAGCGATGCGGAAAAGGAAATTGCTTTGTTCGCCAACCTGTGCGAAGTGGCGCCGGTCGATATTGAATCACTGGATATGGTCGATTACCAGGCGCTGCAAAAGGCGTATCAGGGTTTTTTGTCTTAACGGCTAAGGACGCTCGTGTGGGCTGCGTAGTATTGGCCTCCCACACCGGCTGGCAGCTCAGTGAGCTGTTGGAGCTGACCGGTGAAGAGCTGATTGAATGGCTTGAGGCAGTGAAAACAGTGCAGCCAAAACCGCGACGCTGACAAAATACGGCAGGAACAGCAACAGGGCGGCAAAGGGCGCGGTAACAGCTGCAACAACCAGCGCCGCCCATATCGGCCCATCGCCTTGCATCGTAGCGATAAAGCAGCCAACAAAAGCGCTGCCAAGAATCGTTTGCGGGTGATAAGGCCAATCGACGATGCGGTCAAAAATAGATTTAGGCATAAATCCTCCTTGGGGAATGTGTTAAGTATAGTCAACCAGGTTAAGTTTTGTCATGGCAAATAATATCGCACTAGGCATCGTTATCGGCGCATCGCTATCCAGTACCGTGGGGCGTGCATTCCAATCGCTGGATGCGAGAGCGACCGGGTTGGGACGGAGTCTGCAAAACGTACACATGGGGCGCAACGCTGCCGATGACGTTATCCGGTATCGGACCCGACTGGATAACCTCATAGCGACTCAGCATCAATTCGGGGCCAGTAATACCAACTTATGGGGGCAGATTGCGCGTACCGAGGCATCGCTCCGTACTGCCTCGCAAAGAGCCGAGCGATACGGGATTAATATCGGCGACATCGTCAATGAAAACCGTCGGCTGCTACAGTCAGAGCAGTCGGTGTCCCGACAGCTCGAACGCACCAATAGATTACGCGCCAACCGTGACCGCCGCAGTGAGTTGGGCGGCCAAATGATCGGCACAATGGGCATGGCCTACGCTGCCGCAGCGCCCATTAAAGACGCGATTGAATTTGAATCGGTTATGGCTGATGTGCGTAAAGTCGTTGATGTGTCTGACGCAGAATTTAAGGGCTTGGGCAAGTCCATACTTGATATGTCAGCCACCATGCCGATGGCCGCCAGCGGCATTGGCGCTATCGTTTCCGCTGCCGGGCAATCTGGCGTAGCCAAAGAAGAATTGTTGGGCTTTACAACCGCCGCCGTTAAGATGGGCGTAGCTTTTGATATGACCGGCGAGGAAGCAGGGCAGACTATGGCGAGCTGGCGGGCCGGCATGGCGATTAACCAGAAGCAGGCGGAATCACTAGCGGATGCCGTTAACTACCTGGATTCTAATATGAACGCCTCGGCAAAGAATATTTCCGAGGTTGTTACCCGGCAAGGCGCTGTTGCAAAAGCCGCCGGGCTAACTGAGATTCAAATCGCCGCCTTAAGTGCGTCACTGCTTAATTCCGGCGCCGCTCCCGAGATTGCCGCGACTGCATTAAAAAACCTGACTAATGCGCTGACTGCTGGAGAGTCTGCGACAAAATCGCAACTTGAGGTCTATGAGCAACTCGGTCTGTCATATCAGCAAGTTTCAAAAGATATGCAAAAAGACGCTGTTGGCACGATTAAAACAGTGTTCGCGGCGTTAGCTGAAGCTCCGGCAGATGCAAGGGGGGCATTGGTTGGCGGTCTATTCGGCGAAGAGGCCAAAGGCGCGATCATGCCGCTGTTGGTCAACATGAAGGCGCTGGACCAGGCATTTAATTCAGTCGCCGATGCCAGTAGTTACGCTGGGTCAATGCAAAAAGAATATGACATCCGGTCGCAAACAACAGCTAATAACCTGACACTGCTGGGTAATAAGGCCACGCGTCTGGGGGTTAATCTCGGTACTGTACTTTTGCCTACACTAAACACCGTCTTCGGTGCCATGGGTGATGGCATTAATGTAGTAACTGGGTTGGCGGAAAAATTTCCAGTTGTCACGAATGTTGTTGTCGGTGCGACAGTTGGACTGGTTGGATTGAAAGTAGCGGCCTTGGCTGGCGGGTATGCCGCAACTATCCTTTCAGATGGTTGGATCATCGCCACGGGCATTATGGATTTTTTCCGGCTATCGGCATTGAGGTCCAATGCCGCATTAGCATGGCAATCAACCGTTGCACTTGGCGCCTCAATACAGCAAAAGGCGCTGGCGGTATGGACGGGTACGGTTACCGCTGCTCAATGGCTATGGAACGCGGCAATGACCGCTAACCCTATCGGCTTGGTGGTTGCCGGTGTAGCTCTATTAGGGGCCGCTGCCTATCTTATTTATGATAATTGGAAGCCAATCACAGCGTGGTTCGCGGGTGCATTTACGCCGATCGGCGAGGCTGCAACTGCAATTGGTAGCGCAATAGGTAGCGCTTTTTATACTGCGGCGACAACGGTGCGCACGGTCTGGGAATCTGTCGTAAGTTGGTTGGCAGATAAGTTCGCCTGGATCGGGCAAGCGGTAGAGATGGTAAAAGGATTAGGCGGCGCTATTGGTGGTGCTATTGGCGGTGCAGTGTCGTCTGTCAAAGGACCGGCTTTAGGTGCAGCAATGGCCGCTACAGTTGCTGCGCCTGCGCTGGCTACGCCGTTGCCCGCAATGCCGCCGGCTGCTGGCTCAGCATCGCCGACTGTTGTTCACCAGACCAATGCCCCCGTCTTTCATATCACCCAGCAACCCGGTGAAGATCAAAACGCCCTAGCCGACAAGGTAATAGCAAAGATGGAGCGCAAACGTGCTGCAGACGCCAGAGGCGCTTTACATGACTAACATTATGATGCGCCTGGGGGCGTTTAATTTCTCCATAAACACTGCTGCATATCAGGCGTTTAGCCGGTCAACCGCTTATCGATGGCAGGCAGTGGAGCGCTATGGGAAATTACCTGCGCAACAATACACCGGCCCCGGCGAAGATTCAATCACGCTATCGGGCGACATCTACCCCGATTATGCTGGCGGCCTGCACCAGATCGACGATATGCGCGCAGAAGCGGGAAAGGGCCAGCCGTTGATATTGGTTGATGGCAACGGTTATGTCTGGAAAAAATGGTGCATTCAGTCAATTGAAGAGAATAAGGACACCTTTTTGTCCAATGGCGTGGCTCGTAAAATGTCCTTTACCCTGAAAATGACCCAATACGGTGAAGACGTATGACCCAATACCGTACCAAAACCGGCGATATGATCGATGCGATTTGCCACCGATATTACGGCAGTCAGTCTGGCGCCGTTGAGCGGGTCTACGAGGCTAATCGAAGCTTGGCCGACTATGGACCTGTGTTGCCGTCAGGCTTGGTGATTGAACTGCCGGAAATGCCTGTAGCAGAAACGGTGAAAACGGTTAGGTTGTGGGATTGAAATGAAGCCTATCTTTAAAGTATTAGCTGACGGCGCAGACATCACCGCACGTATCAACCAGCGCTTAATCAGCATCAAAACCACTGATGAGGCCGGTTTTAAATCCGATACCTGCACTATTGAATTGGATGACCGTGATGGTGTGATTGCCTTGCCGCGCAAAGGCGCAAAACTCGACATTTACCTGGGCTATGAAGAAACCGGGATCAGCAAGGTTGGTGTTTACACGGTCGATGAAATCTCTTTAACGGGATTCCCTGAAACGCTGAGTATCAGTGGCAAGGCCGCCGATATGTCGGCAGGCGAACTTAAATCGCAGAAAACCCGGCACTTCGATAACATCACTCTGGGCGACTTGGTAAAGACGATTGCAGGCGGCAACGGCCTTGTCGGCAAAACCTCTGCTGATCTGGCTGCTATTCAGCTGGGGCATGTGGATCAAACGCAAGAATCCGACCTGCATTTGCTCACCCGGTTGGCAAAACAATACGGCGGCGTCGCCAAAGTCACCAATGACCATTTGATCCTGGCCAAGGCGGGCGAATCGAAAAGCGTCGGCGGTACCAGCTTGTCGCCGATTTATATTGATAAAACGCAGGTGTCGGGCTACCAGTGCAGCATTACCGACCGTGGCAAATACGCCTCCGTAACCGCAACTTATCACGACAAGGCGACTGGCCAGAATATTACAGTCAGCACCAGCACCGAGAAACCGGCTCATACCTTACGGCACACCTACGATAACCAACAGCAAGCGATCGAGGCGGCGCAGGCCAAAAAATCAGCACTGGATCAAGGAACGGCTACCGTGGACGTTAGTTTATCGGTTGGTAATGCTGCACTGGTAGCTGAGTCGCCGTTGATATTAACGGGATTTAGATCGGGCATCACTGGACCGAGCTGGACGGCAACGCGGGTCGAGCATTCGTTTAGTAAGGCGGGGTTTACTACTCAGATTAATGGGGAGATAAAATGAAAGTGGTTTTTAAAGTGGTTTTATTTTTAACTCTATGATTGGTAAATATAACTAATAGACTGCAAAGCCATCTACGGCGGTTCGATTCCGCCCGCAGCCTCCATTAGTGAATTCAGACAGATTCAAAGAAGTCCATAAACCTGCAAGTCATAAGGCTTAGCGG
>Ga0208263_100252_pt1 | contig 21093 bp, 11 predicted proteins | sample LakWasMet28_LOW6_2_FD_183872 | JGI IMG/M metagenome (GOLD analysis project Ga0208263, IMG submission 183872) | Freshwater sediment methanotrophic microbial communities from Lake Washington under simulated oxygen tension - Sediment Metagenome... | ecosystem: Environmental > Aquatic > Freshwater >... | reverse complement strand
AAAATGTTCTACGACCCCGGGCGCCGGACTGCGCCCCTCGTGCAGGTCGAATATGCGGCAATACGGTTCGGGCAACCACAGCGTCTCAAGCGGATAGGAGGCCACCGTGTCCTCCCAAGCGAGGTCCAGATTCACCTGGTCCCAGACCCGCGGGTAAGCCTTGCACCGCGCGACCCAACGGCGCAACAGCGCGCCGGCGGCCGGTGTCTGGTTGAAAAAGAGCGTGCCACTGGCGAATTCCCACTCACGACAGCGATGGATGGCAAAATCGGCAGTCACCCCCCGCAACATATTCGGCTCCGAGTGCAGAATTGCATCGGCATCGACCCAGAGCACGGGGCGGCCGGTGCTTTTCCAGGTGTCGAGCACGAATTCTGCCTTGATGGCGCAATTGGCCTCCCAGGAACCACGCGGCTCGACGCCAACCACGCGATGGTCGAGGTTGGAGTGTTCGCACGAAGCAATGAGTTTGCGGGCGACGGTCTCGTAATCCGTGTTCTTAGTGTAGAAGCAGATCACCACCGGGAGCGCACCGCTGGCCCGGGCGTTGGCGGTTAGCTCAGCCGCCCCGCCCCACCACAGCTCCTCGCCGGGTTGTTCCGGGCATGAACCCAAATGACCGTAGCCAACGTAGGCGCGCTTCGGTTCATCATAGTCCAAGCGCTGGCTGCCGTGCAGCAGGACGACGCCACCAGGCGCGACGTGCGAATGCATTTGCCCCAGCGTCGCCGCCGGCGTGTCGCCGGTCAGGAGAATGAGGTCGAATTTAGCCCCGGCCGCCGCCTGCCTCGTCAAAGTGGTGCCAACCGGCAGCTGAGCCTCCAGCCATTCGTAGATGTCATCGGTTCCGAGCAACAACACCGCGGTGTTCGGCCGCAGGCAGCTGAGAATTTTGTCGGCATGCCGGCGACCCACAGGCGCCGGCGAGGGCGTCGGCACGACCTTCGCCCGGCCAGTAACCAGACCCGGCCTGGCAGCCTCGGCCTCCGCCGCCGCCTGCCCGACCACTTCGAAGCTTTCGCCCCAATAAAGATTTCTCGCCTGCCGCAACCGCCACATCGCGTCATCGAAGCCCTTTCGCGAGCGACTGGCCGAGTAGGTGCGGTCACGCTGCGCGTTGCCAGCGTTGGGATGCCAGGTAAAAACCGCAGCCCTTTCGTCATAGTGAAACTTGCCAGCCTTCTCGGCATATAGGCCAAACTCGGTATCCCCGTAGAAGTGATAGTACTCCGGGCAGAACACGCCCTGATACTTGCCGTTGGCCGTGAAACGCTCGATGAACTTTCGTCCCAGCGCGAGGAAGCAGTATTCACTGATCCGCTCCAAATGCGGAAGGTTGACGAGATTCAGGCCGACAACACCGTCCAGATCAGGAAACTGTTGAGTGAAGGCCTCGCGGATAATGTCGACGCATTGCGGCCTAAACTCGAGATGGTCCGCCGCCATGATCACGATGTCACCGGTGCTCTTCCCGAAAAGCTCGTTGACGATCTGGGTCAGTGCGCGCGGTTGTGACTCCAGCGACGGCGTGAAGAGGCAATCATCCGGCAGGCTGTTCCGAAGCCGGATAACTTCCCTAGGACGATTGAGCGACGGACAGCAGACCTCGATCGTCGGGCTGGACGGCGAGCCGACCGCATTTTGCCGCGGCTGGCGGGCCTTCTCACCCAGACGAGGGATCGCGGCACGGGCGGCTGAATGGTTTTGGTCCAGCTGAAGCACCACAAGGAACGCAGCCTGTGCCATGGCCCATTCCCCGAGAGCCTCGAAGCAGGCGGCAAGATTCAAGGCAATGGCCAGCTTGTCTGCGTGCTTGTCGAGCAACCTGCCATAGCGTTTGACCGCTTCGCGGTGTCGTCCTTGATGAAAGCAGAAATCCGCCAGGAGCTTTGACGCCGTGGGCTCCTCCGGACTCAATGAGAGGGCCCGCCGTAATGCCTCCTCCACCGGCTCTGCCTGGCCGAGTTGCAAGTGCGCCAGGGCGCGTTGCGTCCAAAGATCAGCATCCGCCGGCGAAAGCTCCGTGGCGGCCGTGAAAGCGCGAACCGACGAGTCAAAGTCCCCAAGCCGGAAACACGCCGTGCCCAGCGCCCCATGCCAGGAGACCTGCCCTGCATCGATGGCGATGGCCTGCTCGAGTGCAGCCCGGGCGCCGGACCATTCCTCTCGATCAATGTGCAGCGAGGCTCGGGCGATGAGCTGCTCTGGCGATTCCGCAGAGGGGGATGAGGCGATGGGGTCGGAGATGATCTTCATGACAGCAGCAAAGAGGAGGCAGCCCAGTGATCAGGCGGAGGAAACGACTGCGACGGGGGCAACGGCGTGGGTACGGACGAGTTCCAATGTACGCTCGAGCATCAATGATTCACGGAAGAGTGCCTTGGCGCGCTCTCGGCTCGCCTCGCCGAGCTTCCTCCGAACGGCCCCGTGGGTGGTCCATTGCTCCAGGGTGCGCACCAGTTGGCTCACGAGTGCCGCGCAATCCGTGCTGCCGGCGGTAAGCAACTGCCCGGTGTCGCCGAGTTCCTCAGGGACACCGCTCACCGCAGAGGCCACGACAGGGAGGCCCTTGGCCATCGCCTCCATGATCGCCAGCGGCATACCTTCGATGTCCGAAGGTAATACGAAGATGTCGGCCGCATCATACCAGTCTGCCACATCCCAGCGGTGACCGAGGAGGTGGACACGACCAGTCAGCCCGGAGGAAGCAATCGCCCCCTCAAGCGCCTGGCGTTGTTCTCCGTCGCCAGCCCAGATGAAGTGGAGATTCTCTTTGCCCGGCATGCCAACTAGTTGTTTGGCGGCGGCGAGCTGGTAGAGGTAACCTTTGACGGCATCGAGCCGGGCGGCGGTGAAACACACGACGGCCTCGGCGGCGAGGCCAAGTTCGGCACGTAGCCGCGCACGGATGGTCTCGTTCCGTGGGGCAAAGAACTGCTCAGGGCGCCCGTAATGAATCACCTGTCCCGCGGATGCCGGCAGGCCAAAGCGTTTGTGCAACAGGTCGAGATTTTCCCGGGAGACCGCAACGACCGCGCGGGCGGCGGCATATTGGTGCGCGAGCTGCCCGAGCAGGGTCTTGAACCGGTCTGCCAGGTAGCTGCCGACGAAGCCGATCACGATGACATACGGAACTCCGAGGCGGAAAGCGGCCTCGCGGGCGGCGAGGTTAGAGAGCGGACAGCAGTCACTGAAAATCACCAAATCCGGCTCGGTGGCGGCGAAGATCGTACGGGCGGGCACCTGGTCCTCCAGGGTGCGGGCGAACGCCTTCTTGGTGTCGTAGGGCAACCAAAGATGCTGCACGCCCAACAACTGCTGCTGTTGCACGAGCGGACCTTGCGCGGCGGACTGGACACAAGTCACACGGTAGCCTGCCGCAACGAGACCGGTCATCAGGCTGTGGTTGTACTGCGCGACGCCTCCCAGTTCGGGATCGTCGGTGTACAGCAAAACGTGCTTCTGAGCCGGACCTTTCGTGGCCACGACCGGGAGCCCGGGCAGAACCGGCGTCAGCGTGCGGATCATCGTCTTGGCCTCGGCCAGAAGCTCGGCGTGGCCGAGCGATTCCGAAAGCTCCGCAAGCAAGCGCCAGCCCGCGATATGGCGGGCGTCAAGACCGAGACACGTCTGCAGTGCCTGGACCGCTTCATCAATGCGACCGGAGCGCCGTAGGGCGTCCGCAAGCTCACCCCAGAGCGTGGCATTGCGGGAATCGCTTTGAATCGCGCCCAGGAAGTAGTCCGCCGCGCGGGTGGCATTGCCCGCCAGCAGCTGTTCGCGGCCTTTCGCAAGACGGCAGGCTGTCGACGTGACTTCGGGGCCGACCACCAGGCTGGACTCACGGCGAAAGGCCTTCGGGCCGACCAAGACAAGCTGGTCGAAGGCATTCTCGAGAATGGCGCCAAACCCATCGCTCGCCGCGAGGGTGTCGAGAAAGAGCGGTTGTTGCGCCATCGCGGCGGAGATGCGCTCCCGGATCTGCTGGCGCCCGATTGAATCGGTGGCGAGACGCACGCAGATGTCCATGTAGCTGGCCTCGTCAGTGGCGATGAGCTCAGGCAGATTGATCGTCCTGAGCAAAGCGGCGCCCATCCGGGAGCGGAAGGTCGTACCTTCCTGAGTGACGACTGGCAACCCATGCTCAAGAGGATCGATAACGGAGTTGACGCCGGCAAAGGGAAAGCTGTCGAGGTAGACATCACCGACTTTGAGGAGCGCGCCCACGTCCGTTCGCGTTGGAAACTTGACGCTGGAGACGATTAATCGGTCTGAAGCGACTCCATGGGCCGCGAGCACCCGATCAAATTCGGCGCAAAAGCGCTTGATTGGATAGTGAGACGACCAATTCGGGTTGAAAGGATGCAGGAGCAGGCGCGAACACGGCACAGCCGCCAACAGCTTCGCCCAGGTCTCCCTCATCTCGGGGATAATCTTGTAGAAATTGGCGGCCGAAACGAAGAGCACGGCATCGGCAGGGACGCCGAGCGACTGGCGCGTCCAGCTGCCCGACGGCGGCTGCCGGTCGGCCTCATAGTTGAAGGCATGCGCCGGCCCCTGCAGGAGCGCGAGCCGCTCCGAAAAATGCGACGCGGCTTCGTCTGATTCGGTCGCGGTGCCGGAAACATAGAGATCAATCTCGGGTAGTCCGGTGGTGGTGCAGGAAGAATTGTTTACCACCTGCAATGGCGCGACCCGGTGCAGGGCCAGTCGCGTCACCTCATTGTTTACGGCAGTGACATTCGTACCAAATACCACGACGTCGAGTCCGGCGGCGCGCAACTCCTTGATCTGATCGGCGAGATCCGTGGGCAGGATTGTGAATTTCGAAGCACAGTCCCGCGCATATCGCTCGAGTGCAGTGTCGCTGAAATGGTGAACGAAAACCTGCACCTCGAAGCGGGCAGGATCAAGGCGCTCGAAAGTCGGCAAGGTAGTGTAGGTCTCGGTTTGCGTGCCGAAATGCCGGTTGACGAAGCCCACGCGAAGCCTGCGTCCCTCCCGCGGGCGGGCGGGAAAGTCCGAGCAATGATCGACCGCCCCATGCGCGGTGAGGAGTCGCCCGCGCAGTTCCATGTGACGGCGGAGAGAGTCGGTCGAGAAATAGAGCGGAATACAGTTATTAAGAGCGGCGAAGACCTTGAGGGCTGCCCTGACGTGCCGGGCCTCCGGTCGGGCCGCAACCTCGGCGACCAACTCCTGCAGTCGCCGGAGGTAATGTTTCCCGAAGGCTTCGGCCTGACCGACCGCGCAGAATCCTTGAGGGGTTTGAAACAGCCATGCTGTATAGGCCGGCCAGAAATGGGTTGAAACATCCTTCAGGGCCGGCGCTCCGGGCCACTGGACAGCTGGCACGAGCAGCATCGCCGCCAAAAGGCCCGTCGGGCCGTGAGAGGCCAATTGGGTGGCGCGGGACACAATTTCCGGGGACACAACAGCATCGTGCGCACCCGAGGCCTGCAACTTGCGTTGCAGTTCAATAACCGCATTGATCCCGGCATTGTCATCCTTCTCCAGCGACACGACTACATCGGCGGCTCCAAGAAGAGCCGCATGCAGCCGCACCAGAATATCGGGCTGATCTGGGGATTCGACATACTGTCCTAGCACTTGATCGCAGCCTTCCAGAATACTCCTGATATCACGTAACTTGGAATGCGTTGCGGTCCTGTTCATTGGATTTGCCGAGAGAATGATTGGGTAAAGGTTTCAGGTCGGTTTCGCCGCAAGATCAGGCCGTAGGCCGGTGTCAGGATGCCAAAGAGTGCAGACAGTGAGAATCCTCACGGTTGGCAGCATGCACCTTGACGACCGGGGCGACGCGGCCGAACACGGCCGCCTGATCGCTCAGACGGGTGAAGCCGACCGGCGTGAAATAGTCATTCAACACGGTCCGCTCTTCGGGCAATGCGTCGCAGCACCAGACCCGCGCGGCCTGGACGGCCCCGGGGACGACTTCATCATCCCGCGTGAACACCACGAGTTCCGCCGGAGTGTACAGATCGCCACGGGTCACGGATACCCGGGGCAGGGTTGCCCAGATTTCCGCAATGTCCTCGTGCACGCCTGGAGTCAGCACTACTCGGACACGCTCCTCGGTCCGGTGAAGTTCCTGAACGCCTTCGTACACCATCATGGCTTGCCGCAGCTGCCCGGTGTCGCCGGCAAAGTACACCTTGGATTCAGGCAGTACCGGTCCCGCGAACTCCGGCAGCGCCGTGCCATTGAACAGCAGGTCGTGGAAGGCGGCGCGACGGCGCGAAGCGCTCAGGTGTTTGTCAAACCACGCGGCACCCGCCGCGCCGATCTCGGTCGTCTCTTTCGGATGGGCGAGGGCGTGAGCCGCCCGCTCAGCCAGTTCCTCGGCTGAACCGTAGGTCAGCAATTCCCGTCCATGGTCAAACAAATGCAAGAGCCCGGACTCCGGAGCCAACCGGTCGGTCAACAATGCCGACCCGGAGGCCAGAATTTCGAACACACGGAGATTCAGGTCTCCGTTGAGACTGGCATTAAAGCCCAAGAGCGACGATCCAAAGTGCCCCAGAGCCTCTTTTTGCGAAGACTGCGCAATCGGCAGGTCACGCTTTTCGAGTGCGGAAACCAAATGTGAGTACCGTGGTTGGAACTCTCCCCTTGGTGCGGCAACCGCGATCCGCTTCGCCTTCTTGCGGGCCCGGGCAGCGAGTACTGCCGCATCATCATACGGCAGGGTCAGGCCGGGAAACCAGTAGAGGTTGCGAAAGCCGGCCGATTCGAAAAAAGCCAGGTGGTGACGGTCGTAGAGAAATACGATCCTCGTATAGGGCTCGGTAGCCGCATAATTGACCATCCCGATAAGCGGTGAGCTTAAGTGGTGGGTGTCCGCGATCAGCAATGCTTTGGGCCCGTCAAATGCTGCCAGATTGCGCGGTTGATTGCGCCAGCTCGCATCGACCAGGCTGACAATCGCATCGGGCTGCTGTTCGGCGGGAATGCGGGCCAGCACGGTCGCGATATCGTAATCCCCCACGGGTGTCCGGAGGGAGAGCCACTTGCCATCGGGGGATTGGGCATCAGGCCAATCAGGGCCAGCGACGATCTGCTCGTCGGCCAACTGCGGCGGGGCCATGTATCGAGCAGGGGAACCGGTAAGGAATAGTGCGCGCATAGGGGAATTGTTCACCCCATTGCAAATCCCGCGCCCACTCTCTCAACTGATCACCTAACCAATTTCTAATCAATCGTTAGAAATATTTTTAGTTTTCGCACGACGCTGATTTTCAAATTCGTCAGCGGCACTGCCGGGAAAGGGGCAAAAAATTCCCAATCAGGACAAACCTTACCCTCGGCGCCATTCGGACAGAAGCCCGAGAATGTTCTGGGGCCGGAGTTGATACTCGCGGACACGCAACCAACGACCCAACCGCAACCGTGCCTTGCTTGGCGTATTCGATCAACCAGCGCTGACCACAGCCGGGATCACCCGACGACATTCGGCTCAGCCCACACCAGAGGTCTATGGTGATCGGAGGCGACTCCCTCCGCGGAAAAAGCCAATTCCCGCACCTCAGGCACAATAGGCCATCGGTACATGGGTGGCGGATTCGAGTGAGACCACCTTGGTCTCCTGGCCCTCGAGAATCACAATCTGATCCGGCCACTGGTAGTGGGGAATCTTGGAGAGAACCACATCCAACTCGTCGACGCCAGTCGGCGCCCGAAGCGACAACCACCGACCCTCCAAATCCTGGGCATCCGGCCAAGCGGGACCGGCGATGATCTGTTCATCAGCCACGCGAGGAATGTCTGTTTGGCTGACCGGGGAATTGGTGAGAATCAGAGCGCGCATAGGAGTGAATGCCACCTTTGCATTATTCGGGCCCAATAAGACCATGGATCCCGCTTCTCATTGTTATTCTGTGTTTTAAAATTTTAATTCGAGATCACTTTCGGTCGACGGAAAGGCGCTGGAGACAGACCGGTAATATTTTCCGCATCCTCAAGCCACGGCCCTGACATGTCCCCGAGTGTCGCACCAACCTCGCCAACACTCGCGCAAAGCAGCCGCAAATCGGGCCGACTGCCCAGGATGGTCCCCCAGTGCCGAACCCTGAACTTCTGCCCGTAAACCGGCCCGAATAGCGGCCAGCTTTTCAGGCGAAGAGGCCAGATCGGTCGCGATGCGAACGTATTCTTCCGGACTTCCGGCCACCCACTCCTCCCGGCCGATGGCTCTCAACAAACTGCCGCTCACCCGGGCCACATGCCGATCACCCATGAGTGTGACCACCGGGACACCCATCCACAGCGACTCACAGGTCGTGGTGGTGCCGTGGTAAGGAAAGGTATCCAGGGAAATGTCCACCTGATGATAAAGGGCGAGGTGACCCTCGGTCGTCTGGGTGCGCTCGAGGAACTCCAGCCGCTCGGGCGGAATGCCTGCACAGGAAAACCGGGTCAAATAGCGCTCGCGCACGGCAGCCTCGCTGAAGCCCCGACCCTTGAGCAGGAGACGGGATCCCGGGGTGGCGCTCAATATCCGTGCCCACAAATCCAGCGTCTTGTCTGTGATCTTGGCCGTGTTGTTGAAACTCCCGAAAGTCACCCCGGGGTTGCTCTGGCAGGGAGCTGGCCCGACTTCCGGGGCGTTGCCCGGAGCCTCGTAGGCCCAGGCCGTCGGAGCAAAACGCACCAGCTTCTCCGTAGCCAAGGCATCGGCACTGCCAGATGGGTCCACCGTGTCATCCGTCAGACGAAAATGCATTGCCGACAGCCCGGTGGTGTTGGGGTAACCGAGGTAGTTGATCTGCACCGGGGCCAGTTGCCGGGCAAAAAGCGGCAGGCGCGAGGTCAGGCCCGTGTGCCCGGCCAGATCGATGAGAATGTCGGGCGCATCCGCCCGGATCGCTTTCTCGACCGCCGGAGCCGGCTGACCGACAAAATTTCGCCAAACCGCGGCAAGTGATTTCAACCGCTGGGACACCGCGTCCTCACGGAAATGATCATGATACAAGTACAACTCAAACTGGATTGGATCCAGATGCCGAAGCAGGGGCTCCAGGAAATACGCGCAGGAGTGAGCCCGCAGGTCCGGAGATAGAATCGCCACTCTCAGGCGCCGGTCGGGATCCGGCGTGTTGCCAAAATTCGGCGCCGCATTTCTGCCCACGGTTTGGCCGTACGCAACATGCTCCGCAAAGAGTTCCTCGGGCGTCAGTCCCTCGAGATGGTTTAACGCATACAGCCGGTAGCTGCGGGCTTCCAAGTTGCCGGGTTCCCTCTCCAGGAACTGATCGTATGCAACAATGGCGTCCGCAATGCGGTGCATCTGGTGCAAAACCTGGGCCCGGCCGTAATACCCTTTGGCATAGGTGGAGTCGGCCTTGATTGCACGCTCGTGACAGACCAATGCCTCGGACTGGCGTCCGGCAAGGCTGAGGGTCAACCCGTAGTTGTACAAACCCTGGGCAAAGGCCGGCTGGATCGACAGGGCCTTCTCGTGACATTCAATCGCCGCGGTGAGTTTGTCCTGCACCTTGAGACAATGAGCGAGGGCATCCCACGCTTCGGCACTCTCGGAATCCAAAGTCACGGCCGCCCGGAGCGGCGCTTCAGCCTCGGCCGCACGACCAGCCCCAATGAGCGCATGGCCAAAGCGGAGCGCACACGGCACGTTCTTCGGGCTCAGCCGGTGGGCTCGCGCCAAGAGGTTCACCGCCTCATGCACCCGGCTTTGCTGCAGGGCAACAATTCCGGAAAGGTGCACCGCATCAAAATGATTGGGCAATGCCGCCAGCACGCGGCGATAGAGCGCGTCTGCCTGCGCCAAGCGCCCCGCACGATGGTGCACCACGGCGTCTTGCAGCAGGCGCTGAAATTGGGCTTGTGACATACTGCTTCAAAGCGAGGGCCCTGGCGCCAGAGTGACGCCAAGTGGATTCGCTTCCGGTGGATCGGCATATTTTCCAATTGCTTGAGCGAAAAGCCTCAAGATTGGCGGCGGCCATCCGAAGACACATTCAACAGGCAGCCGCGGAAACACCCGCCGGAGCATATTTCTATTTTCCATGTCGACACCTTCCCTCCCTCCGATGCCCATCGCGAAATACTCGGACGAAATCATCCGCAAGCGGATCAATGCCTGCCCGAAGCTGGCCTCTTTGGGACGAATCAACCAAGCGCTGAGGGAACTGGTCAATTCCGAGGGCAGCGTCTCGTCACAGATCGCTGAAATCATCCGCCGCGATCCCTCGCTCACCGCCCGTCTGTTGCGGATGGTGAACTCGGTCTACTACGGACTTTCGAACAGCGTGAGCAATATTGAGGAGGCCATCTTTTTTCTCGGCCTCCGGCAAATCCGGGAACTGGCGATGGCCACTCCCGTCATCGAGGAAATGGCGTCGTTCCAAACTTCCAAAGGCTCGGCTCCCCTACCCTGGAAGGATCTCTGGGCTCACAGTCTCGGCACCGCCATTCTGACCCGGGAGATCCTCCGCGCGCTGCCAATCACCATTGATGACGACACCGATTATCTCGTGGGACTGCTGCACAATGTCGGCAAGGTGGTCATGGCACATTCGTTTCCCGAGGAACTGGAAATGCTTGTGACCACGAAATTTGAGACGCCCGAGGAGGTGTGCCACCGGGAGATTGAGCTCATTGGATGGGATCACGGCCAGATCGGCGCGATCTACCTCGAGCGGCACAAGATGAGCGACGAGATCGTCCTTGCTGTGCAGTACCACAACAATCCGGCCAGTGCCCCCCGGCATCAGATTTTCGCCGCCGCGGTCCAAGTGGCTGACAGCCTCGTTCGTCACGCCGGCATCCTCGGTGGGTTTGAACAGATCCAGCCCATCGAGAAGGATTCGTGGCTTGAATTGGAAGGATGGCACGTGCTCTACAGCGATGATGGCGATGAAACCAAGCTCGCCAGGGCGGCCATCGACAACGCCCTCCCCCGTCTGCCGCAGATGCTGAGCGGCCTCGTTTAGTCCACGCCTCCGACAGGGCTAAAGTTCGCCCGAATCGGACCGATTTTACCCGATGATGTCAGTCGTGATTTGTGCTACACCAACGGGGGCGGCCACCAGCCCTCAGCCAGAGGCGTTGCTCGGTGCCTGGACCGGCAGTGCCGCCTTCGTGTACTGCCGGAATCTCACCGGGCAATTCATGGCGGCCAACGAGGCCTTTGCTCGTAAATTTGGCCGACCGACCGACCAGATCATGGGAAAGCCGACCGCCGGACTGGTACACCAGGACGATGTAAAGTCGTTTTCCCGCTCAGACGAGACTTTGCAGCGCCCGCCCTACACCACGGCGCATGAACAACGTTGGCTCACGCCCCAAGGCTGGCGGTGGATCGACTGGGAGGAATCGGCCATTTTCAATGTCGAGGGTCAGATCATCGGCGTGCGGGCGGTCGGGCACGACATCACCCGTCGCCGGCTGGCCGAGGAGCAGTTCCACAAGCTATCCAGCGCCGTGGAGCAATCGCCGATCGCGATCGCGATCACCGACGCAGAGGGAGCAGTACAATACGTCAACGGCAAGTTCACGGCCACCACCGGCCTGACGCTGGAAACCATTCTCGACCGCGAACTCGATGTCCTGCGTGAACTACACACGAGCGAGGTCGCCTATCAGGAGTTCCGAGAACGCGTCCGTTCGGGACAGGAATGGCGTGGCGAGTTGCGCCGACAATCCCCGACTGGAAGCGTGATCTGGGAGTCGGTCCAGGTCGGCTGCCTGCGCAATGCCAACGGCGAAATCGCCAACCTGCTGTTGTTGCGCGAAGACATTTCCGAGCGCAAGGCCCTGGAGGAGCAGCTCCGGCAGATGGGCAAGATGGAGAGCATCGGCACCCTCGCCGGCGGCATCGCTCACGACTTCAACAACATCCTTGCCGTCATCAACGGCTACGCCGAACTCTGCGTGCTGAACGCCACCGAGCCCGCGATTATCCAGAAGAGCGTGCGCGAAATCAAACGCGCGGCTGAACGGGCCACGGGCCTGGTGCGCCAGATTCTAACTTTCAGTCGTAAAACGGAGGTCCGGGTTGCCCCTCTCGACCTGAATCAGCATCTCCGCGACCTAGTCAAACTCCTGGCCGAGACCTTTCCGCGCAACATCACCTTCCAGTTCAACTTGGACGATACTTTGCCCCCGTTGCTTGCCGACCAGAACCAACTGCAGCAGATCGTGTTGAATCTCTGCGTCAACGCTCGCGATGCCATGGCGAACGGCGGAACCATCACCCTCACTACCAGCCGGCTGGATGGGGACGCGGTGCCGGCGAGCATGCCGCGTCGCAATCCCTGCGCTTGCTTGAAAGTGAGTGATACCGGCACCGGCATGCCTGCCCAGGTCCGCGAACGTATCTTCGAGCCGTTTTTCACAACCAAGGGAGTGAACAAGGGGACCGGACTGGGGCTTGCCGTCGTCTATGGCATCGTGGCAAGTCACGAAGGCTGTATCGATGTAGAAAGCACCGTTGGCCAAGGAAGCACTTTCCGCGTCTGTCTGCCCTTTTCCGATGCCGCCATTCAATCCACGGCCATCAGCAAGCCCAGTGAGTTTCCTGGCGGGACTGAATCCATTCTCATTGTCGACGATGAGGCCGCACTGCGCTTGCTGTTGGAAACCACCCTAAGCCGCAAAGGCTACACGGTTTCCACCGCCCAGGACGGATTGGAGGCCATCGACATCCTGGGACGTATGGAGAAGCAATTTGATGTCGTCTTGCTCGACCTGAACATGCCCGGAGCCACCGGTATCGAAGTACTCAAGGTCCTGCGGGTCACTCACCCCCAGTCCAAAGTACTCGTCTTGACCGGCCACTTGTCACCTGAGGCCAAGCTCGAGTTCGAGCACCTCGGCCACAGGGAGTTCATCCGCAAACCGTATACGTTGGATGAACTAGGGCGGAAGATCAGAGCCATTCTGGTCTGATCGTCCAAAGTCGCGGTCAATGCCTTGCCAGTCGGCCGCTTGGGCTCGCCAGAGAAACCGCTTTCCCTGTGCAATTCTCCTCAAGAAAGTCGTCAGGCAACCGTTGTCAGGGATAGCGAATCAGAATCCTCCGCTGAAATGGAATCCATCACATTTCATGCATCGTCATCTATCAACGCCCCCACCTCCGGGAAGGGTAATCGCGGTCCTATGTCGAACGTTACTGGTAATCCTTCATCTTACAATGGTAGCGACCGCCTATGCAGCGCGACAAACCCTGAGTCTCTCGGTGCCTATCTCCCGCCCCTATCTGGCGGTGTACGGTGCCCCTCTGCTGCGCTTTCAGGAAGTGATTCCTCCGGCGCCGCCTGCGGCGAAAGCCATCTCAGTCGGACCGCCGATCGCAGCCAGTACACCGGAAACGGCGGAAGTCTCGTTGGCCAACGAACAAGCGGCCGCATCCACTCCGCCTATGCCCACGGTGAAGCCGCTCGCCGAACAAAGCGAAGCTGGCCTACCAGACGTCCAGGATCCCAAGGATTCGTCGACAGAAAAACGTCCGGCAATCAAGGCTCTGCCCATCCTCCCGGACGATACACGGCCCCGGGTGCAGTCGCAGGATTTCTTGCCACTCTTCCGCTTCCCTGGGACCTCCAGCGCAAACGAAGAGATCTCCGTAATCGCACCCGGAATACCAGTTCCGCCGGCTCCCAACTCGCTCCCACCCAGTTCCGCCACCTACCAGCAGCATTGAGCATTGGGCTCTTGCTGCTGGCACCAGCGTGGGCCAACGAGCACGAACATGACGTCCCTGCTCCAGAGGCGGCGCATGGCACGGTCGTATCGGACCACGCAAAGGCGGCGCCAGATCAAGTGAGCGCCCATTCCGACGAACACGCGGTCGTCAACCCAGACGCCGTCGCGATCGCAAACGGGATCGATCCCCACAAGGAAGGGCGGAGCCTGATCAACCAGGCCGAAAGCCTTACGGAGCGGGGAGACTTCCCCGCGGCCGAGATTGCCTACAGGCGCATAATGACAGATCGGCATTATCTCGAGCCGGAGCAGGGTGATGCATTGCTAGGCCTTGCGCGCATGTACCGGAAGCAAACCACGTACGTCAAAGCCGCCGCGGTCTACGAAAAGTTCCTGAAACTGTATTCGGACGATGCACGCGTTCCCGATGCCTTGCTGGAGTTGGGCCGAACCCAGCGCGCCATGGGGGCGTATCGAAACGCCATCAACAAATTCTACAATGTCATCAACTCCACCCTGAAGCTCCCACCCGAGAGCTTTGACCATTACCAGCTGCTGGCCAAGACCGCGCAGTTCGAGATTGCTGAAACCCACTTCGAAACCGGCAATTTCACGGATGCGGCAAAATTCTTCGATCGGCTGCGCCTGCTGGACCTCGCGCCGGAAGATAGGGCGAGAGCGCATTTCAAGGCCGCCGCATCCCTGTTGAACGCAGGAGAAACCGAGGCCGCCTCTCTCAAGCTTGCCCAGTACCTTAAACAGTGGCCCACGGATGCCAACACCGCCGAAGCCCGCTACCTGCTCGCCCTGTCACTTCGCAAGCTGGGTCGCACGGATGAAGCCCTTCGCGTCACCCTCTCGCTGCTGAGGGACGAGCAAAGCAACGCCACGAGCGACCCCAAAGGCTGGGCCTACTGGCAGCGGCGCACCGGCAATCAGCTAGCGAACGATTTTTTCCAAAGCGGCGAAACCCTGAGCGCCGTTGCCATTTATGAGAGCCTGGCCCGCTTGTCGGACGATGTCGGTTGGCGCCTGCCCATCATTTATCAGACTGGGTTATGCTACGAGCGACTGCGCCAGACTGATCGGGCCATCAAGGCGTATCAGGAGATCGTGGACACCAACGCCAAATCCCAAGGAGGCGAGATCTCAGCCGAGGTATCCGAACTCGCCAAAATGGCCGGCTGGCGCATTGGACAAATCGAATGGAGTGGACAGACGGAAAAACAGTTGCACCAGTTCTCTAGTGCAAACCTGCCTGTCGCCCAGGCCAAGGCTCCACCTTCAAACCACACCCCTTCCAATGACGCCCATGCAAGCCCTCCAGCAACACCAGGATCTCTGTAACGAGCTGCATCAGCTGGCGCTCGAGGAGAACAGCTTTCTGCAACAGCATCGGCGTGTTCCGGATGCGGGGATGCAAGAGCGGAAGAAGAGTCTGCTTTCACGGCTCGACGAAACGCTCGCTGCACTGCGTGCAGTGCCGCGAAATAGTGACGATGGGGCCCATTTCCGCGCGGCACTGGACAAGACCCGTGCCCGCATTCTACAGATCCTGCAACTCGACAAAGAAAACGAGCAATTGCTTCTGAGATTCAGCCTCGCCTCAGGTGGTGGCAACAAGCCTGCGTCTGTTGTGCCCGACGCCTCGGTCTTGCAAAAGATATACCAGCGACATTCCTGACCGGGAATCGAAGCGGACGGATTCGGCTCTCAAAATACAAAGTACGGCACCGCGGATACCAAGTATTCTCGCGGTGCGATTGATATCCATGCCTCCACCCAATGAGGCAAAATGCGCCGCAAGCTAGCTTGCACTATTCTGAAGGCCAGCAACGGACCCTATCGGCAAAGGGCGGGCATCAGTTGCCGACAATAAGGTCGATATACTCTTGTGGCATTACTAAGTGCAGCTCCCTTTACCACAGGTGTTACCCTCAACGAGGTCGTTCGGGATCTTGAGCATTTGCCGACCGCACCCCGAGTGCTGCCGAAACTGAAGTCGCTCCTTTCCGACGGAAACACCTCAATGGAGAGTGTTGTGGAGATGGTCCGGTTGGACCCCGGCATCGCCGCACGGGTACTGCAATTTGGCAATAGTGCGTATTTTAGCCACGGATTGCGATGCTACACGGTGGATGAGGCGGTCTATCGAATCGGTTACAAACAGATCTATGAGCTCGTTGCCACTGCCGTGGCGGAACAGGTTTTCAACCGGCCTTTGGTCACTTACGGCATGAATGCGGATACCCTTTGGCAAAACTCGATAGCGTGCGCCTTGGCCGCAGAAGAGTTGGCAGAGCTGCTACAGCTCGACCGCAAGATCGCTTACACTGTCGGGCTCCTGCATAGCATCGGCATGCTTGCAATCGACAGTTGGGCCTCACGAAGACGTCCTCACCTGCGATTGAGCGTGGCCGATTCACACCTGGAAGCGTGCGAAGCGGAACGGCACGAGCTAGGCTTTCATCAGGCAGATGCAGGAGCTTCGCTCCTCCGCCTCTGGGCTTTTCCTCAGGTGATGTCTGAACCGATTCGTTGGCAATATTTGCCGACAGGCACCGCAGCCCATTTTCAGCTCTCCGCGCTCCTGTACGTTGCAAAATGGATCCGCACCAAAGTCATTCTTCACGGCAAGGACATCAGCGAACCTCATCCGGTGATACTTTCCCGCCTAGCTCTTACCCAGACGCAACTATCTAGGTGCTGCATCTTGGTTACCTCCCGCCTGCGAAGTATTAACGAGCACCTCGAACCTCATCATGCAAAAGTCAGCGTTGGGTTCTAGGTGGTGACAGGCTCCAGTAGCGCGAATCGAGTATTCTCAGATTCTCGGGCAGCGTTCCCTCGGGTATGGGCAACGCTAGTTACGGCTAGGCAATCCGGTTTCGTTTCGTTTGGCGTTATTACAGCAAATGTACTCGGCCAATTTGACTGCCGGGTGAATGGGGCACGATGCCGACGCGGCTGCACTGAAGGCGACGGATCGAATAAGAGCTCTGGATTTGAGGCGATGAATGACCCTGCTTGAGTTCAATAGTAAAAAAAGAGGCCCGGTTCGTCTTTCGACAAACCGGGCCATAAACCTGGCAACGACCTACTCTCGCGGGACCTAACGTCCTACTACCATTGGCTACTCGGGGCTTAACGGCCGTGTTCGGGATGGGAACGGGTGGAACCCCCGGTATGTGGTCACCAGGAAGGGAAACCCCGACGATGTCGGGGTAAGTGATTAAAGTTCAGACAACTTAATGATGTAAGGAGGTAAAATAAACGCCTAGAAACTGAGATTTGCATAAACCGGCAAGGTCATTAGTAGCAGTAAACTGAACGTATTACTACGCTTGCATTTCTGTCCTATCAACCGGGTGGTCTACCCGGACCTTGCACCGTCTTGCGACGGATTGTGATCTTATCTTGGGATGAGCTTGGCGCTTAGATGCTTTCAGCGCTTATCTCTTCCGCACATAGCTACCCGGCGCTGCCCCTGACGGGACAACCGGAACACCAGAGGTGCGTCATTCTCGGTCCTCTCGTACTAGAGAATGAACCCCTCAAATCACAAACGCCCACAGCGGATAGAGGACCGAACTGTCTCACGACGTTCTGAACCCAGCTCGCGTACCACTTTAACCGGCGAACAGCCGGACCCTTGGGACCTTCTCCAGCCCCAGGATGTGATGAGCCGACATCGAGGTGCCAAACCGCGCCGTCGCTGTGAACGCTTGGGCGCGATCAGCCTGTTATCCCTAGCGTACCTTTTGTCCTATGAGCGATGGCGATTCCACATTCAACCACCGGATCACTTGAACCTGCTTTCGCAACTGCTCGACTTGTTGGTCTCACAGTAAAGCTCCCTTATACTCATGCGCTCTATAGCCCGATTACCGACCGGGCTGAGGGAACCTTCGTAATCCTCCGTTACTCTTTGGGAGGATTCCGCCCCAGAAAAACTGACCTGCTATCACTGTCCCACGCCCAGATAATGGGTCGAGGTTAGACGCCTAACAATTAAAAACTGGTATTTCATATTTTGACTCAGCCTTCCCCTGGAGGAGGGCTTCACAGTCTCCCAGCTATGCTACGTATTAAAAATCAAGCGACAATAACAGCTTACAGTAAAGGTGCATAGGGTCTTTCCGTCCTGCTGCGGGTAGGCGGCATCTTCACCGCCACTACAATTTCACTGGGCATCTCTCCGAGACAGTTGTCAACTCGTTACTTGATTCGTGCGGGTCGGAACTTACCCGACAAGGAATTTCGCTACCTTAGGACCGTTATAGTTACGGCCGACATTCACGGGGGCTTAGACGCGAAGCTTGCACCTCACGCTTTCACCTTTCCGCATTGGTCACAAGTCACTCCCTATACGTCGTCTTGCGACTTAGCAGAGAGCTGTGTTTTTGCTAAACAGTCGGTTGACACTCTTATCTGTGGCCTCTTGCGAGGCACCCCTTATAGCTAACATACGGGGTCAGTTTGCCGAGTTCCTTAGAGAGATTTAACCCACGCGCCTTAGAATACTCATCTATTCCACCTGTGTCGGTTTACGGTACGGGCACCCTACCAAATAGCCACGAAGCTTTTCCTGGAAGCTGAGCATCACACAAATTGCTTCGGCCGAAGCCTCCACTTTTCATCGTGTTTCAGATACGTCCGGTATTTTATCCCCGAACAACCTACGCACTTGAACGAGAATCAGCGCCTCGCTCATGTTAGCTTTCTCCGTCACTCCTTGGCATCGAACTCTAATAAGGTGGTGCTGGAATATTAAACCAGCTGTGCATCGACTACTCCTTACGGCCTCGTCTTAGCTCCCGACTAACCCTGGGAGGACGAACCTTCCCCAGGAATCCTTGGAATTGAGGCGAGCCAGATTTAAACTGGCTTTATCGTTACTTATGTCTGCATTCTCACTTCTAAGCGCTCCAGAGTCGGTTACCCCTTCTCCTTCGCTGCACTTAGAACGCTTTCCTACCACTCAACCTTGCGGTTGAATCCATAGCTTCGGTATACGGCTTAAGTCCCGATCATTTTCGGCGCAATTTCGCTCGATGGGTCAGCTGTTACGCACTGTTTAAATGATGGCTGCCTCTAAGCCAACATCCCCATTGTCTAAGCAAAATCACATCCTTTTACACTGAGCCGTATTTTGGGACCTTAACTGATGGTCTGGATTGTTCTCCTTTCGACTATGAAGGTTATCCCCCACAGTCTGACTGCCGGGCTACACTCTGCGGTATTCGGAGTTTAATTAAGTTCAGTACCCCGGTAGGGGCCCTAGCTTATTTAGTGCTCTACCTCCGCAAATCAGCGCCCGACGCTATACCCAAATATATTTCGGAAAGAACCAGCTATCAGGGGGTTTGATTAGTCTTTCGCTCCTAACCACAACTCATCCGACAATTTCTCAAGATTGACCGGTTCGGACCTCCACTTCATGTTACTGAAGTTTCATCCTGGTCATGGTTAGATCACCTCCCCTTCGGGTCTATTCCCAGCAACTAAGCGCCCTATTCGGACTCGCTTTCGCTGCGCCTGCGCTGCTGAGCAGCTTAGGCTTGCTACGGGGAATAACTCGCAGACTCATTATACAAAAGGCAGGCCGTCACCCCACAAGGGGGCTCCGACTGACTTGTTAGCAGTTGATTTCAGTTACTATTTCACTCCCCTAACAGGGGTGCTTTTCACCTTTCCCTCGCGGTACTAGTTCACTGTCGGTCGTCATCGAGTATTTAGCCTTATGCCGTGGTCGGCATGGATTCACACGGGGTTTCACGTGTCCCGTGCTACTCAGGATACCACTAGGTCTGCTTCGGTTTTCGAATACGGGGCTATCACCCTCTATGGCCCGACTTTCCAGACGGTTTTCCTAACCTAAGCTTTCCATATCGTGGTCCTACAACCCCATCAGGATAAATCCCGATGGTTTGGGCTGTCCCGCTTTCGCTCGCCACTACTGACGGGATCGATTCTCTTTCTTTTCCTGCGGATACTGAGATGTTTCACTTCTCCGCGTTTCGCTCTATCGAGACTATGTATTCATCTCGAAGTGACACAGAATTACCTGTGCCGGGTTTCCCCATTCGGGCATCTCCGGATCAAAGCGTGTATGCCGCTCCCCGAAGCTTTTCGCAGCTTGCTGCGCCCTTCATCGCCTGATGACGCCAAGGCATCCATCAACTGCTGTAACTGGTTTATGCAAACACTCTAGTATTCTAGGCGTTTATTTAACCTACTTACATTATCTCTAAATTAGATATCATGCTGTCTGTCTGAACTTTCAAAGAACAAAATTGTGAAATAGTATAAACGAACTTCGCCCACTGACCCATCCGCAAGATTGAGCCAACAGCTCAAAATGGTGGGCCCAGATGGACTTGAACCATCGACCCCGCGCTTATCAAGCGCGTGCTCTAACCAACTGAGCTATGAGCCCGAAATTGGAGAAAGTGACGATGACCAGTCGGGGCTTTAGCCAACGTGGTGGAGTCGGCGAGATTCGAACTCGCGACATCCTGCTTGCAAAGCAGGCGCTCTACCAACTGAGCTACGACCCCGGAAATGGTCGGTTATACTATAAAGAACTTTGGGTTCTCGATATTTACTTTGTACGATCAACTGGAACCCGGAAACCTAAGTTTCCTTCGACCATGGGAGCTTCAATTAAAATTGAAGGCTCCCTCTCCTTAAAAAGGAGGTGATCCAGCCGCAGGTTCCCCTACGGCTACCTTGTTACGACTTCGTCCCAATCACCAGCCTCACCTTAGGGCGCCGCCTCCATTGCTGGTTGGCAAACGCACTTCGGGCAAAACCGGCTTTCATGACGTGACGGGCGGTGTGTACAAGGCCCGGGAACGTATTCACGGCGTCGTAGCTGATACGCCATTACTAGCGATTCCGGCTTCATGCAGTCGAGTTGCAGACTGCAATCTGAACTGGGCTCGGTTTTTGGGATTTGCTCCACCTCGCGGTATTGCGTCCCTCTGTACCGAGCATTGTAGCACGTGTGCAGCCCAGGCCGTAAGGGCCATCCTGACTTGACGTCATCCCCACCTTCCCACCCTCAGAGAGGGTTTGTCTCCCTAGAGTGCCCAGCTTTACCTGATGGCAACTAAGGACAGGGGTTGCGCTCGTTGCGCGACTTAACGCAACATCTCACGACACGAGCTGACGACAGCCATGCAGCACCTGTGCACCAGCCCCGAAGGGAAGACACCTTTCAGTGTCGGTCTAGTGCATGTCAAGGCCTGGTAAGGTTCTTCGCGTTGCATCGAATTAAGCCACATGCTCCACCGCTTGTGCGGGCCCCCGTCAATTCCTTTGAGTTTTAGTCTTGCGACCGTAGTCCTCAGGCGGCACACTTAACGCGTTAGCTTGGGCCCTGGTGGGGTCGAATCCGCCAAG
>Ga0208263_100249_pt1 | contig 21151 bp, 17 predicted proteins | sample LakWasMet28_LOW6_2_FD_183872 | JGI IMG/M metagenome (GOLD analysis project Ga0208263, IMG submission 183872) | Freshwater sediment methanotrophic microbial communities from Lake Washington under simulated oxygen tension - Sediment Metagenome... | ecosystem: Environmental > Aquatic > Freshwater >... | reverse complement strand
AAAGCAACGCGGCAACCTTCGCTGGCACGGCTCCCCTCCAGTTACCAGAACGCCCAGACTGCGAAGTTCCCGGGCAGGCGACGTGCGTTGGGGAGCTCAGCCCTCGCCCGCTGGAGAGCTCGCTGGCGCCCAACACCCGCCGCGCCTACCGAACCCAGTGGAGGATCTTCGCCGCCTGGTGCTTGGGGTTCGAGAGGGAGGCTCTCCCTACCGCACCGGCTACGCTCGCCCTGTTCCTGACCGCCCGCGCGCAGGCGGGCCGAAAGGTCGCCTCGCTGGGCCTGGCCCTTTCGGCCATCCGCGCGGCCCACTTCGACGCCGGGCTCGCCGACCCCGCCGCCAACCCAGAGGTGCGCACCGTCTGGGAGGGCATCCGCCGCACCCATGGGGCCGCGCAGCGGTGCGCCGTCCCGCTGACCGGCGACGCGATCCGGGCGATCGTCGCGGCCCTCCCGCCAGAGGCACTAAAGGCGGTGCGGGACCGCGCCCTGCTCCTTCTGGGCTTCGGCGGGGCGTTCCGCCGGTCCGAACTCGTCGCCCTCGACGTCGCGGACCTGACCATCGACCTCTCGCGAGGCATCGTCGTGCGGGTGCGGCGGTCGAAGACCGACCAACTGGGCGAGGGCGCCGAGGTGGCCATCCCCTACGGCTCTCAACCCCAGGTCTGCCCGGTGCGCGCCCTCGAGGCGTGGCGCGCGGCATCGGGGGTGTCGGAGGGTGCGCTCTTCCGATCGGTGGATCGTCACGGACGAGTGGGGGACCGCCTCGATGGCCGGGACGTCGCCCGGACCCTCAAGGAGGTGGCGGCGCGTGCGGGCCTCGCGCCCGCGCTGGTGTCGGGGCACTCGCTGCGCGCGGGGCTCGCGACCAGCGCTGCGCTGGCAGGGCGCAGCGACCGCGCGATCATGGCCCAGGGGCGCTGGAAGTCGCGGACGATGGTCGACCGCTACGTCCGTACCGCCGATGCCTGGCGCGACAACGCCGCCGCAGGGCTCCTGTAGCACTGGACCCGGTGTTCGTCATGCTCAGCGAACACGCGGTTCAGCGACAAGTTTCAAGAGCGATTTGGCCGGGTCGTCAGTCTGAGCCGCTTCCTGCGTCGGGCGCTGCACTCACCCCGCCATCCACGGAGTTGAGGAGGCGTGCTTCGATCGTCGATGAATTCATGACCGTCGCGATCGGGGTCCCCGCGGGGAACTCAAGAGCACGCTCGGCGAGCGTGTGCGTCGTGCCATTGATCGAGTAGACGCCGGAGCGGCAGCCATGCCGAAGGGTGCCAGTAGGACAACCCCCGCAGAGAACAAGGAACTCGCGGCCCGCCTGAACAGCGGGCCGAAAGAGTTCACCCGATCCCCAATGCCAGTCAACGCCGTCTCCAGCCTCATTCTCGAACCGCACCTCTTGAAGGAATCGAAGCGACGTTGGCATCGGCCCGGTCGTCGCCGGCACGAGCTGCTGGACGATCTCAGCGTCCCATGCGACATACCGAAAGAGGTACCCATTAGCCATATAGGATCCCTCCTCGATCTGACTCGTCAGCCGGAGGTGGACAACAGCCCTTCCTCCCTCCAGAGCGGCAGATCGGGAGGCAATATGCGTTGGGGAGGTGCTGGCGGAGGGGGAACTCTCTCCACACCCTGCAAGACCCAGGGCGAAGACGAATCCCAGCGTACTGAAGAGATTTCGCATTGCAAACCTCAGTTCGGGTTGAGAAGCATCATGTTAGCCGTTCCGTACGCCAATAGCGAGCGATTCGAAGCAGCACCGGTCGCCCACGCGATTGGGACCCCCCCGCCGAACGTCCACTCGTTGATGCTGTTCGACGTCGTAACGCCGGTGGGCAGGTCCCACTGACGGAATGCGCGCATGGTGTTGAAGATGCTTGTCGCACCAAAGAACACCACCTCGCCCTCGAAGTTGATGATGGGGTCTGACCGCAGGAACTCGTAGGTGTTGTAGGGTGAAGTCCAGCCGGTGGGCTCTACCCGATCAACCGGCGTTGAAAAGAGCTGGTACGTGGAGCCGCTCAACCCCACAGAGGCGACGCGGTGGGTCATGGTAGTGTTCTCGAACCACATCAGCCGGCCTCCAACAGCGCCATCAAAGAAATCGAACGCGATGACGGGCATGTCACGCGTCGTCGGCGTGACTTGGAAGGGCAGGGCGGCGATGGGAGCCGGAGCGCTCCAGAGACCCGCTCCCGTAGACTGCGAAGGACGATGGGTGATCCAGATCTGCTCCTCGCCAGAACCTGCATAGGCGACGACGACGCGGCCCTGCAACTGGTCCAACGAACAGGAGATTCCCTGGCGCGTGAAGGCGCCCGTGATGGCTTCCGGGTTGGAGAACGTCTCTCCGGCGTCGTGAGACTCCATCGCAAACACCTGCCGGGAGCCCGAGAAAGTATTGATTGGGTTACTAGGTACGTTGGCATCAGGTACCTGGGTGGACGACGCCCAGACCACATAGTAGTCGAGTCCACGGTTCGAAACCACGACGCAAGGCCGCCTGGGGGTCCGCCTCTCACCCAAGGTTGTTCCGCTCAACGTGACGGCATGGTAAGGTCGAACGTCCCACGTTGAAGCATCCCCTCGTGCCACGATCAGTGCCTCAGGGTTGCCCAAGGTCCCGGAGTCTGTGCCTGACCAAGCCATGGCAAAGTTTCTGCCACCATCGCCACCGGCCGTAGCGATTGAGATGGGAGTGTGAGGATTGTACACAGGGGAGACGTCGACCGTGCCGATAATGCCTCGGGTGGTAGGGCTGATCGTCTGAAACCGTACGGCGAAGGCGTGCGCAGGAAACGGAATGGCACCGCCCATATCGTACTGCCATAGGTGGCGACTGGCGACGTCTGTCGTTGAGTACGAGAGAACGCTGTCCGGGAGGTGATTGCCTTGATCCTCAAAGTTGTGGGCAAACTCGTGCATCAGTACGGACTGCATGTCTTCGCAACGCCATGGCGTGCCGTCCGGCGTCCATCGTGGATTCAAACCGCCGTTAAACGTCACTAGAGAAGAGTTGAGTTCAATGTAGCCACGATGAGTGCCACTGAGGCATGTCCCCAACTCCGAATGGCGGCAGGTGCGCCCGCAGGTTATCGATTCATCGCCGATCCCTAGAGCCGCCCAACTAATGATGAGCATGTCGCTCGGAGGGAAGGACGGAACAGGATCTGGTTCTCCAATGTATTGAGTGATGACCCGCCCACGGGAGTGCTGATCCCACTCCCTCAGCACCTGCTGAATGGCGCGGATCACGAAGGTTTTTGGCAGGACGCTCGGCCGTCCCGCATCGCTGTACGCGACGCGCCAGATGAACGCCTGCGCGAGCCCTGGCACCGCCAGGACTACGCAAAACGCGAGCAAGAACCGTGATAGAACCGACCTCACTGTCCTACCCCCACCCCTGAGTCGGCCATGGAAGCTCCGCCATCAACAGTGATGGGGCGCGAAAGTGTGTGGCGGAAGGTCGTCATCGCGCTCTCGATGTTCGCGCCGTCCTGCAGACCCAAACCAGGGCCGCGCAGTGTGCCGTCGGCCCGAACTTCCCATGACTGTACCATTCGCCAGCCGTGCTCCAGTACGCCATCAGGAAGGATCAGGGCGAGGAACCGCGCCCCCGGCCGAGGGACGGCCCTTCCACGGCTACCATTCAAGGGTTCCATCACCTCTTGCCTGTCGCGATAGGCGATCGCGTCCCACTGATGAACTTCGATCGTCCCTGGAAGCGACACGTTTGGCTTTGCCACCCAGGAAACCACTCGGGCCTGAAAACTGGCCCCAGTCACGTCTGCCGCGTCGTTCTGACGGAGGCGCTCGCGGAAGACTCGCGGAGCTTCGGTCGGCTCGATCAGGGTGATAGCCCACCCCATCGCGTAGACGAATCCGGGATGGTCTGACATCCTCTCGCCGGGCGGGAACACGCCACAGGTAACTCCAGACGAGGTTGCATCGGCGGACGGGGCCACGGCTGCATCCGTGGACGAGGCCACGGCTGCATCGGCGAGAACCACGACGGATTGGGTCAGTGTCGTCACGGTTGCAGTTGCTTCGGGCTCCGCTGGAGCTTGAGCACAACTGACCATCATGCCCGCACCAAACATGACAATTAAGTAGGATCCTGCCTTTCTGCAGGAACTTCCCAGAGATGCCCCCCAAATCATTCTATACTTCTCCTTGATTGCAGTCGCCGATGAGTTGGCGATGCTAGCTCAGCAATGACTAGCCTGAGGGGGATCAAACGGTCAAGCGTCATATTCGAGGCCGCTAGTCAATGCTTTGACATGCACTCCGACCGCTTCGGAGCGTGCGTTCGGCCGAGTGAAGCTTTCGCGGCGCCCACTCCGTGGCTCTTCCCCACCTTTGCTGATGCGGGGCCGCAGCGCGGGCCCGCCCTCGCGCGAGCCCGGCGACGCCGCGATGAAGGTGCTCGACGGACGACCGTGGTCGTACGGTGGTGAACGTCGGCGGGTTTGCCCGGCGGGGGCTCGCTTCGAGGGCTGTGGATGGCCACCCATGGAGCTCCCGCCCTCTGGACGTGTCCCGCGATGACCGCTCCCACGATGACCAACGCCCACCCGCTGACGCTCGTCCCAGCCCTTCCTGCGCCGCGCTGCGGGCGACGCGCGGCGGCGTCGCTGACGCTGGAGTGTTAGCGACCACGACGAAGCGGAGATTTCTGCTGGGTCCCGACGGCGGGCGGCGGACCCCCTGACCCGCCGCCGCGCCGTCGGCGGACCCCGTTCCGGGGTCAGCCCGCGGTCTTCTTCCGGCGGGTGTTCTTGCGCGCCTCGGCCTCGCGTCGTCGGTAGCTCTCGCCCTCGATGGCGAGGACGTCGGCGTGGTGGAGCACGCGGTCGATCAGCGCCACGGTGCAGGACGCGTTGGGAAAGATGGTGGGCCAGTCCGAAAACGCGAGATTGGTCGTCAACACGAGCGGCCGCTTCTCGTGCCGCTCACTGACAATCTGGAAGAGCAGGTCCGCCGCCTTCGCGTCGTAGGACAGGTACCCGACCTCGTCGATCGCGAGCAGCGTCACGCGGGTGTACTTGCGCAGCCGTTGCTGGAAGAGATGCGGCGTCCCCTGCACGCTCCCGAGGTCCACCAGCATCTTCGCCGCCGTGGTGAAGAGCACCGAGTGCCCCGCGAGGATCGCCTGGTGCGCGATGTTCTGCGCCACCATCGTCTTGCCCAGGCCCTGCGGCGCCACGAGCACGATGTTGCGCGGCTCCGGCGCCGTCAGAAACTCCAGCCGCAGCGCCGCCTCGACGAGCTCGCGATCGATCGCGCGAGGCCAGTTCCAGTCGAAGTCGCTGATGGGCTTGAAGCGTCCGAGCTGCGCTCGCACCGTGCGCCGCTCCAGGCTGCGACGCGCGCGGTCCTTCAGCTCCGTCGAGAGCACGTGCTCGATCACCTGCGCGGGCGTCAGGCGCTGGCGCGTCGCGAGGTCGATCACGTCGCTCACGTGCGACGCGACGTAGTGGAGACCGAGGCTCTTCAGGTCCTTGGCGAGGTCACTCATCGCCGGGCTCCTCGTCGTCGTGGCGCGCCTCGCCGCGGTGCGCGAGCTGGTCGTAGGGCGCGAGCGCGTGCGGCGTCACCGACAGCCCTCGCACCCCGGGCCGGTCGGGCAACGGGATCACCGTCCGCGGCACCGCGTCGGCCTCACGGGCGCGCTGCGTGAGCACGTGCTCGACGCTCTCGACCGACACCGAGCCGCGGGCCATCACCTCGGAGAGCGCCCCTTCGAGCGCGGCGGCGCCGTAGTGGTCGAGCAGCTGCCCGAGGCGCACCGCCGGCCGGGCGAGCGCCTGCCCGCGCTGCGCGAGCGTCTCGAAGAAGCTCTCCGCCGCGGGGCACGCCGCGCGCAGCCGGTCGCGCCCGCGCAGCTCGTGGGCGGCGCGCTTGGCGGTGGCGAGCACGCGCAGGTGCTCGGGGTCCTCGACGCACCTCCCGGCGTCGAAGGAGCGCGCGTGGCGAGCGACCTCGACGGCGCCGTCGAGCACCCGCACGACCGTCGCCGAGGCCGCGAGCGTGAGGGGCTTCTGCACCAGCACGTGCGGGATGGAGTAGTCGTTGCGGTCGAAGCGCAGGTACGACGTCTTGCCCGACGCGAGGGCCATCACGGCGTCCGTCGGGAAGGGGTGCGCGGGCAGCCTCAGCAGGCGCTCCTGCTCCGCCTCACGGGCGTCGCGCACCAGCGTCCCCGTCGGGTCGCCGGGGACCTTGCGGGCGTCGGCGACGCGCTCGATCCACGACGCCAACTGGGCATTGAGGTCATCGAGATTGCGAGCCGATAGGGAAAGCAACGCGGCAACCTTCGCTGGCACGGCTCCCCTCCAGTTACCAGAACGCCCAGACTGCGAAGTTCCCGGGCAGGCGACGTGCGTTGGGGAGCTCAGCCCTCGCCCGCTGGAGAGCTCGCTGGCCCAATCCAACGCCCCACGCTGCTGCGGGCGGTCCCCGACGCGCGCACCGCGGCCTTCATCGTCCCGCTCGTGACGGTCAACGGCTCACGGCGACTCCACGACGAGCCCGGCTACGGCCCATCGCGCGAGCGCCTCATCCGCGGCACCTCGGTCGAGACGTTGAGGTGATCGAGGATGCGCACGATGCCAACGCGCTCGGTGATCGCCGCGATCATCCTCATCCGCCCGCCGCACCCGGGACACTCAAGCGCGTCGACCCCCCACACACGCCACAACAGGCGCGCCCACTCGATGCGTGCGCTCCCCTTCATCCCTCTGCCCTGTCCGCCGTCGCCGTCCGTCGGCTCTCCCCCGGGCGTCCCGGCCTTCGCTTCGCCCGGCCGCGTCGTCGTCGGCGGCGCTGGCACCGTCACGCAAGGGCGTCCTTGCTGCACAGCCGACAGCGGAACCAGCGCGACCCGCCAGGGCGAGTTCGGCGCGAACACTCCCTGGTGGCGCACCAACGGGCTCCGAGGCGGAGGGGCGACGGCAGCCGTCCGGGCCGCGCATGCGCCTGCGTGCCCGGGTGACGCTCGCACCCGACAGGCCTCCCGTCGCCGCACGCCAGCACCCCGCACTCCCCGTCTCTCACGCCGCCGCGGTACGCTGGCGCGATGGTCCGTCGCACCCCCGCCACCTCTCCCCTCCCCGCCGCCCTCCGGAAGAACGCCGACGCCTCCAGCGCGGCCCACCTCAAGCGCCTCGCGGCCGAGGGCCGCGCCGCCATCGCGGAGGTGAAGGCGTGCCGGTCGTCGATCGACGGCGACTACTACTCCATGGGCCTGGCGGTGAAGGCGCTGAAGAAGAAGGGCGTCGCCCAGGCCCTCGGCCGCGCCGACTTCGCGGAGGTCTGCGCGAAGGACCTCGACATGTCCGTCACCAAGGCCGCGCAGCTCGTCACCCTCGTGACGCGATTGACCCGCGCCACCGTGCAGCTCCTCGGTCGCGACCGCGCCAGCGCGATGATCGCCCTCGTCGACGCGACGCCCGCGGACGACTCGGTCGACGAGATCCTCACCGCGACGCTGCGCCTGCCCTCGGGGCGAAGGCTCGTCGTCGCCGACGCCAGCACCGAGTCGGTGTGGGCCGCCGCCAAGGAGTTTCGCCTCGCGGGCGCGACCGCGCAGCAGCCCGCGCGAGGCTTCACCGCCTCCGCCTCGGAGCGCACGCTCTTCGCGAAGGTCACGAAGCGCTGGCAGCGAAAGGACCTCGCGGCCGCCGTCTCGGTCGAGCTCAAGGCGACCCGCAAGTCACATGGCGCCGAGGTCGCCGTCCGCATGCCGCTGGCGCTCTGGGCGACGCTCGCGCCACCGCCGCGCCGATCACCGGTCCGGTGATCGCGATCACCGGTCCGGTGATCGGGTCGAAGCCCTCCTCCAAAGCCCTCCAATATCCCTCTCAAGGTTCCGCTGGGCCCGTCGGCCCTCACCGCGAGGCCGTCAGCGACCGCGGCGAATCTGCTCCTCCAGTGTCGCCAGGAGCGTCGGAAGTGTCAGTCGATACTTTGGGCGGCCGACCTCTGTCTTCGGCCGATAGGGAAAGCAACGCGGCACCTTCGCTGGCACGGATCCCCTCCAGCTAGCACAACGCCCAGACTGCGAAGTTCCCGGGCAGGCGACGTGCGTTGGGGAGATCTGCCCACGCCCGCTGGAGAGCTCGCTGGCGGGAGCGATCCCCGTGGAGGTCGCGGTGCAGCCCGCGCTGGCCACCCAACCCGGCTTCGACCTCGCGGGCGCCCTCGCCGCGGCGTGCACCGCGCGCACCCGGGCGTTCTACCTCATCACGCCCAACAACCCCGACGGCTTCGTGCTGGGCGCCGACCACCTCGAGGCCATCGCCGACGTGGCCCGCCGACGCGACCTCTGGGTGATCGCCGACGAGGTCCACGCCGACTACGTCTACGACGGCGAGCACCGCTCCATCGCGCGCCTCCCCGGCATGGCCGACCGCACGGTGAGCGCGTACTCCCTATCGAAGAGCCACGCATTGGCAGGCCTGTGCGTGGGGTACATCGCCGGTCCGACGGCGCTCGTCGCGGCGGCGCGGAAGGTGGCGACGCACACGGTGTTCAACGTGCCGCTGGTGGCGCAGCGGTACGCCGCGCGGGCGATCGCGGAGGGCGACGGGCGGCTCGCGGAGGCGCGCGAATTACCGTGAGCGCGGGCGGTGACCGTGAGAGCGCTCGGCGACCGGGTGGACTTCACGCTCCCCGCGGGGGGCTGCTACGTGTTCGTCGACCTGGCTCGGGCGCTGCGCAGGGCGACGCCCGTTGAGCTGCTGGGCAGGGCCATCGACGCGGGCGTGGCGCTGGCGCCGGGCGACGCGTTCGGCGCGGGCTACGAGCGGTGCGCGCGGCTGTGCTTCACGTCGGTGGAGCCGGCGACGCTTGCGGAGGCCCTCGCACGTCTCGCGGGGGTGCTCGACGGTCAGGGCGGCGAAGGCCCCTGATTCGCCCCGCTCACCAGGGAGTACGCGTCGGAAGCACGACTCACCGAGCGGGCCGGAGCGACGGGCAACGGGCAGCGACCGGTTACAATCGAAGGTGCAGTGGAAGCCAAGGAGCTGGCTCATGCATCGATCGGACGTTCGGTCCCAATCACCTCGACAAGCTCGGCGATCACCTGGACTGCATCCTCCTCAACGCCCTCGAGCACGATAGGCGCATACGCTGGGTTGGTCGGTTTCAACGTGATTCTCATGTGCCGCCACGAGTCGTCGGCGCTGGTCTTGTCGCTCTCGTACCGCTTCACCGTATAGCGGTATCCCGTCTCGGGATCGGTGGCGCCGCGGAGCTGCACAAGCACAGTGCGTCCTTGTCGGGAACCGGCCACCGGGGCGGCGAAGAGGCAGTACGATCCGTCGTTGATTTCAGGCTCCATCGAGCGACCGACAACCTGCGCAACGAACATGCCTGGTCGTAGCCGACGCTCGCTGTCTACTTCGACCCACTCGGCATCATCGTCAGGGACATGCTGCGGATCGCCAAACGCGCCAGCGGCCACTTTGAGCGGCACGAGCGGCACGCACTTTACATACCGGTCCTTCGCAGCCCCCTCGACCAGTCGCAGTTTCGACCGAAGCGTGCTCATTGTCGAGCCCTCGCTGGCGCGGAGGCGGCGGTAGGCATCCTCAGCCATCCAGGTCGTGACGACCCTCTGGAAGGGCACATCGTTCATGAAGCGAACGAAGATGTCCTCATTCTGATCCATGCGGTCGACGAACAGCTTCTCGAGTACATTCTTGAACAGCAGTTCGAACTTGTCGCCCGGGTTCACGGCAGCTGCGCGCCGCAAGCCACCGTCGACCATGGCCGCTTCGACGATCTGGTCAAAGAAGAGCTGGTCCGCCTGGTTGAAGTCCGTACCGAAGCGATCGTTCACGACGTCGATGAGCTGGGAGAGGGGCACCGGCTGCTCGCGCAGCACGCCGCTCCCCACCTCGCCCGGCCCGTCGAGCTTCTGCGCCTCGCCGTCCTTCAGCGTGATCGACCCCTCGCTGATCTTCTGGAGCCGGTAGTACTCGAGCTTGACCTCATCATCGAACTGGTAGCCCGCTCCGCTCGTTCGCCGCGGTAGCTTGGTCATGAGGTGACGCAGGAACACGTAGAGCCGCTCAAGGTCCGAGTCCTGGTACGGGATCACCTGACTCAGGAAGCCGTACAGGTTCTGGAACGCCTGGAGCTTGCCGCGCCAGAGTTCGGCCTCGTCGGGATCTCCCTCCGAGCGCACCCTGAAGCGAGAGACCGCGGGATCGAGCGCTGCGTTCATCGCCTGGTGGTCCAGGGCGCTCTGCTTCTGCTTGGGCTTGAAGTACACCCCGCAAAACCGCGCGACCTCCTCCGCAAGGTAGATGCCGACCTCGTCGAGTTCGCCTTTGATGACGTAGAGGCGCGCCGGGTCCACCACCTCGCCGCTCTCGGCGCCTTCATAGTAGGTCTTGAACGCCTTTCGAATCTCGTCGCGATCGTTGACGAAGTCGAGAACGAAGGTGTCTTCCTTGAGGGGGTGGATGCGGTTGAGCCGCGAAAGGGTCTGCACGGCCTGGATGCCCGCGAGCCGCTTGTCGACGTACATCGTGTGCAGGAGCGGCTGATCGAAGCCGGTCTGGTACTTCTCGGCGACGAGGAGCACCTGGTACTCCTGAGAGGCGAAGCGCTCGGGCAGCTCCTTCTCGCGGAGCCCGCCGTTCATCGCCTCCTCGGTGTACGATACGTCGGACAGCTTGTCGTCCTCCACGGAGCCAGAGAAAGCCACCAGCGACCTGATCGGATAGCCCCGGGCCTTGATGTACTTGTCGAAGCTCTGCTTGTAGCGAACGGCCTCGAGACGCGAGCCGGTCACCACCATCGCCTTCGCGCGCCCGCCGATCTTGTGGCGAGTAACCGCGTGGAAGTGCTCGACCATCACCTCGGTCTTCTGGGCGATGTTGTGTGGGTGCAGCTTGAGGAAGCGGGCCAGTGCGCGAGCCGCCTTCTTGCGCTCGACGTTCGGGTCGTCCACGCACGACTTCAAGAGCCGGAAGTACGTCGCGTACGTCGTGTAGCTCTTGAGCACATCCAGGATGAAGCCCTCCTCGATGGCCTGTCGCATCGTGTAGCGGTGCGAGGGCTTGCCGGCGCGTCCGAACACGGCGAGCGTCTTGTGCTTGGGCGTGGCCGTGAACGCGAAGAAGCTCAGGTTCGCCTGCTGGCCGCGCTTGGCCATGCTGCGGAACAGCTCCTCGAGATCCTCCCTACCTTCCTCAGCGGCGAGCCTCTGCGCGTCCTTGCGCAGCGACTCGCCACCGAGCACCTCCTTCAGGTCCGTGGCGGTCTCACCACCCTGCGAGCTGTGCGCCTCGTCGATGACGACTGCGCAGCGCCGGGTCTGTAGCGTACCCGAGCCGGTCTCGCCCCGCTCCTCGGCCATCTTGAGCAGCTGGCGTGAGACGAACGGGAACTTCTGCAGCGTCGTGATGATGATCGGCACGGCGCTCTCGAGCGCCTCGGCGAGCTGGCGAGAGCCCTCGTCGATCTTCTGCACGACGCCGCGCTTGTGCTCGAACTGGTAGATGTTGTCTTGAAGCTGCTGGTCGAGCACCACGCGATCGGTGACGACAATGACGCTGTCGAAGACGCGCCGGTTGCCCTCATCGTGCAACGACGCGAGCCGGTGCGTGAGCCAGGCGATAGTGTTGCTCTTGCCACTGCCGGCCGAGTGTTCGACGAGGTAGTTGTGTCCGGGGCCTTCCGTGCGCGCGGCGTCCACGAGGGAGCGAACCGCCTGGAGCTGGTGGTAGCGAGGGAAGACCATCTGCTCGGTCCTCGCCTTGCGGCCCTGGTCGTCGCGCTTCTCGTCGACCTGCAGATGGAGGAAGCGCGCGAGCAGGTCGAGCAGGCTGTCGCGCGCGAGTACCTCCTCCCAGAGGTAGGCGGTGCGGTAGCTCCGACCCTGTGGATCGGCCGGGTTGCCCGCGCCGCCACCGTCGCCCCTGTCGAAGGGCAGGAAGTGGGTGGCGTTGCCGGCGAGGCGCGTCGTCATGAGCACCGTCTCGGTGTCGACAGCGAAGTGCACCAGCGCGCGTTTCTTGAACTCGAAGAGGAGCTCACGCGGGTCGCGGTGTTGCTTGTACTGCCGTCGCGCGTGCTCGACGGTCTGCCCCGTCATCGGGTTCTTCAGCTCGAGCGTCGCGACGGGGATCCCGTTCACGCTGAGCGTGACGTCGAGCGACTTCTCCGACCCGCTCGAGAAGCGAAGCTGGCGCGTGAGGCCGAGGCGGTTTCTAGCGTAGCGCTCCTCGAGCTCCGGGTTCAGCTCGTGGGCCGCCTTGAAGTAGGCGACGTACAGGGTGCGTCCGTAGCACTTGAAGCCGTGGCGCAGCGTCGCGAGCGAGCCGTTCACGTCCATCCACTTGCAGAGGTCCGAGAGAACCTGCTCGCCGGTCTTCGGCCCGTGCAGCGCTTCGAGCTTCGCCCACTCCTTCGGCTGCGTGTCCTTGATGAAGTCGAGGACCACCGAGGGGAAGATGGCCCGCTCGCGCTCGAAGCCGTCGCGGGAGACAGGGACGTATCCTCGCGCGAGCAGGTGGTGCTCGATGACTGTCTCGAACGCGCCCTCGGTGTGGCGGGCCGTGTTCGTCACGGCCCCTCCCTTTGAACTCTCCAGGATTCTTGGAGAGTTCTCCTCAACCTGGACACCGCGCTGCTCATACAGGCACCGCAGCGACATCGATCGAGAATCGTTCTGCCTGCGAGCATTGCCGACGGACGACGGACCACTCGCGCGTGACCGTCTTCTCGTGGGTGAGATATTCGCGTCTCGTCTTCTTGATCCGCTGAGCCTTGGGTAGTGCCGAGAGCTGCCCCTCGACGTTGAGGTTGCATTCGAGTCCGCTCAGCAGTGCATGGCTGTGGTCGAACGCGGCAGCGACGAGCCACGCATCGATGGCCTTCGAGGGCACGCAGAGGACGGTCTTCGGTCCAGGGGCACGCAGCCCCGACCATGCGAGCAGGCAAGCGCGCACGACGTTGGCGCCTCCTGCTGGTAGTGGGCACGGGACGCTATTCGGCAGGGCGGGCCAGCCGCGGTGGATCGCGACAGCAGCGATGTCGTTGCTGACATCTCCATACGAACTCTCGGCGACATCGGCGTCGGCGTGAAGCACGAAGAGATCGAAGCCCGGCAGGGTGGGATCCCCTTCAAAGTTGGCGTGCCCCCGTGTCGCGAAGTCCAGACACCAGCGCAGCACACCACCCCAGCCAGTTCCCATCTTCGGCCGGGTCGGCTCCGGTTGGAGCTGCGTGAGTATGAAGGGCCGGGGTAGGAGAGCCTTGAGAGCGGCCTCGATGACGAGCGCGTCCGTCGGCCCCTCCGCGACCAGGGCCACGCGAAGGTCAGACATTGGGCACAGCTCCGAGGTTGCCCATCGCCCACAGACGCGAGAGCGGGTACTCCTTGTTCAGCGCCCGCAGCTTGGGCGTTGGTGTGATGCGCCGAACGGTGGTGTGCCCCACGCTGTTGCGCTCCACCGCGAAGAGCCGAACCTCATCGTCGTCGAGGTCGAGCCCATCGAGCACCGTGGGGTTGTGCGCTGTGAACAGGAGCTGCCTATCCTGGCTCGTCGCGGCGAGCCATGCGGCAAGTTGGCCGACGAGCCGGGTCACCAGCCGTGGGTTCAGCGCCGAATCGAGGTTGTCGATGGCGAAGACCGAAGGCGAAGACGCCGAGAGGCACAGGACCGCTGCAAACAACACGTACAGCGCTCCCTCGCTCGCATCGGCGGCCGTCAGCGTATTGCGCGACGACGCCATGAAGCGGTCGGTGAATTTCAAGGCGTTCTTCGTGCGGGGGACCGAGGGGGAGAGCAGGTCGCCAACGACGTTGGTCACGGCAACGTCGCTGACCCAGTCGATCAGTCCGAGGACGTCGTCGAGCCGCGCTTCGTCGACTTCGCTCGTCAGCGCCTCGAAGCCCTCAGCGAGCCCGCCGCCGACCAGTCCCACGGGAACACGAGTCTGCGGGTCCGGCACGGTCGCGCGCAGGGCGGGCGTGTTCGGCGTGTAGATCACATACTCCTGTAGCGCTTTCAGGAGCAGCGACGCGGGATCCTCCGGCTGCAGGTCGACGACCTTCAACGCCGAGAGCCCCCTGGTCTCGTCGAGGTTCTTTTTACCGGTGCGAACCCCGCGGCTTACGATCTCCGTCGTGCCCGACGAGAGGAACTCGGTCTTGAAGGACCAGGCTGGTTTCGGCCTTTCGAGGGGGTTGAGTAGCGACACACGAAAAGTCGCGGACGGCTCGCCCTGCGCCTCGAGCATGATGTGCGGCGGGATCTGCGTGCCCGCAAAGGAGGTCTTGAACAGGCGAGGCAACCCCGCGCGCACCCCGCGCCGGATGATGGCCTCGTCGTCGACGCGACCCGTCGCCGCCGCCCCAAGGACGCCGAGTGCCTCCAGGACGTTGCTCTTGCCCACGCCGTTGGCGCCGATGAAGCAGTTCAAGCGCCCAAGCGAGACCGACTGGTCGACGATCGACTTGAAACCTTTGATGTGGATCTCGCGCAGTTTCATGTTTGACTCCGACTGTCTCGATTGGGTCGTGAGTGGTCAGATGCGCTCAGGGGGCGCTCCGGGCAAGGCGCTGGTCGAGCCACCAGACCGCAACATAGACGAAGGGACTAAGCGGTCCACTCGAAGGCACCTGCTGCGCACGCTTCCGCTGCAGCGTAGCGACATCGGGGCCGCGATGATGCCGTGCATGGTAATCCTGCAGCCAACTTACCAGCCCATCGACGACAGCCTTGCGACGATTCTTGAGCACCACGAGATTGAGCCCTAACACGTTATTGAGTTGCGTGTTGAACTCAGCATCCGTCGAGGCAATGGTCCCATCGATCTCGAATTGTACCCGTTGCTCGATGCTGTGGGCGGGATCAGCTGGATTGAATTTGAGGTTACTCCGCCCTTTCCGCGTGTCACAGTGTTGGTTCTTTTGGGGCTGGCCTTCGCCGCCTAGACATGCGCCCAGCATATTGCTGTAGTCGAGTTGCCGAGTAGGGTAGTCCTCTTGGCATTGCCAGTGCTCGATCTTCATAGAGTCACGGGCATCGACGAGACGCGCCATGCAGTAGCAGCAAATAGCGCGCTGCTCGTGAACCAAGGCCTTGCGAAGCTTCTGTTTCTCGTCGGTGTCATAGTTGCCGAAGTCACATTTTGGCGTCTGACGATGTCTGGTGAGACTCGCGGGCTCCGCGCCTTTCTTTATCGCCCTCATTCATCGCCTCCGAGGAAGTCGAGGAGCGTGCGTGCTCGGACGACCTCGGCGTCGCTCTCTCCGAGCTTCTCCGAGAGCGTGGCGACGAGGGTTCGCGCCCCCTCGTGGTCTCTCCGGTCGACCCGCTTCGACAAATCGTGGAGGAGCGTTTGTACTTCCGTCGCGCGAGGCGAAGCGTCCATGATCTCTTCAAGCACCCGGCTCGAGTCGACACCGAAGGAATGCGTCGGCGAATACACCCCACCCTCGGCGATGATCTGAATTCGATCGGGCTGCACCTCGCCGATGACCTGAGGAGAATGCGACGTTGCGATGAACTGGCAACGTGGGAACACTTCCGAGAGGTTGTGAACGATCTGACGTTGCCACTTCGGGTGGAGATGCAGATCAATCTCGTCGATGAGCACGATGGCCTCGCCCTCAGCCAACGGATCAGCCGCCTCCGGGTTGACCTGAGACAGGCGTCGAGCGAGGTCGAGTGCAATCCCGAGCGCTCCCCGCTCACCATCCGAGAGCTGCCGAACGTCGAGTTGGACTCCTGCCTTCGTAATCGTCAGCGGCGAGCCAGCGGACCCTCCGGGCGTGATGTCGGTGCAGTCCGGGAGGAACCTTGACGCCGCAGACTTCATCGCGGCGAGGTGTCGGGCGGCCTTGTCGCTCTCGCGCACTAGCGATTCCTGAGCGCGAATCCAATTGGCGAACTCCTCAATGTGCCATGCGCGCGGAAGAAGAGCTTCCGCATAGCCTGCGGCTGGCCCACCAACGGATTTCCCTTTCGAGTAGGCGGCAGAGATCACGGAACGGCTGGTCGAGTAGAACACCGCCAGCGGGGGCCGGCCTGCGGCAACTGCTTGTCGCAACTCCGGCTTGGTCGGCGAATAGAAGTCTGAATCTACGAGGGACTGCGGAGTCGCAAGCTCGCGAAGCAACTTGCGTGGACGCTCCCTCAGCCGCTCCGCCTCAATGATCTCTCTGCGCAGCTCCGCAAGATTTTCTTCGCTGTCCACAGCGATGGTATCCCGCCACTCACGGCGCTCAAAGATGAACTCGTCCCCACCCACTTCGAGGTGGACAACGGCATTCAAGAAGGGAAACCCGAGCCGGATGTCGCCGCGCTCAAACGACATCGCCTTCGTCGTCGAACGGGTCAATCCAGGTAGGACGCGCGAACAGCAGATCCGAAGAGCGTCGAGAGCAGTTGTCTTGCCAACACCGTTTACACCGACGATCAGGTTGAAGCCCGCCTGGAACACGAACTCCGCATCCTCGACTCCTCGTACATTTGCGAGCTTGAGGCGGGTAATGATCATGACGCCGCCCCCGCGCTGAGCTGGCCCATCACCGCGGAGGCGATGATCACAGAGCGGCGTTGATTGAGCAGCGCAACGGTGCGCTCGGTGGCAGCGCGCATAGCGTCAAGCTTCGCGGTCTTGCGGGCGATGTGATCGACGATCGTCTGCTGTTCATCTGTCGGCGGCACGGGCAGGTACACCTCAAAAAAGCCTTCGGGATAGAGCCGAAGGCGCGAGGACCAGACTCCCTTCGAGTAGCGCGTCACCTCTTGGGCGAAGAGCGGAACTCGGACAAGCGCATCGATGTAGGCGGGCACGAGGCGCGGGCCGGGCTCATAAACGTTGTAGGCGGGGCTGACTATGCCCTTCACGGGCGCGATGCCCATTGCCCCCATCCACGCCCACAGTGTGTTGATGACGAGGTCGCCCGGTTCGCAGAGCTTGTAGCCCTCGTTCGTCTCTGCCTCGAACATGTTGACGTCCTTCTCGGAACGAGGTGTAACGCCGGTGAGGTGCGAGACCGTAAGCAACTCCTCGCCGCCAGTCTCCGAGCGGACATCACGCTCGCGGAAGAGCCAGCGTGCACGCTCGGTTTCCCAATGAGCCGGGATCTCGCCAAGCCACGGCACCCCGGAGTCGCGCAGCTTCACCTTCGGGTCGAGCCCGCGCGTGGTGGCCGTGGCGACGATCGCCTTACGCTTCTCGGCGAGCAGGTCGAGGAAGCGATGTTTTGCGGTGACCAGTGCGTCGAGCCACGCCGTCAGCCTCGACACTCGGTCGACGATGGCTCTCTGCTCATCAATCGGCGGCGCGGGGTATCGGAAGACGCGCAGTTTTTCGGCCGGGAGGTGTTGAATCGTCGCAGCCGACGCTTGAGACGTAAAGAGACCTGCCTCAACAGCCGCTCGCATCACGAGAACGAAGTAGCGAGGGTCGTCCTTGTCGGTGGTCGGGCGAAGACGATGCAAAGCTTTCTGATAAAAACACCGTCTATCGCTGTCCCAAATGGCGCAGCGTCCGATTTCGCCACCCTCGCACATGAGGATGTCACCAGGACGCAGCGCATAGAGATCCTGCTCGCTCTCATCGAAGTCCATCTCGGGCAGATCCTCGACGTTGATTCCCTCCCACTGGACGTCGGTGTTCCGTAGATACGGCGCGAGAAAACGCTTCGTGATCTGCCGTTCGTCCAGCATCTTTCCGAGTTGAACTTCGTACCGCGCATATACAGGAGGCGTGCTCCAGTGAGCAGGAGTGCTATCGAGCCAGGTCATGTCGTCACCTCACGCAGCAGCCGCACGATCTCGTCCTCGGCGGCCCTGAGATCAAGATCGATCTCATTCAGTCCTCGCGGGGGCGTGAATACGTAGAAGTGCCGGTTGAAGTTAATCTCGTAGCCAACCTTGTCCTTGCTCCGTTCGATCCACGAATCCGGCACGTGCGGCTTCACCTCGCACTCAAAATAGGTGTTCACGTCATCCTTGAGCGGCACGTTCTCGAAGTCGCGCAGGTCCCCATCCGCCTCGAAGCCATCGTCGTGCCCGCCTTTCGGCACGGGCTCGGCCTTCGCGTCGCGCTGTGTGAAGACCGAGCGAAACAGCTTCTGCTCCGGCGTCTTCCAACGGCTTCCGTTCTTCTTCAGCAGCACCTCGATCTCGTGCCATGTCGAAGGCCAGTCGAGGCGCGGTTCACGGCCGAGCGCCTTGTCAATGGCCTGCACGTCGTCGAGCAGGTGCGGCACCGCATCGAGGAAGCGCGCCTTGTCGGCGGTGGTCATCTGGTAGCGAAGACGCAACGGACGCTCGATGGTGATGCGGGTGTAACCGAAGTCGGCGTTTTCGAAGGTCTTCGAGCGGGGGCCTTCCTCGAACCTTCCGTACACGCGCACGATCTCGTCGATCTGCGCGTCCGTCATGTGCCGTCGCTTGTCACCCAGGCTGCGCTTGCTGTCCTCGCTGCCGCCCGTAGTCCACATCTCGCGCGCGTCGAGCAACTGCACCTTGCCTCTGCGCCTTGGCTCCTTGCGGTTGGTGACGACCCAGACGTAGGTGCCGATGCCGGTGTTGTAGAAAAGCGATTCCGGCAGAGCGACGATGGCTTCGAGCCAGTCGCGCTCCAGCAGCCAGCGGCGGATGTCGCTCTCGCCCGAGCCCGCGCCGCCCGTGAACATCGGCGAGCCGGAGAAGACGATCGCGAGCCGCGAACCGTCCTTGTGCTCCTTGGGCTTCACGTCCTCGCGCTTGCTCCACATGTGCTGAAGGAACAGAAGAGCGCCGTCGTTCACGCGCGGGAGCCCTGCGCCGAAGCGGCCTTCGGAGCCGCGCTTTTCGTGCTCCCTCAGGATCTCCTTCTGCTGCTTCTTCCAGTCGACGCCGAAGGGCGGGTTGCTCAGGAAGTAGTCGAAGGTCTCCGCCGGGAACTGGTCCTCGGTGAAGATGTCGCCGAAGCGGACGTTGTCGCCGCCACCGTTGTGGCTCACCTCCTTCATGAGCATATCGGAGGCCGCCGTGGCGAAGGCGCGTTTGTTGTAGTCCTGGCCGTAGGCGTAGAGCTTCGCCTCGGTGTTGTGCTCGCGCAGGTAACGCTGCGCCTCGGCGAGCATGCCGCCCGTGCCGCAGGCCGGGTCGAGCAGCTTGCGCACCGTGCCCGCGGTGGCGAGCAGGTTGTCGTCGTGGATGAAGAGCAAATTGACCATGAGGCGGATCACTTCGCGGGGCGTGAAGTGATCGCCGGCCGTCTCGTTCGCGAGCTCGTTGAAGCGGCGGATGAGGTTCTCGAAGATGAGCCCCATCTGCTCGTTGGGCACGCTCGACGGGTGGAGGTCGACGTCGGCGAACTTCGAGACCACGAGGTAGAGGATGTTCGCCTCGTGCATCTTCTCGATCTCGGTCTCGAACTCGAAGTACTCGAAGATGCGTTGGACGTTCGCCGAGAAGCCCTTGATGTAGCTGACTAGGTGTTTGTTGATGTTGTCCGGATCGCCCTTGAGCTTCGCGAAGTCGAGCGGCGAGTGGTTGTGGAAGCGTTGACCCGCGGCCTTGTTGAGCTTCGTGTCGAGCGCGTCGCCCGCGAGCTTGCCGCCCTTGCTCCGCTCCTGCTCCGCGAGGACCTTTTCCTTCGTCGGTGCGAGCACGCAGTCGAAGCGTCGAAGCACCGTCATCGGCAGCATGACGCGCTCGTATTGAGGCGGCCGATATGGCCCGCGCAGGAGATCGGCGATCTGCCAGATGAGGTTCGCGAAGGAGTTGTGATCAGCAGCCATCGTCGTTGCCTTTGCCGCCGCGCGGACGCGCGCCAATCCATCGGTCGAGCTCCGCCCGTTTCAGCCCCCACCGCCCGCGGTTCTTGAGGGCTGGGATCTTCCCAGCCTGTGCCATCACATACGCGGCCCTCCCGACGAGCCTCGGGAGCGCGGCGACCTCCCTCACGATCGGCGCCTCGTCAAGCATCGGGATACAAGTCTGGCCGGAGCTCACGGGTAGCGGCAGCTTCGGGCTCCATGCGGCGCCACGCTATTCCAGGTCTGCGCGTCGCTCAACGGTTATGCAGCCGGCCATCTCGATCGGCGCGCCGACCACCTCGAGGCCATCGCCGACGTGGCCCGCCGACGCGACCTCTGGGTGATCGCCGACGAGGTCTACGCCGACTACGTCTACGAGCACCGCTCCATCGCACGCCTCCCCGGCATGGCCGACCGCACGGTAAGCGCGTACTCCCTATCGAAGAGCCACGCATTGGGCCGATAGGGAAAGCAACGCGGCACCTTCGCTGGCACGGCTCCCCTCCAACTACCAGAACGCCCAGACTGCGAAGTTCCCGGGCAGGCGACGTGCGTTGGGGAGCTCTGCCCACGCCCGCTGGAGAGCTCGCTGACCCAATCCAACGCCCCACGCTGCTGCGAGCGGTCCCCGACGCGCGCACCGCGGCCTTCATCGTCCCGCTCGTGACGGTCAACGGCTCACGGCGACTCCACGACGAGCCCGGCTACGGCCCGTCGCGCGAGCGCCTCATCCGCGGCACCACCGGTCGAGACGTCGAGGTGATCGAGGATGCGCACGATGCCAACGCGCTCGGTGATCGCCGCGGTCATCCTCATCCGCCCGCCGCACCCACGGACACTCGGGCGCGTCGCCCCTCTACACACGCCACAACAGGCGCGCCCACTCGATGCGCGCGCTCCCCTTCATCCCTCCGCCCTGTCCGCCGTCGCCGTCCGTCGGCCTTCCATGCCGTCGTCATTCACCTCGCAGCTCTCGCTCGCCGCCCGATGCACGCGCCTGCGCTCGATCACCCGCTCGATGACTGCACGCAGGTCGTCTCGCGTCGGCGCCGCGGTCGCCCCGTCGCTTCGCGACGGTGAGGCGCATTGAGCTGGCGCCGCGGTCGCTCCCCAATTTGAGGTCAACCATCAGCTCTCTCGCGGCGCCGCGGTACCCTCGCGCGATGGCCCGTCGCACCCCCACCACCTCTCCCCTCCCGGCCGCCCTCCGGAAGAACGCCGACGCCTCCAGCGCGGCCCACCTCGAGCGCCTCGCGGCCGAGGGCCGCGCCGCCATCGCGGAGGTGAAGGCGTGCCGGTCGTCGATCGACGGCGACTACTACTCCATGGGCCTGGCGGTGAAGGCGCTGAAGAAGAAGGG
>Ga0208263_100241_pt1 | contig 21550 bp, 17 predicted proteins | sample LakWasMet28_LOW6_2_FD_183872 | JGI IMG/M metagenome (GOLD analysis project Ga0208263, IMG submission 183872) | Freshwater sediment methanotrophic microbial communities from Lake Washington under simulated oxygen tension - Sediment Metagenome... | ecosystem: Environmental > Aquatic > Freshwater >... | reverse complement strand
CAAGGTCTCGACCCGGCCCGCCGTGCGCAATGCGATTGCCACTCCCGCGCTCAAGTCCGCCCGTCTCGCCTCCCGCCGTCGCGCTTGGCAACTCGCCCCTGCTGATGCTGGCACCGTGACTTTGCCGCAGTTGCTCGCCGACGCTGTGGCCTCGCGGCTCACCAAGCCGGGGCGAGTTCTTTGTCTCCAGGGTGGTGCTGGTGTACTCTGGCGCCAGCTCGAGGCGAACGGCCATGAAGTACACGGCGTCATCGCCGCATCCGGAGAGCAGCCGCTTTGGGGTAAATGCCGCGCCAAGGTGGGGGGATACACTGCTCTGCCCTATCCGGATGGCTTCTTCGATCAGACGGTCACGTTCGGTGAGCTGGAACTGCTGCCCGAAGCGGATGTCGCCGTTGCACTGGCCGAGCTTCAGCGCGTATCCCGCCATTTGCTGATCGTGCTCCACACGAAGCCCGACGCCGAGGACCGCTGGCCTGATCAGGCCGATCACGCCACACTCTGGCAGGGGTGGCTCCAGGGCGCTGGCTTCACTACCGCACCCTTGCCGGGGTCCACCGGGCCCGTCGTGGCTTACGCCTGGGAAGCAGGGGCGCGCACCGTGGTGGCTGCGAAGCCGGAAATCGTGGTCGACGAGATCCCGATCAACCCTGCGGCACATCCGATTGTCGTCCTCGCCAGCAATCCCCAGCATCCCCTCTTCTCCAGCTGGCTCGGTCAATCAGCGTATCCGGTCATCGCTCACTCTCGGGTGAGCATGGAATTTCGGTTCCCGGCCAACACCGGACTTTTGGTGATGGCTGATTGCTACAATCAGCCTTGGAGCACGCTGTTGCACCAGGCGGTGGAGCAGGGGATCCCGACACTTCTGCTGGCCGACGGTATTCTTGAGTACCGCAATACATTCGAAAACCCGGGTATTTCAGCCGGCACCGTCTTCCAGCCCGTGATAGCCCACAAGATCGCCTGCCTGGGCCGTTCCCAGGCACGCATTCTGGAATCATGGGGAAATGCCGCCCAGGTGGAGATCACGGGAGCACCTCGTTTTGATCGCTATGCCGGGCGCCAGCGCCGGAAACGAGCGGCCGGTGAGCCGTTCAAGATCCTCGTGATGACCGCCATCACCCCCTATTTTACCGACTCGCAGCATGAATTGGTGCGGCGATCGCTGGGTGACTTGAAACAGGTCTTCGATGCTGGCTTCAGTCAGCATGGTGTGCCCTTTCAGGTGGAGTGGCGCGTGACAAAGGGTATGCAAAAGGAAATCGGCGTTGATTCGATCGTCAGCGATCTCACGGGCCGGGAACTTGCCGAGGTTCTCGAGCGTGTTGATGCGGTCATCAGCACTCCCTCCACTGCCATGATTGAAGCCATGCTGCTCGGTCTGCCGGTCGCGGTTCTCGATTACACAAACAGTCCGCATTATGTGCAGCCGGCCTGGCGGATCACGGCCGCTGATCACATCAAACCTGTGCTGGCGGAGTTGTTCAACCCGGCCGCTCCGAAGCTGCTGTTCCAGGACTCGGTGTTGCACGACGCGCTCGAATGCAAAACTCCTGCCGCCCCCCGGATGATGAAACTGGCTGACCGGATGATCCGCCATGGCGTGCGCCTGCGGTCCCAAGGACTGCCACTTTCGTTTCCTCCGCGTCTGATTCCGGTCGGTTCGGCGGACAGCGCACCGGCGGAACTCCACCATCGCCCGGCGGACTTGCATCCGGGCCAGCCCCAATTTCACGAGCAACACTTGTCGCGCCTTCAGGTCGAGGTCGGCCAGTTACGACGCTATGCGGCGCAGCTCGAACAGGCCTGCCAGGCGGCCAGCCAGCGGGGCGGTGGTGCGGGCGCCCAGAATGCCATCCAGTGGCGATCGCGATTTGAGGCGGCCAAAGTTCTCGTTGAACTCAAGCAGCCCAAGGCCGCGCTCAACCAGCTGATGCTGTCGCTGAAAGCGGCGGAAGCGAGCAAACAGCCGGATGTCATTCTCGATGCGTTGCTGGAGGTGATCCCGTGTTTTTGCCAACTGGATCAAGGTCGGGGGAAGTCCTTGTTGGAGACCGCGACGGTCCTCGCAAAACGGATCGGCCTGCCGGAATACAACGCACGGTTGGACGTCCTGCAGAAACATCTGGCGGTTCCCGTCGGGCGTTCGCAAGCGGCCTGACCCTTCCGGATCATGACCAGCCGGTCTTCGATTGCGCCCTGCAGAACCCCGGTGCGGGTGCGCGTCTGCTATTTCAACACGTGGGCCCAGGGACTGGAACCGGTTGCCGATTATCTCGCCCGCGTACCGGCCCTTGACTTGCGCACGTTGGTGACGAATCCACAGGACACGGAGCTGATGAGGAAGGCGCGGCTCGACTGCGACTGGTATGCGGCCAATGCGCGTTGTTTTGCGGCCCTGCGGCATGAGCGGCGGGAATTCCTTCCCGCCTGGATTACCGGCAAGGCCGGCGTGCTGGATCTGGCCAAGGCACCGCGCGAGCCGGGGGAAGAGCGCTGGTTGATCACCATGGCGCACCAGCCACAGGCGCTCGGTGACCTGGCGGGCAAAGTCTTCGGGTTCCTGGCCAAGACGGGAATCCGCCATTGCTATTACGCCTTTGACGAAGCGAGCCGCGCCATGCCCGTCTTCAACGAGATTGCCCCGCACCTCGATGTCCTGATTCACGACGAGTCTCCCTTGGCCGAGCAGGGCCGGGCGAAGCTCAAGCCCGGTTGCGTGACACGGCACCGCAGCTGGGTGGCCAATCTATTGCCCGGAGAGGCGGCGTTCAATGAGGCGCCCGAGGAGACGATCTATTTCCTGGGATCGCAGCTGGGATTGACGCCCCATCGCAGAAGGCAGATCGAGTTCCTGAGCAACCGCTTTAAGGATCGTTTTGTGGCCAGTCATGACCACAGCACGCCGGTCACCGGACGGTGCGCGCTCAACCGCTACAAGGTGGGTTTCTGTCCGGAAGGGCGCAAGTTCACCATGCCCGCGATGAGTGCCAGCCATACCGACCGTCCGTTCTGGTCGGGTTGTTTGGGCATGGTGCCGGTGAGTGAAGATTCCCGGGCCGGCGGTCGCCTGGAATCGTTGCACCGAGCGGGACTGGTCGTCCGCTATGCCCATGACGATCTGGACGCGTTGGCCGCGGCCTGTGAACGGGCGCTCGGGATGAGCGTCGCCGAGCGTCAGCGGATCTACGAGCACTTCAACACGCACGAGACGATCGGTGCGGTGGTGGCCGAGGCGCTGGCATCGGCCTGAGCGCAACTCCCGGTCCATCGCACCTGCGACGAATCTGACATGCCCATTGCCGGGCGGGGGCCCTAGCGCGAGAAAGACAATGGAGTTTCGAGGTTGATCGCCTACGTCTCAGGGGGCGGTCTGCCGACACGTGGCATTTCCTCAAATGGAGGGTCGGTCTCCTGACCGACCGTCTTTTGAACAACTCGCGATCGCGGCGTGGGACCCACGCGGCAGAGGGACTTGTCGCGCCACCTGGAGGTGATCCTGCGCGGCCGGGTTGCCGGTGCTTTGAGCACGGCTTCGTACCAGACGCAAAAGCCTCCGGGAAAATCCGGAGGCTTCTTGACGAATCACAACGCTCAGTGCGGGGTCGTCTGCCGTCTGGGGCTTCCGCTCCGCCCTCTGCCCGGCCGCCCTGGTGAGGGCGGCCGGGGTGGTTGGGCGAATCAGAACAACCACTGACTGGAGACCGGTTAGCCGATGAGACGGAGGGCAACCTGGGCGCTCTGGTTGGCCTGGGCCAGCATGGCGGTGCCGGACTGAACCAGGATGTTCCATCGTGCGAGCGAGGTGCTTTCCTCAGCCACGTCGACATCGGTGATGCGGCTGTTGGCCGCTTCGATGTTGGCCTTGTTGACCGTGAGGACTTCCGCGGCGAAGCCGAGGCGGCTCTGCTCGGCGCCGTTGGCGGCGCGGAACGTGGCCACATTCTGGATCGCATCGGTGATGTCGCTCAGGTTGACATCGGCGAGGGTGCTGACGCCCGAGGCGGTCAGGGCACCGACACCGGCGGACGATCCGGCCAGATCGCGGCTCGCAACCGAGACGGTCTGCGCACCATCCTCGGATACGCTCACAGACAGGCCGGCGGAGGAACCGAACAGCGCCACGCTGTTGAAGGTCTCACCGCTGAGCGAGGTCAACTCGTCCTGCAGAGCGGTGAACTCCGAGTCATAGTTGGCCAAGTCGCTGCTGTTCTTGGTGGGATCGCTGTACAGGGTCTTCAACTCGCTCATGCGGTCGAGGATCTTGCCGGTAACCTTCATGACGCCATCCTGCGACTGCAGGAAGGAGACCGTGTTGCCAATGTTGCTGGCCGCGGCGCCGGAGCGCTTGGCCGCAGCGGACAGTTTCATTGACACCGCGAGACCGCCCGCGTCATCGGACGGGTTGACGATTTTCGAACCGCTGGAAAGCCGGTTGAGACTTTTTTGGAGCATGGCGTTCGAGGCGGACAGGTTGTTTGAGGCAACCGTAGCCGCGTAGTTAGTGTTAATCACGACTGACATAGTATCTATCCTTGATTTATGCGACCTTCCGTCGTCGCCACGGACCTGGCTTATCGGCGCCTGGTCAGGCCGTTCGAAGCGTATGCTTCAAAGGGGCGGCACGCTGCGAGAGCGCACCAAAGGGGAAGGAACATATAGACAACCGCATTTTTTAGGCAGCGGGTCCGGCAATCACTCCGGCCCCGCGCAGCGGGCCACTATCGTTTACTGCAGGAGCTTGAGCGCGACCTGGGCGCTTTGGTTGGCCTGGGACAGCATGGCGGTGCCGGACTGGACCAGGATGTTCCATCGCGCGAGCGAGGTGCTTTCCTGGGCCACATCCACATCCGTGATGCGGCTGTTGGCGGCCTCAAGGTTGGCCTTGTTGACCGTCAGTACATCCAAGGCGAAGCCCAGGCGGCTTTGTTCGGCACCGTTGGTGGCGCGATAGGTCGCGACATTCTGGATGGCGTCGGTGATGTCGCTCAGCTGGACGCTGGCGAGGCTGGTCACACCGGAAGCGACGAGGGAACCGATTCCGTTCGACGTGGAAGAGAGATCCTTGCTGCTGATGTCCACGCTGGATGATCCGTTTTCGGAGACGGTGACGCTCAGGCCGCTTGTGCCGAAGAGGGCAACACTGTTAAAGGTCTCGTCGGTCAGGGAGGAGAGTTCGGCCTTCAGCGCGGTGAACTCGGAGTCGTAGTTCGCCTTGTCGCTGGTGTTCTTGGTCGGATCCTCGTACAGGGTGCGCAACTCGCTCATGCGCTCGAGCACCTTGCCGGTGACTTTGAGCACGCCGTCCTGCGACTGCAGGAAGGAGACGGAGTTGCCGATGTTGCTGGCGGCGGCACCCGAACGCTTGGCCGCAGCGGACAGTTTCATGGACACGGCCAAGCCGCCGGCGTCGTCCGATGGGTTCACGATCTTCGAGCCGCTGGACAGACGATTCAGGCTCTTTTGGAGCATATCGTTCGAGGCGGCGAGGTTGTTCGACGCGACGGTCGCGGCGAAGTTGGTGTTGATTACGACTGACATGGTATCTTCCTTGATTTTGAATTTGCGACGTCCGTGTCGCATTCGGCTCTGGGAGAAACGGTCCTTGAGCGGTCCGGCCTTGGTTCTGATTCGCGGCAAGGCCATTAACGGCGCGGGGCGGCAAAAGATTTAGAGAATATCTGCAGCGTAAAAATTTCTGACCCGGTTTTTGGCGGTTTTCCCGGATTCGGTTTTTCGCTCGGGCGGATGGGGGTGGCGGCGGGGGCCCTTTCACCCCTAAAATAATTTTCGCGCTGCTTAACTTTTTTCCCGCCTGACCGATAAAGGTGTGGGGCAGTGTCCCCATACCCATTATGGCCAGCTTACAACTCTCAGGACTCGCCTCAGGACTCGATTGGAAGTCGTTGGTCGATCAGTTGATGACGCTGGAGCGCGCGCCAATCAATCGGCTGGAGCAGGAGCAGTCTTCCAACACGCTAAAATCGAACGCCTTGCGGGATCTCGGCACCAAGATTTCTTCTCTCAAGACTGCCGCAGGTACCCTGAAGGACCAGACTCTCTTTTCCGGCCGGATCGCCTCCTCGTCGACCACTGGTTCGACCTGGGCCCTGTCGCCATCCAGTGGGGCCACCGCCGGAAAATACCAGATCGCCGTCTCCCAGCTCGCCACCAGTGCCCGCCGGGAGGGTGCGCTCGACATCACCCAGGGGATCGCCGCGACCAATGATGTCAGCGGCGTCACCCTGGCCACGATGCGCACTGCGGGCACGATCACCGCCGGCACCTTCTCGATCAACGGTACCAAAGTGACGGTCGCGACCACCGATTCGCTTAAGGACGTCTTCGATGCCATTGCGCTGGCCACCGGCAACGACGTGACGGCGACCTATGATCCGGTGGCCGACAAGGTCTCGCTGGATAGCGCCTCGAACACGCCCATCGTTTTGGGGGCGGCGAACGACACCAGCAATTTTCTGCAGACTCTGAAGCTGACCAACAACGGCACGAAGAACATCGCGAGCTATGGCAGCCTCGGGGCGGCGCGCACCGGTACCCTGCTCGTTGATGCCGGGCTCAAGACGCCGATCACCGGGGTGGACGGCGACGGAGCGGGCACCTTCAGCATCAACGGCGTCAGCATCGACTACAACGTCAACAGCGACAGCCTCAGTTCCCTGATGAAGCGGATCAATGCCTCCAGCGCGGGGGTGACGGCCAGTTACGACGTGGTGAACGACCGGATGCAGCTGGCCAATTCCGTCACCGGAGACCTTGGGATAACCGTCAGCGAGGCAACTGGTGGGATCCTTGGCGCCCTGGGCTTGACCGGTGGCTACACGACGGTCGCGGGGAAAAACGCGGCGTTTTCTGTGGATGGCGGCCCGACGCTGATCAGTGCCAGCAACACTCTGGACGCCACCGCGCATGGCATCAGCGGGCTGAATGTGACCGTGGATTCCGTCAGCACCCAGACGATCACGGTGGCGGCCGACACGGCCAAGATGCGCAGCAAGATTGAGGGATTCATCAGTGCGTACAATGCCGTCGGGACTTTTCTGGACGAGAAGACCAAGATCACCTCCGCCGACGGGAAGGTCACGCCCTCCGTGCTGACCGACAACCGTGATGTCCAGGCGTGGGGGCGGGATTTGCGCAACCTGGCCTTTCAGGCCGTCGCGGGGCTGACCGGCACCATCAAGCGGATTGATGACCTTGGTCTTGATCTGGATCGGAACGGACAACTTTCCATCAAGAACAGCGACAAGCTCGATGCGGCCTTGGCGGATCATGCCGGTGACGTGGAAGCGTTTTTCACCTCCGCCACGACGGGTTTTGCCGCGAAATTCGACACGCTCCTGGGCAATCAGGCCAAATTGGGTACGGACGCTCAGGCGCGGCTGACCAAGACCAATTCCGATATTGATCGGCAGATTGCTGATCTGGAGCGCCGGATGACCCAGCAACGTGAATTGCTAACGAACAGTTTTATTGCCATGGAAACGGCTCAATCCCGCATCCAACAGCAAAGCACGGCCTTGACCAACGCCTTTAGCAACAACACCTCCAAATGATGGCGCTCCGATCCCTTCTCTGTCTAGGTGTGGTGGCTGCGACCTTGGTCATGGCCGGATGCAACTCAGTGCCGAAGATCGCCGAACGCGCCGGGCTCGACCAGGGGGCCAATTACCAACCCGTCAATTTCCGCGGCGAAAGCCGATTGCCCGTCGACATCCGCCGGGTCGCGCTCCTGCCCATATACGGTGGGGTGGTGGCGGGACCGGAATCGGCGGCAGCACTGGACCCGGTCCTGCTGAGCGCCTTGCAGCAGCAAAACCGATTCGAAGTCGTCGTGGTCTCCCGCGCGGACTGCCACCGCCTCTTCGGCGCGGAGGAGTTTTCCTCGGTTGCGGCTCTGCCTGCAGGTTTCCTGGAAAAGCTGGCCCAAGTCTACGCAGTTGATGCCGTGATATTTACCGATCTGACCGTTTACCGGGCTTACCGGCCATTGTCGGTGGGGTTTCGCTCCAAACTGGCCAGCACCCGGGACGTCCGCCTAGTGTGGGCTTTCGATGAAGTGTTTTCCGCCGACGATCAGCGCATGCGCAACAGTGTGCGCAGCTACTACCAACGTGGCGACCGCAATGCGCCATTCGATGCGATGCAGGCCGCCCTTCAGAGCCCCTTGCGCTTCGGCGCCGTGGCCGTGGAGATCATGTGCCGGACGCTGCCTCCTCGCTGATTGACTGCCAGACGCTTAAAGCAGACTTTTACACCTAAACCGCTCAAGTCTCCTTCCTCGGAGACGATACTATTTAATAACTCAACGGCGTTCCCTGTAACAACAGTCAGAGGCTGACCGTACGTCTAAACGAAAGCCCATGATTAATTCAACGTCCTCATCTGATCGTATTCTCCGTCCCGAAGGACTCGTCCTTCAGGCCAAATCGCCGGCTGCCGCCACCCTCGGTGCCGATCGTTTCAATTCCGAAAACACCGCTGCCCTCAAGGCGGCGCTCCAGGAGCAGCCCGAAATCCGCCCGGAAGTCGTGGATCGTGCTCGGTTGCTGGCCGCCGATCCTTCCTACCCATCGCCGGAAATCCTTCGTAAGGTAGGCGAGGCTCTCCTGCGCTCACCTGACCTAAGCGAACAAGCCGACTGACCTTTCCCAGTCCATGTACGCCCAGGATTACGCGCGGACCTACCGTGCCAATTCGGTCCTTACCGCCAGCCCCGGCCAGCTTGTGCTGATGCTGTTTGATGCCGCGATCAACTCCCTGGCCATTGCCAAAAAGGCTTGTGACCAGTCGGCTACAGATCCCCGGCAGCTCGAGATCGTTCACAGCAATCTGGTCAAAGCCCAAAAGATTATCGCAGAACTTCAGGGTACCCTGAATCTCGAGGCGGGCGGGGAGTTTGCCCGCACGATGTACCAGCTCTATGACTACTACGACCGGCGTCTGGTCGAGGCCAACCTGAAGAAACAGTCGGCACCCATCGCCGAGGTTGAGCGGTTGCTCACGGAAGTGCGCAATGCCTGGAGCGAGATGCTCCGTACCCAGGATACCGCCGCGCCCCAGCGGGACATGCATCACGTGGCCTGAAGATGGACGCATCCCAGACCGCCTCCCGATTGCTCGGAGCCCTCGAAGAGATGCTCATCGAGGAAACCACGCTCATCCGCACGATGGATTTCGTCGAAGCGGTGGTCGTGAGGGAGCGGAGCGGTCCATTGGTCGAGAAGCTCTGCTGCCTGGCCAGCGATCCGGCTGTCCAGCAGTTGCGCCCCCGGGTTCAACTGCTGCTCAATAGATGGAGTCAGAATCATCATTTTCTCGATGAACAGCTTCACCGGTTGCAGGTCGAATTGAGCCGGGTTTCGGACGCACGCAGTCGGCTCAAGCGGGTATTGCCCGCCTATCTCAGCTCGACCGTCGCCGAATCACGCCTGAACACGGCGGCCTGAGGCCGGTGGTCGGCAGTGGTTCGTACCATCGGTCCCGGCTGGGAATATATCCGGAAGCAGCCCGTGTTACGTGGCTTGGGCTCGCTTCCTCGAATTGGAAACTTCGATTGGTCGCAGCGTGCGTGCCAATGAGGAACTCCCGGCAGTTTCCGGAATGCCTGGCGCTTATTCCTCTGAGGGAATGTCAGTCGTTAGCCCGCGGCCGCTTCGGCCATGATGGGCTCCGGGTTTTCCATGGCTTGGTCCGCCGACGGCGGTCCCGCCATCCATTCGGCGGCCAGACGCTTGGCTTCACCCTTCCAGTCTTTGCCGGGTTTTGGGAAAATCGCGAACACGCTTGGGCTTTCGGCTCCGGCCCAGCTCAAGCTGGCCTTCAGGCAGGGCGTACCATCGGCGAGGGCATAGCCTTGCAAGAGCACACCGCCACGCGGCTTGATTGTCTTGTCCACGGTCAAAACGTTGAGTTGGATTCTAGCCAGGCCGCTTCCGTAGTTCACGGTGCGGTGGTTCTGCCAGGTGCCGTTGTCCGGGGTGGGGTCGTCAGTCAGCAAAGTGCGCTCAAAGTCGGATAGAAAAGTAAGGAGTCGGGATTGCATGACATCAGGGCACGGCGTGCCTCGTGTCTTCCCATTCGGCCGCAATTTGAAAATCTTGAGGGAAATCTTGGAAAAGATCGCAGAATAGACGTTGAACCTTTTGATTCCCTTTCTTAGTCCTTCGCTATCACCATCGCAGCCAACCCATGCCTTTAGAGAAAGTACTAATCGTGGAGGACGAGCCGGTTGTGCGAAGTCTCCTTCAGGAGATTTTTACACGCCGCAAGTTTTCTGTAACCCTGGCCGAGAATCTTGCTCAGGCCGAAGCGGTCACCCACAAGGAGTCCTTTGACCTGGTGATGCTCGACATCCGGCTGCCGGATGGCGACGGCCACAACTTCTTGGAACGACTGGCGACACTGCCGGAGCACCCGCTGGTGGTCATGGTGACAGGGTATGGAACCATCGAGTCGGCCGTGGCGTGCATGCGGGCCGGCGCCTTTGATTATCTGGTGAAACCGTTCCGGCCGTCGCAGATCGATATTCTGATCAAGCGCGGACAGTCTTACCGGCAACTGGAACAGGTGAACCAGTTGCTCAGCGACAATTCCGAGGATATCCTGCTCGTGGGTCGCAGCCCGATCATGCAGCGCTTGCGCCAGCTGATCGAACGGGTGGCCCCGACGGATGCCACGGTGCTGATCACGGGCGAAAACGGCACCGGCAAGGAAATGGTGGCCCGCGAGCTCTACCGCCGCAGTCCCCGCCGCCAGCAGCCGTTTATCAAGGTGAACTGTGCCGCCATTTCGGAGAACCTTATCGAAAGTGAGTTCTTCGGGCATGAGAAAGGCGCCTTTACCGGTGCTACCGACCGCCGGGCCGGGCGTTTTGAACTGGCGAACCAGGGGACCTTGTTGCTCGACGAGGTGAGTGAGATTCCGGGTTCGCTGCAGGCCAAGCTGTTGCGCGTGCTCCAGGAGCGTGAGTTCGAACGCGTCGGCGGCACCCGCACCATCAAGGTCAACGTCCGGATCATCGCGACCTCGAACCGCGATATGATGTCGTACATTGAAAAGGGCTCTTTCCGGCAGGATCTGTATTATCGGTTGAACGTGTTCCCCGTCCACGTCCCGCCCTTGCGGGAGCGACCGGAGGATATCATGATGCTGGCCGAGCATTTTCTCGCCCGGTGCAGCCGGCGATTTGGCTCCAAGGTCACGGGATTCTCTCCCACGGCCGAGGCCAGCATGCTGGCCTACCGGTGGCCCGGCAATGTCCGCGAACTGCAGAACACGATCGAGCGAGCCGTGATCCTGACGGAGCCGAACCGCCCGGTTTCCGCGGCGGCGCTGGGCCTGCCCTCGGGGCAGATCGGGGCAGGTGAGTCCCTGCTCACCGCGGCACCTTTCGATTTTGAGCAGCCGGAGGTCATGGCCGAATCTCACACCAACGGCGCCAATGAGCCTACGGTGGTGCGGCCCATTGCCGAAATGGAAAAGCTCACGATCATGGCCGCGCTGCAGCAGACCGGGGGAAATCGCACCAAGGCGGCGGACATTCTCGGAATAAGCATCCGGACCCTGCGCAACAAACTGCAGGAATACCGGGAAGCCGGCGATCTGATCGGGGTGGAAGCCGGCGACGAATAGCTTTTTCGGAGAGAAGAGTTTAAAGTCCGGGGCGACGGCGCCGATGAAGGGCAGGAATATCCAATTTCCTCGCTCAATTATGTCCGCTGTAACACCCGTAATCTCTGAGGCCCTGATTCGTACCAACATTGTCAGGTCGGTCAGCGACGTTTTCAAAACGATGCTGAGGCGCTCCACCAAGCTCGACCATGTGTCGGTCGCTGAAGGGGATGGGGAAACGCCCACGGTTGTCCGGGATGGCGTCTTTGCCAAATCTTCCCTGGTCGTCGGCACGGTTGGCTTCCTCGGGGAAATCAACGGACTGATCTACCTCTACTTCGAGGACAGCTTTGCCCAGACCTGCGCCGGTCAGATGCTCGGCATGTCGGAGCAGGAAATGACCGAGTCGGGAGAGGAGGTCGTGAACGATGCGATCGGTGAACTCACCAACATGACGGTCGGCAGCTTCAAGAACAGCCTCAGCGACCAGGGTTTTCCCTGCAAACTCACGATCCCGTCGATTCTCAGGGGCAGCAAGTTTTCCATCGAGCCCATTAGCGATGCAATGCGCTTCATCTACACCTTCGAGTCCGAGGGACAACGCCTTGTCGCGGACATCATCCTCAAAGTCGGTGACTAAATTTAACCAGATCAACCCATGCGTATCAAGATCCTGACAGTCGACGATTCGAAAACCGTCCGCATTATCGTGCGGAAAGCCTTCAAGGCCTATGATTGCGAGATCCTTGAAGCCGCCAACGGTGTCGAAGGACTTGCCCTCGCGGCCAAGACCATGCCCGACCTCATTCTCCTCGACGTGACCATGCCGGTCATGGACGGCGTGGAAATGTTGACGAAGCTGAAGTCCGACCCGCAGCTCAAAGGCATTCCGGTCATGATGCTCACCGCCGAAGGCGGTCGCGACAATGTCCTCAAGATCGCCAAGATCGGGGTTCGTGACTACATCGTCAAACCGTTCGAGGAGGACGTGTTGATTGAGAAGGCCGGACGCATCATCGAACTCACCCAGCTGCAGGAGGCTCCTCCCAAGGTCCGTAGCCTGACGGATCCCGCCAACATTCTTTGCGTCGACGACAAGCCCGCCATCATCCAGCAGATCCAGGCCGGCCTTAAGCACACCCCTTGGAAGGTGGTGAGCGCGGCCAACCAGAGCGAGGCGATCGATTACTGCTCGAAGATGACGCCCGATGTCGTGATTGTGAGCCTCTCCCTGCCTGAAGAAGCCGCCTTTGCCTTGTACCGGCACATCCGTTCCCACGCGAAAATGAAGATGGTGCCGGTGTTCGGTCTGGTGGTGAAGACGGAGACGGCCCTGCAACAACAGGCGCAGACGGCCGGTCTGCTCGTCGTCACCAAACCGATCGATTGCGTCGACCTGGAGGCGCGCATCGTGAAATCACTGCACCTTGACACCTCGGCCCGCTATTTTGGCAGCGAGGACGGTTACTTCACGTTGAAGATGCCGGAAAACTGCTCGCCGGCCGCTTTGGCGGAGATCGCCACGGCGCTGAAGCCGAAGCTCACCGAGGCGGTCGACGCCGGTCACAGCCGGGCGCTCATCAATCTTTCGGCCATGACCTCGCTCCACATGGGTGCCATCAAGCAGATCGTGCAAGTGATGCAACTGTGCCACGATACCGGCTTGAATTACGCCCTGATCGGCAATCTTCATCTGCAGGACGAGTGCAAAGGGTTCGAGGACACCCGGTCCTGGCAGTTCTTTCAGTCGGTCGAGGACGCCAAGACAAACTTCGGGAAGACTCCCTCACTGGCGACGGCCTGATGCCGAGAATCTTTTGGGCGCCTGCTGAACGCAGGCGCCTTTTTTTGTCTAAGCCAAACAGACTGGGAATGCCGGGTCGAAAGCCAGTCGGAGCGCCTCGCGGATAGTCGGCTCACCAGAATGCGTCTGGTGACATTGCCGGGTGGGCTCGCCCGCGTTTCAGTGGCCATTGGAAGCAAATAGCCTTTGCCACAGCCAGGAGGAGTTAACGGTGACGAGATGGTCTACGGAACGCGCATGCCCTTCATGAACGCATCGAAGGGGCCACCGGTCGCCGGTGTGGCTTGCAGGCTCGGCCAGCTGGGACCGCGTCGGTCAGGTCTCGGGGGACGGCGCCAAATGGCCGGAGTTTGGCCCGTGACCGCGGCAAGGCCCCGGGGGCGAATGAGAATATTGCAGCTCAGTCAGTCTGACCGCAGCCGCGCATAGGAACCACGGTGACTGACGCTCGGAGGGAGCGTGGGCAGGCCCGATCGCGCTACGCCTGAACGGTCGCGGCGATTTCTTTGACCGCTTCCGGGGCGACCACCTTGTCGATGTCGATCAGGGTCTTGATCTGGCCTTTGACCTTGGCGAGTCCGAGCAGGTAAGTCGTGTCGATCTTGGTGCCGAATTCAGGCGTGGGCTCGATTTCCTGCGCGCTGAGCTGGATCACTTCCTCGACAGAGTCGACGATCAGCCCCATCTGAATCGACTGGCCGTCCGCGGCCTTCACCTGGGCCACGACAATGCAGGTGCGCTCGGTAAATGCCGCTTCCAGCCCGAATTTGACCCGCAGATCGATCACCGGAATCACGCGGCCGCGGAGATTGACCACACCTTTGACGAAGGCGGGCATCTGGGGAACCGGCGTGATCTTGAGCATGCGGATGATCTCCCGGACCTTTAGCACAGCGAAGCCGTAGGCCTCGTTGGCGAGGCCGACCGTCAGGTACTTGCCGGCAAATTGGGTGTTGGTGGGAGCCTGGGCGGTGGTGCTCATGGAGAGGTATTCTTGGTAAATGCAGGTTTTTCCGGACGTTTTTCTCCGGACGACATGGCTGGTGTCCAAGGTATCGGACTGATTGGGTGAATCTTTAGCCCCGGCATCAGGCGCACTTGAGGGAGCCAGTGGTCCGGAGACTCTCTGCCGAACACGGCACCGTTCCTTGATGTTGGGTGATCCGGTGGCCAAGTTGCTGGAACTATTCTTTGCGGGCTAGGGTTTTGACCTTAAGCGCCGGCCCATTCGGACCGATTTGGGCGTACCAAACCCGGTTCATGCCCATCACTCCTCAACAATTCACGGCATTCGAGGGTGCCGTCAACCGCCTCGCAGCCGAAGCGATCCTTGCCCACGTGGGTCGGGACGATGGCATGGTGCCGGTCTACAGCCTGCTCGGTGAAATGCGCGAGCTGGTCGCCGATGATCCGCTTCTGCCGAAATCCATCGCCACGATCCAGGCGGAGGTGGAGCTCTCCCTCGATCAGGCGAAGCCCTTCACGGAAACCCTGCTCGGACGGCTCCACGAACTGATTGAGTGGCTGCAACAGTCCTTGGAAACGCTGCGCTTCGGCGGGGCTTTATCTGCGTGGACCCCGAAGGGCGCTCCCGCCGCTACCCAGCCGGCCGCGGACGTGGCCGCTCCCAAACCGGACCCGGGCAAGGGCGATGAGCTGATGGATCTGAAGCTGGAGGGCAATCTCGAGCTGCTGACCGAGTTCCACGCCGAGGTGGTGGACCACCTTCAACAGATCGAGGCAGCGCTACTTCTGCTCGATCAGCAGGCCGACGATCCGGAGGCCCTTAATTCGATTTTCCGCTCGTTTCACACCATCAAGGGCAATGCCGGGTTTCTGGGCTTGGTGCCGATGCACACGCTCGCTCACGAGGTGGAGTCACTGCTTGATCTCGCGCGGACGAAGAAGATTCGGCTGAATTCCGTCATCATCACCGAGATCCTCCGCAGTAGGGACACGCTGCATGCCCTGACCAAACAGGTCGGCGTTGCTTTGGAGCAGGGAAAGCTGCCCAGCGAGGTCATACCCGTCAGCCATTTGATTCTTTCAGTGAAGAAACTGGCCGAGGAGGCCAGAGGGGCCACCGTGGTTCCGTTTGCAATTCCTGCGGCGAGCGCGGCATCACGCCGGCCGGACCCCGTGGCACCGTCGGCGGTCAATGCGACCAAGTCGGAAGCGTCTCCGGTTGTGCCAACGCCGGTCGCGGTTCTTGCGCCCAGCCCGGCGCCCGCGGCCACTGCCACCCCGGCCTTTGCGGGGGCGGGCGACAAGCCGGTCGCTTCCGGACACACGATTCGGGTCAACACCGAGAAACTCGACTCCCTGATGGATGTGGTCGGGGAACTGGTGATTGTGCAGAGCCAGATTCTGGAAACGACGCGCTCGCTCGGCATCGAAGGCTCCCCGCTCCAGCGCAATGTGAGCCAGCTGGGGCGCATCACGAAGGAGCTGCAGCATACCGCGATGGCCCTGCGCATGATCCCCATCAAGCCGACCTTCCAGAAAATGGAACGCCTGGTACGTGATCTGGCCCGTAGCTGTGTCAAGAAGGTGGTCTTCTCCACGACGGGTGAAGACACCGAGCTCGATCGCACCGTGGTCGAGGAGATTGCCGACCCGCTGGTGCACATGGTCCGCAACGCCCTGGACCACGGGCTCGAAGCGGCGGCCGATCGCGTCGCCGCAGGCAAGCCGGAGAGCGGCACCGTGCACCTCAGTGCCTATCATCAGGGCAGCAATATCGTCATTGAACTCCGGGACGACGGTCGGGGAATCAATCCCGACAACATTCTCCGGAAGGCCGTCGAGAAGGGCCTGGTCGCGCCCAATGCGAGTCTCAGTCGCGAGGAGATTTTCAACCTGATCTTCGCCCCCGGGTTCTCCACGGCGGAAAAGGTGACAGCGGTGTCCGGCCGCGGCGTCGGGATGGACGTGGTCAAGCGCAACATCGAAAAGCTGCGCGGCAAGATCGAGATTGAGTCCGAGGTGGGCCGGGGTTCGGTGTTCAAGATCAAGCTGCCGCTGACCATGGCCATCATCGACGGACTCGTGGTCCGCGTCGGACAGGATCGCTTCATTTTGCCGGCGACTTCCGTGCAAATGGCCCTCCGGCCGGCCCAGAGCGCGATTTCCACCGTGCAGGGCACCGGCGAAGTGATCGAGCTGCGCGGCCGCATCCTGCCATTGCATCGGTTGCATCGTCGCTTCAACATTCCGGCCGACGTACAAAACCCTTGGGAAGGCATCGTCATCATCATGGAACATACCGGCCGCACCTCTGCTCTGCTTGTTGATGAAATGATCAGCAAGCAGGAGGTCGTCATCAAGAATCTCGGTGCCTTCATGAAGGGGCTCCCGGGCGTTGCCGGCGGCGCCATCCTCGGTGATGGAAACATTGCCCTCATTCTGGATCCGGCCTCCCTCATGCAGGCCGCTTGATATCACGATGCCCAATCCGCTTCCTCCCACCCTCGAAAGCGTTTGCGCCGCCGCCCTCAAGCTGCCGTGCGCTCCTTCCTTGCTGCCGCGCCTGTCACTGGCCCTGCAGAGTGACACCAGTTCGTCTGCGGATATTGAGCGCCTGATCTCCTTGGATCCTTCGCTGGCCGCGGCCACGCTGCGCCTGGCCAACTCGGCGGCGGTGGCCTCGCACGGCAACGTCGCCACGGTTGAAGAAGCGGTCTTCCGGCTCGGGGCCAAGGAAATCTACCGGCTCGCGGCCCTCGCCCTGGTTGGTCGCTGGGAAAGCACCCTCGGGCCGGGCCTGCGTTGGACGGCCGGCGATTTCAGCCGGCACGCCCTTTGCACCGCGATCGCCGGCGAAGTGCTGGCCCGCACCAGCGAGCAGGTCGACCCACAGGTGATCTACACGTTCGGTCTGGTCTGCGATCTGGGAAAACTGGCGCTCGCGCATGGCTGTCGGGATTTGTATCCGGCGGTGCGCGCGCGGGCGGAGGAGACCAAATGTACCTGGGAGGAGGCTGAGCGCGCCGTCTTCGGCTACCACCATGCCGATGCCGGGGTCCGCCTGCTCAAGGCCTGGAATTTTCCGCAGTTGTTCGTCCTCGCGGTGGAGCACCAGTTTCAGCCGGCCAAGGCCCCGGCCTCCGTCCAGCCCCTGCTGGCGCACCTGCTCGCCGCCAAGCACCTCGCCGCGGCGATGGGACCGGGGGTCTTGGAGGAAGGTTTCCTCACCACGGTCCACGGTGCTTTCCTGAAGGAATGGGGCTTTTCCGAGGATTCGCTCGATGTCGCGATGCCCGTGGTCTTGGAGAAGGTCACGGCTTGTCTGGGTGATAAGCTCAACGAAGGCCAGATTCACCCCTGATCGAGTGCGCGGAAGCAACGCGGGGACGTCAGTATTTTGCGTCTGCCGCTGATGTTGGGGGCGTGCACCGATCACCCAGGGCGCTCGTAACGCGGCCCAGGACTGAAAAAAGCTTTTCACCAGCGACGGGATGTAACCTGAAAACGATGGATCCTGATACCCACTCAGGCATTTGAACCCGTCTTTTCCTCGAGCTCCTATTGAGACTCACGTTAACAAGTGGCACCGGCCAGTGCCTGATCGCGATGCTCCCCAACACACCCCGCCCTGGCGGGCACCCGTTCGACTAAGCTCACGACCGCGGCCCTCTTCCTAGAGGGGATCTCCTGACCAGTTGATTGGGTCCCCTCTGGGAAGAGGGGTGGCGCGAAGCGACGGGGTGTGTCTCTTCTTTGTGTAATCCTCGATAAGAGTGGACTGCATGAGTCCTTTGGCTGAGCGAGCGGTGCTGGTCGCTACGCGCGCGGCGAGAAGCTGGGCCCCTACGGCTCGCAGGGCTTTGCTGTTTCCCGGCGTTTGGTGCCGGTCTTTGCGCGCCTCTTGGCCGACAGGTTAGAAGGCCGGCTGCCGGAAGCGTTGATTCGGGATCTTGAGATCAGCGTGAGCGCGATCCCAGAGGGATCGCCGTGCCCAGCTCCGTCGCGGTCGACGTTTTCTCGGGAGGTCCACTCTTCTGTCCTTTTGCCGGAGACGTCAGGCGATGGGCAGGCTTAGCACAAGGAGAGGGTGCTGCGTCCATTCGGACTGACCAGTGTGACGGTCCCCGTGCTCATTTCGAGGTGCACGGTGCGGTTGAAGGTGCCGCCGGTGTCGGTTTTGATGACGTTCAATCGGTTTTCCGCCAGAAAGTTCAGGGTAAACTGGGTATTGCGCTCCCCAATGCGGAAGGGGTCGTGACCGGCGAGCACGCTCGCCCCGCCGGCGACAAACAGCTTTAGCCGGCTGCGCTCGGCCTTGAGCCCGATCAGGGCCTTGCAGAACAGCGGCAGGCCCGTGTCGGCAAACATGGCCGGCTGCGTCACGGCCCGGGTCGGTGACACCGACGCTTCCGGCAACATGACATGGAGGATCCCGCCGCAATTGCAGCCGGTGTCGTAGGCGATGACGGCAATGCAGGAGCCCAAGGCGTACGTGCTGAGCGTGGTGGCGGTATTGTTGGAGACCGCCATGTCACCCACTCCAACGACAATACGTTGGATAAAAAGGGAAGGCATGCTCGTGACTCCGCTCATGGACCTTGGACCGCCGGGGCGGCGGTAAAATGAGGCAGGGATTGGGAAAAAGAGTCACACATCGGTACCGGAACACAGTCTGGTATCAGCTCAGTCGACATTTTCGGGCTGATCTTTAGGCCCAAGGGCGGAGATTGCAGGACTTTTGGTCCGTGGCCGTATGGGCAGGGGAGGCGGGCAGGGTGGGGCGTCGGGAACATCGGGCTGACGCGGGAGCCGCTGGTTGCAGCGGGCCGCCGGGTGGCTTGATTCTAACTGTAAACGAGGAGTCGCTGGCTGATGGGCGTGATCTGGTTGTGGTTTTGAATCTTGGCAATGGTGGCCGGGCCCAGCAGCTGGCCTTCGCCGATCAGCAGGAGCCCGTGGGGGCTGTAGATGCCGCTGGCCAGGACCATGCCGGGTTCGAGCTCATCCAGCAGGATCTCGCGCACGGTCCGCGGCAGGTTGACAAGGTTGGAGACCTTGAGGAAGAGGCGGACCGCCTCGGGATCGTAGTGGGTGCCTGACCGGGCGAGCAATTGGTCGATGGCAGCCTGCTTGGGTAGACCCGATTCGACGTAGCCCACCGCGACGGCCAGACAACGCGCCGGCCAGGGGATGCTTTTGCCGGCGATGCCGTCAGGGTATCCCGTGCCGTCGAAGTGTTCATGGTGGGAGCGGATGATGGCCCCGATGTCCGCCCGCGGATCCACCAAAGAGGCGAGGGTCTGGCTGTAGACGGGATGGTTCTGGAGGGCGCCGCGCTCGCGTTCGGTCAGGCTGCCCGGCGCCGCGCGGAAGGTGCGGAGCAGTTCGCGGGAGATGCCGATGAGACCGAGATCGCAGAGCCAGGCGGCGGAGTGCAGGGCCTGGCGTTCGGTGTCGGTGAAGTGCTCGGTCTCGCTCATCTTGGTGGCGAAATCCACCAGGGCCTTCGCCTGCCCGCCGAGCAGAGGATCGTAGGCGGTGAGGATGCGGCGGCAGAGCTCGAGGGAACTTTCGTACCGGGAGGAGAGCTCCGTGTTGGCGGCATCGAGCTTCTGGCGCTCGGATTCCAGGTCGTGGAGCTTCTTCTCCAGTTCGCCGTTGGCGGACATGAGCTGGGCGTTCAGCTGCTGGGAACGGGCCTGCAGCACCTCGTTGTGCACGATCAGGTCATGGCGCTGGATCGCGTTGCGCACGGTGGCCAGCAGTTCTTCGCGCAGCCACGGTTTCGCGATGAAGCGGAAGATTTCTCCGCGGTTGATGGCCTCGACGATGGTTGGCAGGGCGAGCACCGCCGTGACGAGAATGCGGGAGGCGTGGGGGTGCGTCTTGCGGCTTTCGACCAGGAAATCCAGGCCGAGCATTTCCGGCATGCGTTGGTCGGAGATGATGACCGCAAACTGGCGCTCGTTCAGGATCGACAGCGCCTTGATGGGGCTGGAACACGCGACGACGTGGTAGCGCTCGCGTTCGAGGGTTTCCTTGAGGGCTCCGAGGACGACGGGCTCGTCATCCACGATGAGGATGGTGTGGTTTTGTTCTGTCATGGGGCGATGGCCGCGGTCGGCGGTGCAGATGGCGTGAGCGGGGACAGGGAGCGGGCGATCAGGTGGGAGGCGATACGGTCCAGCGGCAGTTGACGCTTGGCTCCGCCGTTTTCCCACGCGGCCTTGGGCATGCCATAGACCACGCAGCTGGCTTCGTCCTGGGCAAAGGTATTGGCCCCTTTTTCGCGAAGACGCAACAAACCTTCGGCGCCGTCCTTGCCCATACCGGTCAGGACGCCGGCCTCCACGAAAGGCGCCGTGCCACAGTCGATGGCGGATTTGAAGAGCAGGTCGACGGCGGGCCGCTGGTGCCAGACCTGCGGGCCCTCGGTCACCCGGACGCGGTAGTGGTCGGTGTTCCAGTCGAGCAGGAGGTGGAAATTGCCGGGCGCGATCAAGGCCATGCCGGCCTCGAGACGGTCACCATCGACCGCTTCGCGGACCGGGAAGGCGCACATGGTGTTGAGCCGTTCGGCATAAGCTCGGGAAAACCCGGCGGGTATGTGCTGCACGATGGCGATGCCCGGCAGACCGGCGGGGAGGGCAGTGAGCACCTGACAAAGCGCTTCTGGTCCTCCGGTTGAGGCCCCGAGCAGAATGCAGGAGCGGGGGTCGTGACGGAGAGGTGCCGGCAGGGAATGGCGGACCGGGGGCGCGGCCGGGACGCTCACCTGTCGGACGCGGGCCTTTGCCGCGGTCTTGACCATTGTGATGAGCTTCGGCCCGAGGGTGCCGAATGAGCCCGAACCGGTCGGCTTGCCCAGCACGTCCACCGCGCCCAGGCGCAAGGCTTCAAACGCGAAGTCAGACCCGCGCTGCGTCAGGGAGCTGAGCACGATGACTGGCATCGGCCGATGCTCCATGAGCAGGCGCAGGAAAGTGAGCCCATCCATCCGGGGCATTTCAAGATCCAGGGTGATGACATCGGGGGAAAGCTCCCTGATGCGGTCGCGCGCCAGGTACGGATCAGGGGCGCTGCCAACCACCTCGATCTCCGGGTCGGCGTTCAACGTTTCGGCCGCGATCCGACGCACGAAGGCGG
>Ga0208263_100236_pt1 | contig 21710 bp, 16 predicted proteins | sample LakWasMet28_LOW6_2_FD_183872 | JGI IMG/M metagenome (GOLD analysis project Ga0208263, IMG submission 183872) | Freshwater sediment methanotrophic microbial communities from Lake Washington under simulated oxygen tension - Sediment Metagenome... | ecosystem: Environmental > Aquatic > Freshwater >... | reverse complement strand
TCAACGACGACGCGGGATCGATGGAGGACGTCGCCCTGGCGCTGACCGACACGGCGCCCGCCACGGACGTCCCGCCCGGGGCGATGCCGACGATGGCCGAGGCCGCGGGGGCGATGGCGGCGGCGATCCCCGAGGGCGCGGTGGTGACGCTTCTCCTGCGCACCGACCGGCTGCGAGAGGGCCCCCACGCCCGCCGGGTGGGCGCGCTGCTCGACGGCATCCGAGACTGGCAGGCGGTGCTGGGCGGCACGGAGATCGACCCCATCCGGGACTTCGACGCGGTGCTTCTGGCGAGCGCCAACCCCGTCGGGACGAGGGCGAACCCGCCCGACCTGATGGCGATCGTGCGCACCCACGCCCGGAGGGACTTCCTCCGCGCCTCGGTCGAGCAGATGGCGGGAGTGCGCGCCAACACCCCGTCGGGCGAGCTCCCCCCCGACGCCGGAACCCTCCGGGAGCACTTCGCCCACCCCGACGCCAGCGCGCTCCCGCGGCCCACCCGCTCGATCTGGACCCGGCGCAGCGGCGTGGAGACCACCACCGTCGACCGCTACCTCGGGCCCACCTCCGTGGCGCTGCTGGAGGACGACCTCGCGGTCTTCGCCACCCCGCAGCGGCTCCCCACGCTGCTCGCGGTGCTGGGCGGGCAGACCGCCGTGGCGAGCGCCCTCCCCCGCACCGACAACGCCGGCCGAGGACCTCGCCTGGTCGCGCTGCTCACGGCGCGCGGCGTGCGCAACCTGCTCTCCGCGCCGGGGCGCAACAACCCCATCCCGGTGTCCGCGGAGCTCGCGATCCAGGCCACGCGCGATGCGAGCGGCGACGACGACGGCGGGGCGATCCTGCGCTCGACGTGGCGCTACGACTCCCCCGAGCAGGCCACGGCGACGGTGCGTCTGATGGAGGTGTTCGCGCTCGACCTGCGGGAGTCCATCGACCAGTTCGCGGGCACCCTCGGAGGCCGTGCGGCGAGCGCCACGGGGACGGTGCGCTTCGCGGTGCTCCAGCGGGCGCTCACGCGACTCACGGCGAGCCGGGAGGGCAGCACCGTTCACCTGGACGCAACGCTCGACCGAGAAGAGGTCGCCGAGTTGCTCAACGTGCAACGGCTGGCGGGGCTGTTTCAGTGACGGGGCGGTAGCGCGGCGCTCAGCCGCGGAGCGCCTCGACGACGCGGAGGAAGTTTCCGCCGAGGATCTTCTTCACCCGGGTGTCCGACCATCCGCGGGCGAGCATGGCCTCGACGAGGCGCGGCAGCTCGAGGCAGGTGCGCATGTCGACCGGGGGGACGATCATCCCGTCCCAGTCGCTGCCGAGCGAGGCGTGGTCCTCGCCGACGGTGTCGATGATGTGCGCGAGGTGGGCGACGATGGAGCTCAGCCGCCCGTCGAAGGTCGGGTCTCCGAGGAAGCTCGACTGGTACATCACCCCGACGGTTCCGCCGAGGGCGGCGATGGCGCGGAGCTGTTCGTCGTCGAGGTTGCGCCAGTGGGGCGTGACGCCGGTGACGCCGGTGTGGGTGACGATCGCGGGCTGCGTCTTGTCGTGCACCGCGAGCGCGTCGAAGAAGCCCTTGCGGGAGATGTGCGCGAGGTCGACGAAGATCTTCCTCGCGTTGAGGGCCTTCACGTAGTCCCTGCCCCGCGCGGTGAGCCCGGTGTCGCCGGTGAAGCCGAGGGGGGAGCTCGTCACGCCCAGCTGCGAGGTGGAGAGGTGCACCAGCGTGACGCGCAGCACGACGTCGTCGGGGATGAGGTCGAGCGCGCTCCCGTCGGGCGCGTGGTCGAGCGCGTTCCCCCCTTGGATGCCGATGAAGGCCGCGTGCTTGCCCTCGGCGCGAGCGGCCCGGTACTCGGCGACGTTGCGCACCACGGCGACGTCGTCGGGGGCGCGGGCGAGCTCGGCGCGCAGCCGGGCGAGGTTGCGCACGAAGGTGTGCGCGCGGTCCTCGGAGCTGCGGGCGGGGTTGGTGGTGATGATCCAGGTGGCGCCGGAGACCTGGGCCTCGCGCAGCCGGGGGAGGTCCACCTGCCGCGCGAAGGCGCCGTTGAGGAGGCCCGGCGTGTGGCGCCTGGTGAGGTCGTAGCCGAGCATCCTCGTCCACAAGAACGAGTCGATGTGCAGGTCGATCACCTCGGAGTCGAGGTAGAGCTTCACGGCCTCGTCGGAGATGCCGAGGGAGCGCGCCCAGGCCGATGGATCTTTACGATGGTCGGTATATTCGAGGGCCATCGGAAGGGGGTCTCTCAGGCCTGGTTGCCGGGCTCGGGCGCGTCGTCGCCGCCCTCGTCGCCGCCTTCGTCGCCGCCCTCCTCCGAGGAACCCTCGGCGGCAGCGGCGCCCTCGGCGGTGGCTCCGGGCTCACCGGGCTTCGCGCCCTTGCGGCGGCGGCGGCGGCGGCGCTTGCGCTTCGTGGCCTCGCCCGGGGTGGCGTCGGCGGCGGGCGCTCCGTCGGGGCTGGCGAAGGCCGCCTCGGGGGTGGGCTCGACGGCCTCGGCGGGCTGCGCCGCGGGGGCCGCGGGGGCCTGCGCGGGGCGCTCGTGATCGCCGCGGCGGCCGCCCTGGTTGGAGCGGTGCGGGGGCCCGCCGCCCTCGCTGGGGAAGTGGATGCGCGACCAGACATCGGAGGCGGGGAAGTTGCGGGCGAGCGCCTGGAGGGCGCGGCGCGAGCGGAACTTGTTACGCGGGTTCCAGGTGTTGACCCAGTCGGCGAAGCGGCGGAGGGCGTCGCGGTCGCGGTGGAGGTCGAGGGCGTTCCATCCGAGGAGGTCGCCGAGGCGCTGGACGAAGGTCTCGCGCTGGAAGGCCGCGGGCGTGGTGTGCAGGCTGCCGAAGGACTTCGGGTGCCGCAGCCAGGTCGCCAGGAGCTCGTCGACCATGGCGCTGTCGGTGCTGAGCTCGAGGAGGTTGGCCACGAGCACGGTCATGTGGGCGTGGAGGGCGGGCGTGGGGTCGGGCACCTGCGCGATGGCGAGGACGACCGTGCGCACGGTGGCGATCCAGAGGGGCCGCACCTCGGGATCACGGATGAGGGTAAAGACGGCGTTGAGGGTCTCGACCGCGGTCTCCTCGGCCGGGTGCTCGCCGCACCACTTGAGGGCGTCGAGGGCGATCGCGCGCTCCTGCGCGGGGTCGGGCGGCGACGCCGGAGCAGCGGGCTCTCCAGGCTCGGCGACGGCTTCGGCGGGAGTCTCCGCGGGTTCGGCGTGACCGGCGGCGGCGGTCTCGTCAGGCTCGGTCGGGTCGGTCGGATCGGTAGGGTCGGTGTGCATAAGGTCCTGGTGGGCCCGGAGGGTGCGGAAGCGCGAGGCGCTTGACAAGCTCCGAAGCGCTGTGGCACCTACGACGTCCCCTGGGAGGAAAGCCTCAGAGGACCGCGGGCGTAATTCAGCGGTAGAATGTCAGCTTCCCAAGCTGAACGTCGCCGGTTCGATCCCGGTCGCCCGCTCGAAGGAAAGTGCTGTAATCAGGCCCGGTTGGCGAAACGTCGCCTTCCGGGCCTGAGTCGTTTCAGGGCCCTGGGGAGGCGATGCATACCACCATGCATACCACCGGGCCCTCGGGCCCCACGGCCATCGGCCTCATCGGCCCCATGGGCCGCGCCGGTCTCGTTGGCGGGGCGCTCGGTGAGGCCCGCCAGGGCGACGATCCGGGCGAGTCCGTCGTGGATCTCCTCCTGATGGACCGTCGAGTAGTGGTGCTGCATCGTCTCGGTGGCGTGCCCCGACACGGCGCGCGTGACGATGTCCTCGACCTTCGCCTTGCGGGCGAGGTCCTGGAAGGTGCGCCGCATCGCGCGCGGCGTGATGTGCTTCCGCAAGCCGATCGCCTTCGAGACTGCGGCGAAGGGCTTGTCGAGCGCGGAGGGCGCGCGGAAGCTGCCCGTCTCCGACGGGAAGAGCAGCTCCGACTCCGTCATCGGCCCCTCGGGCAGCGTGTCGATGTGCCACCGCAGGACCGCCACCAGCGCCTTCGGGAGCGTGATGTGTTGCGGCACGCCGGTCTTGGTCGTGCCCATGACCTCGTCGCTCACCGTGTGGGAGCGACGGACGTAGAGAAGCCCCTCCTCGAGGTGCAGGTCTGCCGTCTTCCCGCTGCGCCGGAATGCGCGCAACGACGACGGCCGGAGGCCGGTCGCGAACCCGAGCGCGACCATCGCGTAGTGCTGCGGGAACAGCTCTCGCATCTTCGTCAGGAAGCGCACCGTCTCCTCGGCCGTGAGGGAGTTCGGCTCCTCCTCCGTGTAGGTGGGGTGCTCGCGCGTGTCGAACTTCACCACCGTCCGCGTCGGGCTCGCCCGGTCGATCTCGTACTCCTCGAACGCCGCGTTGGTCACGACGGCGAAGATCGCCAGCCAGTCGTTGACCGTGTGCGGCGAGTACTCGCCGGCCTTGATCTTCGTGGCGACCGTGTCGCGCCACTGGAAGTAGATCCGGCGCGTCATCTCATCCACGCGAAGGTGGCCGAACGCCGGGATGAGATGGCACTTCAGCACCGAGATCCACTGCACCCTGGTCTTGGCCGAGAGGATCGTCCCCTCGTTGACCTTTCGCTCGAGGAGCGAGACGGCGTAGTCGCTCCAGAAGGGCAGGGTCGATGGTGCGAGCACCACCTCCGCCTCCGGAGGGACCGCCGTGATTGCCGTCACCTGCTGGACGGACGGCGTTTCCGGTCGTGAGATCTTGAGGCCGTCCCGGACCTTCTGCAGTTCGACCTGCAGCGTCTGGTACGCCTCGAGCGCGTCGGCCCCGGGCAGGGCCTGTCTCACTTCCCGCAGCTTTCCCGTTGTCGGATCCAACGCGCGGCCCCGGATGAGGAAGCCGCCCTCCTTCCTGCGCCACACCCCGGGCTTCGTGGGCTTTGGCGCGATCCAACTGTTCCACTTCCTGATCCACTTCGGATCGCTCATCTCTGCCTCCCGATGGAGGCACACGCGGACGTCCCGCGACCTCCGTAGCATGCGGCTTTCCCCCGCGCATGAACCGGTCGAGCTCCTCGCGGAGGAAGATGTGGGTGCCGTGACCGCCCCGAGGGCCAACGGATCGTAGACGTCCCTCCTTGACCGCCTTGCGGATCGCGCCGGTCGTGCGGAAACGGCAGAACTCGGCGGCCTCCGCGGTCGTGTAGTAGGTGCGCTCGGTCGTCATCGACGACGACCTCCGGCGAGTAGTACAGGGACGTACGGCAGTCTCGCGGCGGGTCGGCCGCGGACCCGACTTCCGCTCACGTCATGGGAGAACACCATGACGCCGGGGTGCCATCACACGCCGAGTGTTCAGGCAGATTCCGTTTCTCTCGGAGAAGCGGAAGTCGCGGAGGAACGAGGTGGTGCCACCGGCGCCCGCCGGCTTCTACCGGTGATCGAAGTAGTGCTTCACCTTCGCCTCATCGACGCCGAACATGCGGAGGGCGGTACGGGCGACCCACTCTGGTTTCGGATTGGACCGGCAACGGAGCTTCTCGGCGAGCTTCTCGGCGATCCGACCCCTACCCGACCCGGTGTTGGGGAAGTCCGGCGCCTTCGCCTCCTGAATCTCGGCCTGTCGGACGGCCTCGGGGTGTAGCCGCTCGATGTCCCAGCTCAACTCGTCGGCGGCCTCGGCGAAGTCGGTGTCTTCGCCCAGCTCGTCGCAGAACCGAGACGCCGTACGAAGCAGGCGGTCCCTCCCGACCCGACGCGCCTCGTCACCCTTCAGATCGAGAGCCCCCTCGCCGTCGCCGACCGGCACGAACTCGGGCCGACGGGCCCGGATGTGCCGGAGCGCCTCGCGCCCCATCGCCGCCAACGCCTCACCGTCGCCGTTCCCGAGCGCGAGCGCGAGCGCCCTCAACACCAGGTGCGACACCAGCGCATTGGCATCGCCCGCCTCCGCGCCGTGTTCGTAGCGCTCGGCGAGATAGGCCAGGCTCACGCTCGGCGCGACGGACCCCATCTGCTGAAGCCCTCGAATGAGCCCATTTCGCAGTCGCACGACGGAGTCCGGGTCGAGCTGCAAGCCCGCGGAGCGATCCCAGACCCATCGACCATCCGATCCACGTCGGGCTCGCCGAAGCGTCCACTCCTCCATGCTTGGGAAAGCCCTACCCAGCACGCTGATCCGCTCGTTGGCGCCGAGAGGAATCCGAAAGAGTACCCGGGGCTCGCCGTCGGGATCCTCTGGCTTCACGAGCTCTTGAGCCACGAGATGCATGGGCTCGGCCCGGAACCGCGCCGTCGCTTCCTTCGAGTCCCCGCTCTTGGACTTGTTGGTAGGCATGATGTCGCGACGCTAGCCCGCAAGCGATGGAGGCGCACGATCGGCGCAACCGCGCGTTCCTCCCGGCGATGAAAAGGGCTGCGCTGCCCCCTCGGGGGAGATCAAGGAATGCGGTCGATGAACGTCCTACCGAACGTCCTACCGCTGAGGGGCGTGAACGCAGCGGAAGCCCAGATTCGCGGCCCGGAAATTCACCGCGCCTCGAAACGACCTGAACGCGCTGCGCTGCGCGATCGCACCAGTGTCGAAGGCGCCGCCTCCGCGGTAGACGCGCTCCGTGCCGGAGGACGCGCCGATGGGGTTTTCGGCGACGGCCCCGTTGTAGGGGCCGAACCAGTCGGCCGTCCACTCGTAGACGTTCCCGGCCATGTCGAAGAGTCCGAACGTTCCGCTCGGGAACGTCTCCACCGGACAGGTCGAGCTGCGTGATGCGACGCCCGACCAGCAGAGCTGGTTCGTGGGTGCCGCCTCGCCCCACGGATAGGTACGGTTGGTCGGACCCCGGGCCGCGTACTCCCACTCGGCTTCGGTTGGCAGGCGCCCGCCGGAATCCCAGCGGCAGAGCGCGCTTGCCTGGTTCCAGTCCACGCAGTTGATCGGATGCCGCTCCCTCCCGACGACGCCTCCGTTGCACCCCGCGCCAGTGCCGGGCGCGGTACACCCGGCACCTCCGGCGCCGTGGCAGATCGCGTACTCGGTGGTGAGCACCTCGCGGCGACCGAGGCAGAACGAGCTCACGATCACGCTGTGCTGTGGCCACTCGACGTCGTACCCGACGCCAACAGGCGAGCCCATCAGGAAGGTGCCGCCCGGGATCAGCACCTCGCTCGGGTCGCAGCGGAGCATCGCGCACGAGCCGCTCGCGCAATACTGGGCCGCGGAACAGGCGCGCCCGCAGGCCCCGCAGTTGCGCGCGTCCCCAGGCAACGAGGCCTCGCACCCGTTGGCCGGATCGCGGTCGCAGTCGCCGAACCCGGGCGTGCACCGTGCGACGGCGCAGTTGCCCGAGGCACATGCGGAGACCGCGTTGGGTAGCGTGCAGGTTCGGCCGCACGCGCCGCAGCTGCCGGCGCTTGCTCGCAGATCGACCTCGCAGCCATTGGTGGAGTCGCGGTCGCAGTCGCCGTAGCCCGCGTCGCACGAGGCCACGACGCATCGACCCGAAGGACACGAGGGTACCCCGTGGGCGGGCGCGCATTCACAGCCGTTGCTCACGTTGGAATCACAGTCGGCCGAGCCTGGGTTGCAGGTGCCCACGGCGCACGCTCCTGCGACACACGCAGCAACGGCATTGCGGCTGACGCATGTCTGCCCGCAGGCGCCGCAGTTCGCGACGTCTCGCTGGAGGTCACGGCAGGTCCCGCCGCAGTCCCTCACACCGACGCCGCACGAGAGCTGGCAGGTGCCCGTGGCGCACACGCGACCGGTGGGGCAGGCGCGGCCGCACCCGCCGCAGTGTGCGACGCTGGTGTTCGGGTCTACACAGGATCCGCCACAGACGATCTGGTCAGCGGAACAGCGGCGGACATCCGCGGAAGGTGCGTCAGCCAGCACCGGAACATCCGGTGGCGTCGGCTCGTCGAGGAGCGGGCGATCCTCCGACGTGAGCGCGTCTGCCACCACGAACGCGTCGATGGCCACGACATCATCTCTCCCCGCATCCGAGGAGATTTGCGGACCTTCGCGCAGGCTCCCGCACCCGCACCCGCCCATGATGATGGCGATGAACCCCGTCGCGCGCGACAGCCTCATGATAGCTCCCGTACCCTTTCAGAACCGACCCGCGCACTGCAGGCCCAGCGTCCCCGGGCCGACGATGCAACCGATTCGTGCTCGGACCTCGGCGCCTCGGCGAGGTGAAGGAGCCGTCGCCAGAAGAACGACCGAGGTCACCGCGAGCGCGCCGCCTGCCACGAGGCCGATCGTCGAGAGCAGCTCCATGGATTCGACTCGATCCACCAGCGACTGACAGTCGCCCGGTTGGAACGCCGCCGACCGCCCCGGGCACAGCGCCTGGTTGTTGTACTCGTCCACTGCTCCCTCCCGAACCACCCTCGCGGCGACACCGATTCCCAGCCCCAGGAGGCCTCCTGCCATCGACGACCACCCAAGGACGCGCTGGGTCCCGCCGAGCGTCGAGGTCACTTCGGGGTGCGCCCTCGTCGCGACGAGGGCGGAACGGTCCTCGCTCGACATCGGCCCTCCGGGCCGCGCGATGCGCGTCAACCGGACCACCTCGCGGGCCTCGCCACCCGCAGCCACCGTCACCGGTCGAAAGACACTCTCGTACCCCGGGGCCCGCACCTGGAGGGTGAGAGTTCCGGCGACAACGCGGACCGGGGCCGCCATCGGGAGCGTGGTCACCGAGCGGTCATCGACGATGACCTCCGCGCCAGCGATGCCGCCGTCGATCCAGATCCTCCCCAGGTGCTGTTCGATGACAGAGAGTGCCCCCCGCAGCGCCTCGCGATTGCGGAGGATCCACGGATCGGTGGCGGCCTCGAGCGACCTCCGAACGTGCTCTTCGGCCTCGACCCACCGTCCCAGCGCCTGCTCCGCCAGTCCCATCTGCGCCTGCGCGACCGGGCTCCGTGTCTGCCCATAGGCGCGGGTGAAATGTGCGAGGGCCTCCTCGTCGCGGTGGGCCCGACGGAGTTCGACCCCAGCGCGCATCCACGTTTCGTCGCGAGCCAGCTGTGCGGCAGCCGGCGACGCGCAGAGGAGGAGACCCAGGACGACGGACAGACGCATGAGGGTGACCTACTCGAGGATGGGGGCGGCGTTGGCACCCGTGAGATCGGCGGGCCGGCGCACCGGGATGGCCGGGGACGGCGTCGCCCGGGCCGGTCGTGTGACCGGAATGGCGGGGACCCGTGTGGCACGGCGAGCGACGCCACGTTCCCCGTGACTGATGATCGCTGGTCCTCGCGGAGGCGGGTCGAGGGTGGCGTGCGACACCGCCCGTGCAGGGGTTGAAGCCCCTCCCTCGCCGGCCTCCAGGCCTGGGGCGAGCTGCACCACGGGCTGCGAAGCCGCCGACGGGATCGACCGCGTGTCGCGCGCGGTGATGCGCGCGGAGGCCGCTACTCGTGGAGTGCTCCGCATCGGCAACATGCGTGGCTGCCGCCAGTGCCCAGGCGTGATCACTGCCGCGAGGACAAGCGCGAGCGTCGCTACCGAGAGCCCGATCACCCACGACGACCGCCGCGAGGACACCGGGACTGGACGGTCGAGCGAGAGGGCCGCCTGGCCGAGGGTGGTGCGCGGGCTCCGGGAGGAGGCCGGCGACATCGCGATCGTGAGGGGCTCTGCCTCGGCCACGAACCGTCGCGACCCATCGTCCGGCGTCTGGAGCACGGCGCATTGCCGGAGCGCCATCGCGAGGGAGCGCACGGAGTCGAAGCGCGCGGAGGGTTCCCGCGCCATCGCCCGTTGAACCAGCGCCGCAAACTCGCCAGGAAGGTCCGCTCGCAGCTCCCGGGGATCGATGAAGGTGCCGGCGACGATCGCGTGGAGCAGGCCGTACAGCGTGTCGTGCGCGAACGGAAGGTGCCCGGTCGCGCACTCGTAGAGGATCACGCCCAGCGCGAACTGGTCGCTCCGAGCGTCCACGTCGCGCGCGCCTTGAGCCTGCTCCGGCGAGAGGTAGCTCGGGGTCCCGAGGAGCGCGGCGGTTCCGGTCAGCGCCATCTGGGCGCCGTCCAGGAACTTCGAGATACCGAAATCGAGAACCTTCGGCACCACCGCGCCGTCCCGCACCCGGGCCAAGAAGAGATTGTCCGGCTTCAGGTCGCGATGGACGATCCCTTCGTCATGGGCCGCCGCGACGGCGGCGAGCACCGGGACCACGAGTTCGACGATGGCCTCCACGGGGAGGGGGCCCTCGCGCGCGAGCAACGACGCGAGGCTCTCGCCCTCGAGGTACTCCATCACCAGGTAGGGGGTGCCGTCCTGGAGACCGACGTCGGTCACGTCCACGACGTTCGGGTGGCGGAGTCGCGCGGCGATCCGTCCCTCTCGGAGGAATCGAGCCCGCGCCTCCGCGCTCGCTGCGACGTCGGTGCGCAGCACCTTGAGAGCGACCCTCTTGTCGAGGTCGAGGTGGCGCGCCTCGTAGACGGTTCCCATTCCGCCCGCACCGAGTTCACGGACGAGCTCGTAGCGCCCCAGGCAGGTTCCAGCCGGGGCAACCCGGGCGGAAAGACCTAACGCCTCCACGCACGACCCCACGGTGTCCCGATGCTAGGGCCACGCTGTTGTAGGGCCGGATGCCTCCCGAACCGCCCGCTATTCACCATCCGCCGCCTTACTCCCGCTGGGACGGCGACTATAGCCCGCGGCCACTGTCGTGCAAGTCTACTGTGGAACTAGCGTCACGGGTGAGACGCAAGTCCACGCACCGCGACCCCCAATACGCTGCCCCGGAGTACCTCACCTTCCTGGGGCGGCTCGCCGGCAACCTCCGCCAGATGCGCGGCATGAGGGGGTGGACCCAGGAGGAAGCCGCGGTTCACTGCGCCGACATGGCTCCGTACGTCTACCGTCGGATCGAAGGGGCGCACACGAACCTCACGGCGACGACCCTCATCCGCCTGGCGATGGGCTTCGGCGTCGATGTCGCGGAGTTGGTCGCCGCAACGCCTCCCGTCCCTGCCTCACCGAGATCGCCCACTCCCGGCAGGTCCACGGAGCCCACGCGGACGTCCAATCCGCCACAGTCTACTGTGGGAAGCGCGCCCGAACCCAGCGCCTCGGACGATGCGGAGGTGCGGGCCCAGCTGCGCGCACACCGCCTGGCGTTGTTGATCGAGGTCGAGCGCGTCGATGGCATCCTCGCCGGCTTCGGGGAACCGATGCCCCAGCGACCATCGCCGCGACTCCAACCGACGAGCGTGGTGCTTCCGCCGGTCCCGGCGGGCCGGTTCGACCTGCGAGGCTTCGTCCTCGACCTCCTCCGCGCGAACCCCCTCGGGCTTACGACTCCCGAGATGATCCAGGCCGCGCGCGACGCCGGCAGGAAGCGCATCCGCCCCAATGACCTTCACACGATCGTGCACAATCTCCACCAGGGCGGGCATGTGATCCGCGGCGGAGCCCGCGGGGGGTACATCTACCAACTGCGGGCGCCCGGATAGCGACCCTGGTGTCTCACGAAGCCGCCTGACTGCTCGAGTATCCAGGCGATCGGCCCGGTGCCTCTCGAGGAGGGCCTCTACCCGTACCCTTGAGTCAGCCGTAGAAAAACGAAACGCACGAAGATGCGATGCGGTCAATGAGGTCCTGTCGTGCCGCCGCGTGGTCGGGCATGACCTGCAAGCTGCAAGTGCGGGTGCCGGAAAACGTGCGCTTTCACTTCGAGTGCGGGCGCCCGCACTCAACTTTCACGTCGGGGACGTGAAAGTGGGCGCTCGCTTGCGACTCCGGTTGCAGGTCGGTCGGTCTCCGCGGCCCCAGGCGAGGGCGCCTGGGGTGTCTTCAGGGACCTTGTCAGGCGCCGCAGCGGCTCCTCCCTGCCCTGCGGGTGCCTGGGCTCGCGTCGCCCCTGACACCTCGCGCGCCCGACGCTCCCCCGCATCCGCTCTCCCCGAGATCGACGCAGGCGCCGCCCGAACGCCGAGACCGGCTGACGCCGAGCGCTTCTTCCGCGACGAGAACAATGGCTCACATCACAAGCAGCTAGCTTCGGTCAGGTGGCTGTCTGGCTCGCCATCCGAACCAGGGATCCAGCAATTTCAAGAAGTTGCAGCTCGCCATCTCTGGTCGCCATCTCTGGTCGCCATCTCTGGTCGCCATCTCGGGAGGATGGCGACCAGAGATGGCTTCCATCTAGCGGCCACCTCGTCGCCACCCAGAGCGCCGACCGGAAAGGCGCGGCGCGGCCTCGGCGAAGCCGGCGTTTTGGAGGGTGAAGAGGTTGGCGACGACCGAGTACGGTCAAACAACATCGGATCCCAATGGCTGTCCACAGTCAGTGTCACCCCCCGCGAAACACCCGCGCACGATGCCACGCCAGGTAGGTGCGGTGCTGTTCGTCGAGCCACAGCACGCGGCGCTCCTGGTCCAGCCCCAGCAGCTCCCGCGCTTCGCTCCCGAGCTCGGCCGCCACCACCAAGCGACCGTCGTCGGCCACCGTCACGAAGCCCTGGTCGAAGACCGCGTCGATCCGCGCCTCCAACAGGAATCCGTTGAACACGTCGAGGCGCTCGGCGTCGGTCTCGCACTCCGCCCACGGCTTGATGTGACTGGCTCGCAGGAGCTCGCGGACACCGAGGCCTGTCACGGCGCAGCGGCCCTCCCAGTAGTCCAGGAGACCCTCGCGGAAGAGGTCCTGCCCCACGCGCTGCACCACGAGGCGCTCGGCCTCGGTGCTCCTCGGAAGTGCCCGGGTTCTCCGCTCGAACGCGTGCAGTAGCTCGTTGGGTAGGGTGCGCGAGAGCTGCCATGCACGGCGCAGCGCGCGTTGCAGTGTCGGCCGATCCTCGACGACCCGGGCGCCGACCGCCCCCGCCGGCAGGGTGGTCGTCACCGGGCGGCCGAGTGCTTCGGTGTCGAGGGCGCCGAGGACGCTGCGCATCGAGAGCGCCATGACCAGACCGGCGTCCCCCGCGTGCAACCACACCCGCAGCGGGGCGTGCGTGCTGCCGAAGCCCATCCAGCCCGCCGGGGCGGCGAGATCGACGTCGAATCCGCTGTGGGTCGCTGCGAGTTCGAGCAACGCCGCCATCGGAACCTGGGTCATCGCGAGCCTCCAGGCCGTCCGGTGATCAACGCCGCTTCCGGCGCGTCACCGCCGGACTCGTTGCCCGCTCAGCCGACGCCGCGCCAGGCGTGTCGTCGATGCCCCGCCGTCCGCCCTGAGCCGCGGTCACCGCGGGAGGAACCTCCAGCTCGTGCTCGATCTGCTCGATGCTGGGAAGGCTCGTCTCGAGACGCTCGGGCAACGCCTGGACGAGTTCGTACTCCGCCACACCGATGGGCTTGTTCGTACCTGTTTAGCTCAATGAGCTGGGCGGTCGGACCCGCGCCAGCGGGCCCGGCGACGGGTCGTGCACGAGGGCCTTGTTTCTCCGCTCGGACGAGAGCTCTACTCGCGGTGTGACCGACGCCGAGAGCATCGCCGAGCTGGAGGAGATGCTGCGCCAGCGCGACGCACGGATCGCGGAGCTGGAGCGGATCGTCGGTGAGCTGAGCAAGGTGATCGAGGCGTGGAAGCGCGGCCATCGTGTCCGCCCCGGCGGCAAGATCGCGCAGAAACCTCGCGACAAGCGGCGTGCGACGGGTCGCGGCCCCGGTCGGCCCGAGGGGCACGAGGGCACCAGTCGTCCCGCCCCGACGTCCGCCGACCGAGACGTCCCGGTGCCCGTGCCGCCGAGGTGCTCGTGCGGCGGCATCATCGAGCCCACCGAGGAGGAGCCCGGCGAGCACTTCGTCGAGGAGCTCATCCCGGCGCGCAAGGAGGTCATCCGCTTCCGTCGATGCCGAGGGCGCTGCCGCGACTGCAAGGCGGCCGTGCTGGCGCCCCTGCCGGGCGGCCTGGGCCCGAGCCCCAAGCTCGGTGTGCGCGCCCAGGCCGAGATCGTCCAGACCAAGAGCGAACTCGGGCTGACTCTCGGCCAGACGAAGAAGCTGTTCGAGCGCCAGGGATTGACCGTCTCGCGCGGGGGGATCCAACAGATCCTGCACCGCAGCGCCGAGGTGCTCGCGGCGGGTCACGAGGCGCGGCCAACGTCACCGTCGCGGAAGAAGCTCCTGCCGGTCGGGCGAAGGAGGCCCCATCACGCCTCCGCCTGCGGCACCGCCAGCGGGTCTAGACCTTACTCATGCGCGTAATGATTCTTGAACGAAGCCGCTTCGCGGCAGGCCGGACCGCGTTACGATGTGTCCGACCTTCGCCCCATGTGCCGCCCTGAACACCCGCCGAATTCCCTCCCCGCTACTGACTGAATCGCTGGGAAACAAGGGCTTCGGCTAATTTCCCCATAGGGTTCTGGACTGACGGCCGAGCGGAGGCTCCGCGGCTTCGTTCAACCGCGCCTTGGCGAAGCGCCTGGAGCCTCACCGTCGGCGGTCACCCGCCCGCGGGGGCGCTTCACCAAATCGCTATCTCTTCTGTAAACCATCGAATCAACAGGTCTCTTCGCCGCCACGAGGGACGGTTCGGACGCTGGATGGTCTCCCATCCCAGCCGCCTGGACTATCCCCCGTCCAGATCAACCGGGTGCGCATCATCCCGGATTGACGGCCGACCAAGCCTCTAGTAGCACTCGGTGCAAGGGGTTCGCTGATGAAGTCTACTCGTCAAACGTGCCGCAGGATTGCGGCACTGCTTTGCGCTACCAGCTTTGTGGGCTGCGGTTTCCACTCCACAGAGTCTTTGGCTGTACAGCCCATCATCTCAAGCGATGCAGGGACCGTCGAAGGGCAGAACTCGACGGACGTACTCTCCGCCGGCGCGGCAGACCAGTTGGACGCGCGCGTGTCGGCGCCTGCCGATGATGCTCTGCCAGAAGAGGGGCACGTCACCCAGACAAGACCATCATCCGCCGGCATGTCTCCTGTTGGAGCACTGCTTCAGCGGAGCGGCGGGAGAACCGGCGCTCGTGTGCGAGACGGCCTGCGATATCTTTCGCAGGCCGAGTTGGAGGAATACGGGGAGCTACGACGGGAAGCGTCCTTCGCGCGGGAGGGCAGGCTCGGCATGCGCGGAACCCATGTGCTCGGGGCCGAAACTCCGACCCAGCGCTCGGCTCTGGACCGTCTCGCTTCAGCTGCTGGTGGCCAGCTCAGTGTGGCCTGGGACGACATCCACGGGGGACCATCAGACGTCGAGAACCTCCTCTTCGTCCGCCGCGAACTGGATGCGCAGGGCGTCTGGAATGCCTTCCTGGACGCGCACTATGACGAGGTGTCGCAGATCTGGGGATTCGATTCTCGCGCGGATCTTGTCCTTTCGGGCACGTCAGGGCTTGGCGATGAGGTCACGGTCCTTCATGGGGAGAGGTTGCGGGAAGGACTGCCGGTCGATGGGGAGTTCATCGAAGCCTTCGTGAGCACCGCATCATCCCGGCTCGGACCGGGTGTCTTGACCCGGATCAAGGTGATCACGAACACTGGAAGAGCTGAACGTCCTAACGCCCCTCGCGAGCAGTGGATCGCGGCTGATCGCGCGACCTCCATCGCGGATCGCCATCTGAGCTCCCTGGCGATCTCAGCCAGCGATCGGACGCCCAACGATGCGCGCGTCTCGGCGCAACTGCGCTGGTCTTGCAGCAATCGGTGTGCTCCGTATTGGCACGTAGGCTATCGGAGCGGCTGGTCGGTTACCGTTGGAGCCGTCGATGGGGAGGTCCTTCAGGCTCACCGACAGGTGGATCGTTACGGACCGGCGAGGATGCCGGGACTGCCGCCGGGCGTGAGCAGGTCGGCCCCTGTCTCCCAGCAAACGATCCGTTTTCGCAGCGCGAACGTCGTCAATCCCGCAGATGGGTCGTCGTACGGGAACACGTACGTCGATGGTACCCACAACTTTACCCAGTCACTCGTACAGATCGGCTTGGAGGGCCCCGTCGGTAGCTCCAACCCTGCCCACTACGGGCGCGTCGAGCGCCAGGACATCAACACGAACGCGCCTGTCCCCTTGCGCGTCGCCTGGAACCCGGCGGGAGTTCCCGCGTTCAACTTCGGTGATCCGAACGCGTCTTGGGCAGCAAACCCCAGCAGTGGGCAGTATCCTCGCAGCACGGCGCTTCTCTTTGGGTGGTTTACCTACTGGCAGGCGATGGTACGTGACCACCTGTCTCAGGAGGTTACGCAGCGGTTCGCGTTCCTTTTCAACTCGGTTGGAGCCCTCGCTTGCGGCGGGTCAGATTCTGGAAACTTCAACCCTCCAGACCTGAACGGGAGTACCTCTTGGGCCTCGGTGTTCTGCGCTGCTGGAGCCACGGACGACGTAGGTACGGCGTACGATACTGATGGAGACGCGATCATCAGTGCAGCCCACGAGTTCGGCCACACGGTGCAGAACTGCGCCAGTCAGAGCGGTGCCGGTTGCAAGAACCTCAACCCCTCTACGATCCCGGTCAATCTCCGGCCTCCGGCTTCGTCTTGGCGTCCCGACATCTGGGATGCGAGCAGGGATCCGGTTGCGCAACTTTTGGGGGCCGCTCTGCCGAGGTACCGCTACTTAAGCAGCAACAGTCCGACCGAAAACTACGCAGGCTCCTGGACCTACACTTCCTACGATTCCACGACGGACGACTTTGGAACTTGGTCGCAAGATGCGGGCAGCACGCTCGATTGTCCTGGCCAGGTGACATGTGGGGCGGGGTTCGTGTGCGCGGCGGCCGACGGTGGGTACAATGGAGTCTCCCCAAACGGCGGCCTTTGCGCGCGCACGTGTACGACGGACGCCAACTGTCAGAGGGGTCTGCGGTGCCAGAACTGGCCAATCCGTCCGTCAGGCTCGGCGCTGCTCTGCAAGCCGGACGCCTACGTCAATCACTTCATGGACACGATGGGAACGCGACTTGTGTTCACCGCCGGCTGGCGCGATGCACTCGCGGGCGTACTGTATTCCACGGGCGGGCAGTCGAACAACGCGACCCGGGACTTCGTTCTCGGCACCGACAGCTACTACAGCCGGCTTCTGAACAACACGGTGGCGCGCCACGAGGTCACTCGAGCGGTTAGTTCCGTATACTCCGGCACCGGCTTTGTGAGCGGAGACGACTACCCCGACTACTGGTGGCGTGGAACGGCGATCCCGGTACGATCGAACATCTGGACCAAACTCTGGTGGGGCAACGGGTCGGGCCTCTACCCGAAGCTTGAGGACAACCTCGACGCCGACGTCATTCTGTTTCGCGGAGTCGCGGGATCGAGCTATCGCCTCGAAACTTGGTTCAAGGACACGGCCGGGTCGCCCAACGTCGAGATCGCGCTTCTCGACAACCTGGGCACGTACTGGAGTTCATACACAGGCACCCTGACAACTCCCTCGCTGCCCACCACAGGCTGGTACGCTGTTTACGTGTGGGGAGGATCAGGAACGCAGCGATGGGAAGGACGTATTCGGCTGGAGGCTGGTTACGATGACCTTGCGGCGACGGTCGCCGAGGCCCTCCCCATGGTTCACACGTATTCCACGTCTGCTTCAGCCGGCACGGTCGGTGATGCGGACGCCTTCCAGATTCAGGTTCCCAACACCACGACGAACTTGGACATTCAGGTCAGCGGTCTGTCTTCAGCGACCGTCCTTCTGTACGATCCGGCAGGAAATTTTTACACAAGTCACGCCATCACGTCGACGAGCACCTATTGGTCGATTCCAAGTCTTCCGACGGCTGGCCATTGGACCTGGGTCGTGCTTGCAAACACTACCGGAACCTACACCACGGTGGCGTGGCTTGGGTGCGCGTCGTCCTCACCGGCCTGCGATCTGAGTCCGGGGGTTCGGTATGCCCGTCAGTCCTGGGGAGACCGGTTCGCGGGACGCCTTCCAACCTCGTCGACCGAGCATACCTATCGGATCACCCTCGCAGAGTCCCAGGGCGTGTCCGTTTCGGTCTCCGACACTCAGCAGCCTTGTGCCGTCGAGCTGTCCGTCTACGGTCCGAGCTCGGGTCCTAACAACATGCTGAACTTGGGCGGACAGGCGATCATGCGCTGGACAGACGGCGCCGCAGTTGCGGATCAGGGAGGCAACACCGCCGGAGCGGGTGGTTATGTCGAGGCTCTGGCCGCGGGTGACTACGAGTTCCGCGTGCGCCCGGTGGCCGGCACGACGTGTGATTACTATCGGATCAATCTGGCGACTTCGACGCAGCGGGGCTACGCTCTGCCCGCATGGTGAATAATGCGCAACATCTATCTCTGTAGCGGCGTGGCGTTGCTGAGCACCTGGCTGCTCGCGTCTTGTACCCAGGTTTCGCCTCCACGGGACCAGGATTCGTCGGATGCCGCGACGTTGGACTCTGCGATCCGAGACTCCGGCCCGGCCGCTTCGGGCTGCGCGGAGGAGTTCATTGCTGTCGAGGCGGACTCTGACGACGGTGGCGTTCAACGCTGGTGCAGTCCGCTGACCTCTGATGGCCTCGCGATTGACGTCGTTGACTGTCAGCCGATGTATACGACTCTTGAGGGAGCAGTCGTCGCAGGCGGCGTGCGGGCTAACGTCGCCGGTACCGGTGCGCTGTTTTCGACTCTTGGATTGGTGTCTGTGGGGGTGTCCGTTGAGGGTCGCGGGCTATCATGCGGCGCGGCCGATACCTACTGCATCTTCCGCAGTGGGGGTGCCACCTGCCGCGCTGTGATCACCCAAGCGGGGACGGCGGGGACGGGTGCTCGTGGTGCGCTGGAACTGCGTGAGCCGTGTGTGCTCACTCACTCAAGCGGAGCTTCCGGGCCCGAGTACCAACTCACCATTCGCAGCCTCTATGCGCGAGGGACCGTGCGATTGCGGAACGAGCTAAGTCAACCCTCGGACGACGCAGGTCGTCGGTTCTTGGACTGCGGGGTGCGGTAGGTTGAAGGCGACTCTCTCCCGCCGCGAATCTGTGTCGTCGCGGGCGGCCATGCGTCTATCCGCGCCATCCCCGGTCAGCCGTTCAGGGCATGACGCGCGGGCTCACCCCGTGCGCTTTCGCGGCAGCGAGAGTGGGGGGATGACCTGGAGGAAGTGCTCGAAGAGGTCGCCGTGGGGGATGCCGAAGAGCCGCTTGGCGGCGGTGGTTCCGTCGTCACGGCGCAGCACGTAGTTGTGGATCACCGTGAGCGCCTTGAGCAGCGCAGGCGGCAGGGCGCGGCGGTGGTGGTAGCGCAGCGACAGGAAGCCGTTGCGCCCCTCGACGCACGACGACGTCCTCACGAAGTGCGCGACGGTCGCGAGCGCCCATCGCTGCAGCGACTCCTGCCTGCTCGACGACAGCGACGACCACGCCGACGACGCGGCGAGCTTCGTGGTCACCGTCGTCAACACCGCGCCGAGCGCCGACCGCTCCGCGGCGTGCGACGCCACCGTCCGCCGGTGCGTGAGGTACGCCCACGGGATCACGAGGTCGCGCACCACGGCCGTCAGCGTTGCGGGCAACCCAAGGGCCTCCCGCTGGGCCGCCTCGAATCGCTCCCACCAGGTGAGCGAGGCCGTCCAGGTCGGCACCAACCGCAGCACTTTGGGGATCCGTTCGAGCACCTTGGGACGCACGTCGCTCTCCTGCGCGGCGTACAGCATTCGCGCCAGGAGCTGCTCCAGCTTCCGCCGCACCGCGAGCGCCTCGACTCGCTCGCCGGTCGCGAGGTCTACCGGGTGGAACGCCCGGCTCAGGCCCCGGATGCATTCGGTGGCGGTCTCGATGCGATGGCGCAGGCGCCGCACGGACTGCCGGTGCTCGGTGTGCGTCGCCCGTGCGGCCGATGCCTGGGGCGTCCCTCGTGCCGCGCGCTGAGCCTCCCGCGTCGCTTTGGCGGCGACCTCTGCTTCGGCGAGCTTGCTGTGCAGCGCCCCGAGCACGGGGCCGAGCTCGTGCAGTCCATGGAACAGATCGCTCCCGCGATGCACCCCGAGCATCCCCGCGACGCAGGCCGCGATGCCCTTGGCCTCGTCGGCCACGGCCTGCACGACCTTCACTGGCAGCGCGCCAACACCTTCGCCATCGTGGCCGTCCAGGTGGCCGCGTCGCGCGCGGCGGCATGCACCTCGGCGAGAACGAAGCCCGAGGCGGTGTCCATCGCGACGAGGATCATGCTGCGCTTCCAGGTCTCGTCGAGGGCGATGGAGATCAACCGCTCGGGGCCGCCGCGCACCGCGTTTCCCATCTGCTCGCCGGTGGCGTCGCCCCACGTCCCGATGGCGTCGATCAGGGTCGTGGAGGCGCGTCGCAGGGTGCTCTCCGAGCAGGCGATCCAGGGCGCCAGACCGGCGAGGACGAAGAAGGTGCGGAGCGTCGCGGCGCCGGCGCCGCCCATCACGCCAAAGACGAAGAGGGCTGCCACGACGATGCGATGAAGGGCGCGCACACCCTCGGGGCTGGCAAGGAAGGTCGAGAGTGCGGGGCGGTCGGGATCGCGCAGACGTCGCGCTCGCCAGGTGCGCAGGGTGCGACGAGAGAGGCCCCGAAGGCGGGCGGCGCCGCTCGTTGTGGAGGCCTCCGCGTGGGCGACGGCGTCGGCGCGCTCGAAGCGAGAGAAGGGACGCGAGGCACGACGCCCTTGCGTCGTCGAGGCAACTTGGGCACTGGTTGGGAGCACGGTCCGCCTCGTGGTGCGAGGGTTGGCGTAGAGAACCGCTCTCATGCCTCCGGACGGACCGTGCGTTCAACCCCCTGGGAGCTCCTGGATGGCGCTACGTCCGTTCAGGCATGGCGCTGATCGACGGGTAGCCTCGCTCTTGATGTAGTCGAGGCTGACCACGGTGAACGGGTGCGCGTGGAAGATGCTGTCGCCGACGGGCAGGTCGCGCTCCAGCCGCGCGGCGCCGTGGGCGGTGACGGGCACGGCGCGGAGGTGGAAGCGCGCCTCGAGCTCGGTGGTCCACTGATCGACGAGGTGCGGCGGACACAGGACGGCGAAGCGGGTGATGTCGCCGCGATCGAGGAGCTCGCGCGCGATGAGAGCGGCCTCGATGGTCTTGCCGACGCCAACGTCGTCGGCGACGAGCAGACGCACCACGTCGAGCTTGAGCGCCATCAGCAGCGGGACGAGCTGGTAGGCCCGGGGCTCGACGGCGATCTGTCCCGCGGCCCGGAAGGGCCCGGCGCCGCGGCGGAGCGAGAGCAGGAGGGCGTCGCGGAGGAGGGTCGCCGCGCCGTGACTCGCGGTCTGCTTCAGCGTCGGCGGGGGGAAGGTCGCCTCGGTGACGGGTTCGGGCTCGAGCCCGAGGTGCAGGAGGGTCTGGTCTTCCTCGGAGCCGGACACCGGGCGCACGCGCAAGACGTCGGCGTCGCTACCGTTGAGGACGATCCACTCGCGTCCGCGCGCGCGGACGAGGGAGCCGGGGCTGAACTGCGCGGAGGTCATGGAGTCCTTCCGAGGAGGCGTTCGAGCGAAGCGAAGGGCGCGTCCCAGGTGCCTTCGGACTCGTCGAATGCAACGACCTCGAAGCCCTGATCGACAAGCGCGACGGCGGCCTCGACCTCGACGGCGCCCACAGCGGCAACGACGTAATGCTCGCGCCACACCAACGGCAACGACACGCCCGGCGCTGTAATCGAACGAGCATCAGGACGCGGAATTCGCTGCGAGTCCGCCCTCCCGAACCAGCCCCTGACTGCTCGCGCGCCCGACGCTCCCCCGCATGCGTGTCGGCACTCACGAGATTGGACCCGTCGGTACTGACACTTCGCGGTTCGCGTTGAGGGTGGGTCACGCGGCTGCCACGAGCTCCCCCTCGGTGGTCGGGCGCATCCTCCGGGATGACCAGCTCCACCATTCAGCAGGTCCCGTGCTCCTTCCACGAGG
>Ga0208263_100216_pt1 | contig 22573 bp, 17 predicted proteins | sample LakWasMet28_LOW6_2_FD_183872 | JGI IMG/M metagenome (GOLD analysis project Ga0208263, IMG submission 183872) | Freshwater sediment methanotrophic microbial communities from Lake Washington under simulated oxygen tension - Sediment Metagenome... | ecosystem: Environmental > Aquatic > Freshwater >... | reverse complement strand
CAACGCGGGCAACTACTCCGTCGTGGTTTCAAACGCCAGCGGCTCGGTCACCAGCAGTGATGCCGCCCTGACTGTCACTGCGCTGCCGCCCCAGACCGTCCCGCCCACGATCACCACGCAGCCGTCCGGGTCCTCGGTCACCACCGGTTCCAGCGTCTCGTTCTCCGTCACGGCCGCGGGCAGCGTCCCATTCACCTACCAATGGCGCTTCAACGGGGCCCCGATCGCCGGAGCCGGCGGCAGCACGTACACGATCGCGAGCACCAACACCGGCCAGGCCGGGAACTACTCGGTGGTCATCACCAATTCGGCCGGCTCGGTCACGAGCAGTGACGCGGTCCTGACGGTAAACGCGCCACCCCCCTCTCAATCAGGGGTCAATCCTCCGGAGAATGCGGCGGTTTCATTCAAATAGGCTGCCGTGATGTTCATTGCAGACGACTCCTTCGAGTTGCAACTTGAGACAGATCAGGTCCCTGCTGTGAGCGCCTTAAGCCGAGACCTTAAAACCCGGTTTGACCGCGGACGCAGCACGACAGTGCGTAGAGGTTCATACCCAGCACTCATGGCCCAAAATTAAGAGGCCGAAGCGGGGTATGAGGTGAGGGCGCCCGATGGGTAGCGATTCATGCATTGCCCAGATGGAAACAGAGCGCACCGAGGTAGGCACGGGGCACCTATAGGAATGCCGCAGATGATCACCAGAACGTACTTCCCCCCAGCAGGTGAGTTCCAAGGCGCAGATCACCATGCAATAAGTTTTAACTGGGGCGCTCCTTCCGAACTCGGTGTGCTCCGTGACGGGATCGAATTGGGGGATTGAGGCTGAACCGTGCCCCTCTTCTGGGACCTCTCTTGTAAAGGATTCCCTCTTCGGCTCAATGCTAGCTGCTCAATTCTTAACCTCCTTGATCAATTGATGATAGCAATGATGCCTTCTCCCTCTTCAGTGTGTTCCGTGTGTTCTGTAGTGTCCGGCCCGAGTCAAGCCTCGGCCGGTCGGAGACCGGACCTCCAGACAGAAATCAGCGTTCCTCAATCCGCATCCCCTTATCGCCATCGGTGATCATCTTTGCCGGCCGTGGCCCAGTCGCATCATTCCTACTTGGTTGGTTTCCCGCTTGTCGTGAACCCAAAACCGATCCGTTGTCATCCAAACACGCTTTGCATCCCTAAGTGCGCAATTCCTAAAACCTGGCGGCAAAACATCCCTCATTCGTAATATCGAAACAGATTGAATCTCCTCGTCCTCCTAATTGCTGCTTTGCTTGCCGTTGCCCAGTTGGCACTGCCGCGCAAATTTGCCTTCGTCCCGCTGTTGATCGCCGCCTGCCATCTCGGCAACGGCGAGATATTACCGCAACTCTCACCTTCCCGATTGCTAATCCTGCTTGGATTGCTGCGGGCAATCACTCAAGGGTTCTTCACTTTTTCACCGAAAAATTCGCTGTTGGATCGATGGTTTATTGTGCTGTCGATTGCAGCGCTCGTTAGCACGGTTGGACACTCGGGAAGTCCCTATATTCCTTCCCCTTTCAATGCACGAGCAGGGCTCGTCTTCAATATTCTGGGGGTGTATATCTACAGTCGTTCTTATCTTCCCGACTACGCTTCTTTCCAGCGATTCGCACTGATTCTACCGCTGATCTTAATTCCCTTGGCCCTCGCCATGACTTTCGAAAAACGGACTCGTATCAATCTCTATTACATCTTGGGGGCTCGCAGTGATGGAGCGCCGGTGCGAGAGGACAAGGTCAGGGCCACAGGGCCATTCCAACACCCTATCCTCGCGGGCTGCTGTGGGGCGACGGCGCTACCCTTTGCTTACCTGACGTGGCTATGGGGACGCCGGAAGGCAGCAATCCTGGGAGGTCTGGCGTGTTTCACTGTGGTGCTGGCCTGTTCCTCCAGCGGCCCACTGGCTGCCGTCGCCGTTGGCTTCGCCGGGCTGGCATTCTGGCGATGGCGACGATTCACCAAGCACCTTCTTTGGTTTATGGTGGGGTTTGCCCTCGTTTATAGCATTGCGAAAGGACGGGGACCTTGGTATTTGATGGCAAGTATTGACTTGGTGGGCGGTAGCACCGGTTGGCACCGCGCAAAGCTAATCGACCAAGGGGTGAATTACCTCGGCGATTGGTGGCTATGGGGGACGGATTATACTCGGCATTGGATTGCAAGTGGTACTCGCTGGAATCCAAACATGGTCGACATCACCAATTACTACCTCCAATTGGGCGTGACAGGCGGAATGCCGCTGATGCTCAGTCTGATGGCGATCATAGCCTGCGCCCTCCGCTCATTGACTGTCGCAATGGCCCCGCTGCGCTTGCGCTCGGATCCGAAGGAATGGGCCCTGTGGTTGACCGGTGTCGCCATCACGACCCATGCTGTGTCTTTTGTTTCTATTTCGTACTTCGACCAGATGTATGTGTTGTTTTATTTGGTTATCGGTATCGTTCCTGGTCTCATCAACAGCCTGTCCAGCCTGCCAGATGCACCGTTGGCGTCGCGAGAGATCGAAACCTCTCCCGTCAAGCGTTTAAGCTATTACTCCTGAGCCGAGCTCAAGCGAGTCTCCTTTGTGGAATTTCGCACTTCTGGACTTCCCTTGAGCCCAGGGTGGCGATGAAACTGCTCTTTGATCGCGTCTTCAACCATGACTTCTCAAGCTCCTTCCCTCAGCCGCCCAGTGACCATAGGAATCATGGGGACGCCCCTCACCTCTGGCAACCGGGGTGTCCTCGCCTTGGGGGCGGCTTTGGCTCGGCTGTGCCTGGAAGCCGCGCCGGAGGTCAGGGTGCTATTCTATGGGAGCCACCCCAAGGCGGAATCGGTGGTCATGCGCCCCCAAGGCAACGCGGTTTCAATCCCCGTCATCCACTGGCGCATGTCGCCACGCGGTGGGTTGCGGCATCAGTTGTTCGTGATCGTAGTCTGCTCCTTGCTCTACCGCCTGCTGCCCATGGCGCCTGTCCGTCGCTGGCTGGCCGCCGCCATTCCTTGGATTGGCTCCCTGGAAAAGACGGACCTGGTCGGGGATGTGCGCGGAGGCGACAGCTTCAGTGACATCTATGGCCTCAATCGCTTCCTCATCGCCACTTTGCCGGTCCTGAGCGTCATCTGGGTGAAGCGCCGCCTGGTGCTCTTTCCCCAGACGTATGGGCCCTTCAAGAGCCGCACCGCGCGCTGGATCGCCCGCTGGATCATCCGCCATGCGACCACCGTCATTGCCCGGGACAAGGCCAGCCAGACCGTGGCCCAGGCCTTGGCTGCGCCCGGCCAGGAAGTGCTGCTCAGCCCCGATGTGGCCTTCGCCCTCCACGCCGACAAGATGGAGTCCGCCCTCTTCAACTTTGAACCTCAACCTCAACCCATCCCACCGGATGCCATTGGCCTGAATGTGAATGGCCTGATGTACAACGGCGGCTACACGGGGAAGAACATGTTCGGTCTGAAGCTAGACTACCGGACTTTCCTCACGGCTCTGGCTACCGAGCTCCTCGCTCACCACTCCGGCCCCTTGCTCCTCGTGCCCCACACCTATGCCCCAGCCGGGGACGTCGAGAGCGACAACGAAGCCTGCCGGCTGCTCAAGGCCAGCCTCCCACCCGCCCTCCAGGAGCGGGTCTGGATCGTCACCGGCGGCTACGACTGCCACCAGCTGAAAGGCATCATCGCCCGCTGCAGCTTCTTTGTCGGGTCAAGGATGCATTCCTGCATCGCCGCCCTCTCCCAAGGCGTCCCCTGTGTCGGTGTGGCCTATAGCATGAAATTCCGGGGGGTTTTTGAATCCGTCGGGATGGCTGACTGGATCGTAGATGCCCGTAGCTTGAGCACCTCTGAGGCAGTTGGAGCCACTCTGAGGTTGCTTGCGCAGCAAAGCCGACAGGCCCCAGCTCTCAGAATCCAGGTCGCGGAGGCCAAGGTCGTCTTGCGTGATACATTTGACCACCTGATCACGCGAGAGACACGTCCCCAGTCACAACCATGAAACTCGCCTACTACAAGGCCCCACATGGTAATTTCGGGGATGACCTCAACGTGTGGCTGTGGCCACGACTTTTTCCCGAAATCTTCGACGAAGACGATGAAACGCTGTTTATCGGTATCGGCACCATCCTCGGAAAAAGCATCGCCGCCAACGCGACGCGGCGGATCGTCTTCGGATCAGGCGTACGGCGTCCCGCAACCGCACCCGTACTGGATGCCTCTTGGGATGTCCGTTTCGTGCGCGGGCCCATCTCAGCGGAGGCACTGGGCCTGGATCGAAGCGCGGCCATTTCGGATGGGGCAATCTGCCTTGGGTTGCTGCCATGGCCCGCAGTTCAGAAGAAGCACAAGATCGGATTTATTCCCCATTACCACCTGATCACCGATTATCCGGCGATCCGCACCCTCGATCCCAGCATTTACGTGATAGACCCCAGAGGTTCGGTGGATGAGGTCATCGCCGCAATCCAGTCCTGTGAAACGCTCGTGACCGAATCTTTGCACGGAGCAATACTGGCCGATCTCTTTCGTGTGCCCTGGGCCCGTGTTTCTCTGTACAGCTGGCAAACTGAATCCCCCGATGTCAGCTCGCTCAAATGGCTCGACTGGGGGCTCTCCCTTGGCGTGGACAGTTTCCCAGCAGAAAGCCTCCGTGTGCCTTACTACCGGCACCGCCTTGCCCGGCTGCGCCGCATGTTCTATGCTACCGGTCGGATAAACTCCCTGATCGAGGCGTTACATCGGTCCGGGCGCTTCTGCCTAAGCCAAAACGCCGTTCTGCAACGGTCCTTAGACCAAGCTTCTGTTGCCGTGGCTGCATTCCGGCGCGATTATCCCGAGCGCTGAACCCTACAGTATGGCAAACGATAGATCGTTCAATTTTAACCCCGACACCGGCAACGGCCTGCGGGGTCATGCGGCGAGAAGCGCGGGTCTAACCATCGGCGCACAAGCTATCAAGCTTGTGTTGCGCCTGGCATCCATGACGCTCTTGGCACGCCTTCTGTCGCCTGAAGACTATGGCTTGGTCGCGATGGCGGGATCAGTGACCGCAGTTTTGGGGGCATTGCGTGAGGCGGGCCTTTCTAGCGCTACGGTCCAGCGTCCTGGCATCACCCATGAGCAGGTCTCCGCCCTCTTTTGGATAAACTGCGGGCTGGGGGTCGCCGTCGCCTTGTTCTGCCTCCTGCTCGCGCCCGCCGCCGTTTGGTTTTTTAAACATCACGAATTACTGCTCGTGATTCCTTGTCTCGGTCTAACCGGTTTGGTCGGAAGCCTTGGCATTCAACATAACGCGATCATGCAACGACGCATGGAATTCAAACAGCTGATGATCCGTGATCTGGCGGGACAGATCTGCGGCTTCGCCGCAGGCTACATCGCGGCCCGCTCGGGTGCTGGCTATTGGTCTCTCGTCATCATGGAAGCGACGACTGTGTCGGTCTCAACGTCGGCGATCTGGATGGGGTGCAGCTGGCGACCATCACGACCGGGCGGATTTGCTCATGCCAAACCACTGATCGGTTTTGGCGCGAACGTGACCGGGGCTACATTACTGACTCATTTTTCGCGTGGCCTCGATACTATGGTACTGGGCCATTTCTATGGTTCCTCGATAGTCGGCATCTATTCGCGGGCCCAACAGTTGCTCTCAACTCCGATGGGGCAGATCACGACCCCAATCATGAGCGTGGCTCGTCCGGCACTCAGCCGGGCGGCCGAGGATCCGGCAAAGCTCAACCGCATCACCGCTGAATTGCTCGGGCTCATCTCTTTCTGCTGCGCTGGCATTGTCGCGATCCTAATACCCACCGCTGATGGAATCGTACGGATAATCCTGGGCGAGCATTGGAGTTCAGTCGTGCCCATTTTCATCGCATTGGCCCCCTTTGCCATCATCGAGCCCGCCGCCGGTATGCTGGCCAGTGTCCTCGTCGCCAGCGGCCATGCCGCAGCCATGCTGCGCTGGCGCCTCATCAGCCTGTTCATCATCGCAGGAGGTCTCGCCGTCAGCGTTCGCTGGGGTCCAGTTGCCGTAGCCGGTACTTACGCCGGCTTGGGCCTGTTCGTGCGCATGCCGCAATTCATGTGGCTGGTTTGTCAAAAAACAGGCACTTCTTTCGGCCTACTGTTAGGGTCCCTTCTGCCCAGTCTCTTGAAGTGTGTGGTGACCATTGCCAGTACCTGGGGGATCCGGCAGTTGTTCGCTCATCCGGCAAATACCGTGAGCACCATCATCCTCGCTATGAGCGCAGCAGCGATTTATTCGGTGCTCACTCTCGCCACGCCGGGAGGCCGCACGCAGATCGGTAACATTCGTAAACTCGTCGCCTCTGCGCGCGCTAAATCCACCACCAAGTCAAATGTACCAGCTTCACCAAAGGCTTCACTGGTGGACAACCCACTTTCCTCCTGAGAAATGTCTGCTCCGCGTATTCTTTTTCTCGTCACGGCCAGTCCATTCGGCACCAGTGGGTCGGGCGTCCGCACACTAAATCTGGCCCGACTGCTGTCCCAAATAGGGCGGCTGAGACTTGCGGTGGCAACCGGCCGCGACTGGACCCCCGAGCAACTCGCCCAGACCCGCTCCGAATTCGATCTGGCTGACTATTTTCGCTATGAGCCCGCTCCGATCGATGGTCCCATCAACCGGTTTCGGCAGGTCTTCGACCCCCGTTTCCTGAATACCAACGGCGTGCGGGTGCCCTCAAAACACGCAGTCAGCCTGCAGGCCTTGCTTGATAATAGCGATGTTGTGTGGATCCACACTCAGAAACTGGCAAACGCCTTCGGCCGGTTCGATTGGCCAAAATCGATTATCGATGTGGATGACTACCCGAGCCGGTTCCACACCTCGGCGATTCCCCACAGCCCATGGCTGTTCCCGAAGCTGCGCCGCTTTCGCAACGCCTATGCGTGGAGGCGGCGCGAAGCCGTGTGGGCGGAGCGCTTTTCCATCCTAACCGTCTGTAAGGAGGCCGACCGCGCCCATTTCGGTGGTGGGCCACGGGTGCATGTCGTGCCCAATGGTTTTGCCGCGCCCTCAACGCAGCCCCCGGCTGTGACTCGCCCCGAACCCTGTCTCGGGATGATCGGGGATTTCACCTATCTGCCAAACCACAATGGCCTGCGTTGGTTCCAAGAGAACTGCTGGCCCGAGGTGAAGAGAAGGGTGCCCCATTGCACCCTGCGGCTGATCGGCAAGGCGAGCGATGAGATCGCGAAAACCTTTCGGGACGATCGCATCGTGGGCCTGGGCTATGTGCCCGACACCGGCATCGAGATGGCTGGCTGGTCCGGCATGATCGTCCCCACCCGACTGGGAGGTGGCACTCACCTGAAAGTCGCCGAAGGCCTCGCCCGGCGCGTGCCCATTGTCACCACCCCGCATGGGGCCCGTGGCTATACCATCAAGGATGGTGCGCATGCCCTCATTGCGGCCGAGGCCCCTGCTTTCACCGAGGCCTGCGTACAGCTCCTCACCAAACCCGACCTGGGCCGGCAGTTGACCGCGGCCGGGTGGGATTTGTTCAATCGCAGTTACTCGTGGGATTCCATCCAGCCGGCGGTCGAAGCCGCGGTCCAGCACTGCCTGAGCCTTTCCGGCTCGCCCCGTCACTGATAAGATCAAACGAACCCCTGTTTCTCGATTAAATGAAAGTCGGCATCATCACCGTCCACTCCGTGCCCAACTATGGGGCCGTCCTGCAGGCCTATGCGCTGGCCAATCATCTCCGCAGCACGGGGGTCGAGGCGGAGACCGTCGACTACCGCCAGCCCGGGCTGGAGGCCATGTACCGCATGCGCTGGAAATTCCCCCCGGCCATCAACCACTGGCTGCGCCTCCGCCGGAATGATGCCTTTGTGGCGAACCGCCTGACCCTGAGCGCGGGCCGCTACCATTCGGTGGCGGAATTCCTGCCCGCCATCAAGGACTACGATGCCTTCATCACGGGGAGCGACCAGGTGTGGTTCACCGGGCCCGTGCAGTATTTCGACCCGATGTACTTCCTGGATTTCCCGGCCCCGGGAAAAAAGAAAATCAGCTACGCCGCCAGCGCCGGCGGCACCACCGACTTCGGGGAATTCGCTCCGCGGGTGAAGGCCGCCCTGGCCAGCTATGACCGCATCGGGGTCCGCGATTCCCACACGGCGCAACTGGTGACGCCCCTCGCGCCCCACGTCCCCACCCAGGTCGTGGATCCGGTGTTCCTCTGCGATTTCGCCGATCTGCTCCAGGAACCCCCGCCCCTCGCCGGACCCTACCTCCTCGTCTTCGGCGATTTCTCGGGCAAACTCGACCCGGCCCTGCGCGCCATCATCCGGTCCACGGGCATCAAGACGGTGGTCTCGCTCCAGTACCCCTGTCCCGCCGCCACCCAACGCCTTGCCTCCCCCAGCCCGACGCAATGGCTCTCCGCCTTCAAGCACGCCACTTTCGTGGTCACCTCCTATTTTCACGGCGCGGCCATTGCGGCGAAGTTCTCCCGCCCTTTCATCTCCATCCCTACGCCCGGCCGCCGCATCAAGGTCGCCACCATGCTCGACTGGATGGGCCTGCGCCACCGCTGCTTCCTCGAGGACCCGACGCCCGAGCAATGCGCCGCCCTGGCGCGTGAACCCATCGACTGGACCGCCGCCCAACAACGCATCACCGATCGCACCGCCCACTCCCAAGCCTTCCTCGCGACCGCCCTCGCCTGAGCGGCGCTGACGCGAGTTCCGCTTCTGCGAGTTGAAGTTGGCACTGTTCCGGCGTACTCGCCGGACATGTGTTTGTCCGACGTTCTTGGGCGGTGCCCAAAACGTAGGCAAAAAGTTTAAGTTTAAGGGCTGCGAGTAGTTGGTAGCTTGTAGTTAGTAATTAGTAGTTGGTATTTAGGCTTCGGTGCTTGGTGCTTGGTTTTTGTTCTTTAGAGTTCTGGAGTCTGGAATTTTGTATTTGGTACTTGGTACTTGGTACTTGGTACTTGGTACTTGGTACTTGGTACTTGGTACTTGGTACTCGTTACTCGTTACTTGTTACTTCGACCTGGGGGCTGCGATCTAGGCTCTGGGAATAGCGAGTGGGTAGTTAGTATTTTGTAGTTAGTATTTGGTATTTGGTATTTGGTGCCGGTCTTTGGCCTTTGGAGTTTTGGAGCCTGGTACTTGTTACTTGTGATTTGTGATTTGTTATTTGGATTCTTGCGACTTGCACCTTGTTCCTCCGCTCGCGCGAGTTGAAGTCACGAGTTGAAGTTCCAAGTTTAAGTTTAAGCCTTCAGCATTCAGCCTTCCGCGTTCCGCACTCCGCTCACCGCTCACTGCTCACTCTCCACTCCCCTCCTCCCTGCCCCCTGCTCCCTTCTCCCATCTAGCTGCTTGCCGCCCATGCCCGCCATCACCGTCATCATTCCTACCTTCAACCGGCCTGAGCTCGTCCCCCTCGCGATCAAGAGCGTGCTGAGCCAGACCGAGCCAGCGGCGGAGATCATCGTGGTGGACGACGGCTCGAAGCAGGACATGCGCGAGGTGCTGGCGCCGTTCGGGTCGGCCATCCGCGTGGTCCGCCAGGCCAACACCGGACTCAGCGGGGCCCGCAATACCGGGATCCAGGCCGCCACCACCGAGTGGGTGGCCTTTCTGGATGACGATGACGAATACGGACCCGAGCGCCTGGCCCGGGCTGCCGAAAGTATTCGCCTACACCCCGCCGTCGACGCCCACCTCACCAACACGGCCATCGTCTCGGCGGACAGCCCGGACATCGATCTCTTCCGGCAGCGGGGCCGGCCGACGGATGATTGGATGCCGGTGACCCGTCCGCTGCCTTGGGTCCTGCGCGGCTGCTTCTTCGCCCAGTCTTTGGTGGCCCGGCGCTCCAGCCTGTTGGAAATCGGTCTCTTCCGCCCGACCTTCTACGAGGACATGGATCTCTTTGTCCGCCTCGCGGTGCGCACCCCTTGGATCATCGACGGCCATCCCGGCCTGCGCCTGATCCGGCGCGGCAACACCAGCGCGATGTCGGACGACTGGCGTTCCAAGCCGGTGAAACGCTGCGAAGCCCTGGTCCGCATTCACCGCGAGGCGCTGGCCGTCGCCCAGGCCCAGCCGGCGGAGCTGGCCCAGGTCCGCACCGGCCTGGCCACTTACCTTTTCGATCTCGGCAAGGCTCAGATTGCCGGCGGGGATCCCGCCGCCGCCCGCCGCAGTTTCCAGGAATCGGCCCGCACCTTCCCGAAGTTGCACAGCCGCCTCAAGGCCCGCGCCGCGGCCCTCGGCGGCCGCCCGTTCATCCGCTTGCTGGAAGTGCTCGCCCGGCGCAAAAAAGGCGTCATTCGTTAACCGCGCATGCCCGATTCCCGTCCTTCCTCACCACCAGCCCGGCGGTCACCCGTGACCTTTGTGTTGCCCGGCGACGGTCGCTCGGGCGGGGTCCGCGTCACGGTCCTGATGGCCAATCTCCTCCTGGCCCGCGGCTACGCGGTGCGCATCGCCTGCCCGCAGCGGCGGGACACCGTGCGGAACCGTCTGGCCCGCCTGGCTGCCCGGCTGCGGGGCCACCGGGCCAACACGGGCTTCTTGCACGAATTCAAAGGCCGGGTGGAAATGTACCGCCGACTGGACGACCTCGCCTACGCCGAGCGGGAAATCGTCATCGCCGTCGGGACCTACAGCCTGCCGGATGTCCGCGCCCTGACCAAGCCCGTGGTCAAACTGCGCTTCAACCACGGCTTCCCCGCCAAGCCCGACGCCCTGCAGGAGCAGGCCTGGCGGGGCTCCATGCCGACAATCACCGTCTCCAATACCTTGGTGCCCAAATTGGAGGCCCTGAGTGGCGAGAAAGTCCTCGCCGTGGTCCCCAACGGCATCGACACCGCCGTGTATTTTCCGGAGCCGAACGCCGTCCGCACCGGGATTGGGGCCGTCCTCAATCACCACCCCAACAAGGCCCCCGAGGACATGATCGCCGTGCTGCGGGAAGCCCACCGGCGCTGGCCCGACCTGCCCCAGCATCTGTTCAGCACGGAGCGCCAGCCGGCCAGCTTGGCCCACACCCACTACACCCGCCTTCCCTCCGCCGCCGAGGCCCGGGCGATCTACAACCGGTGCAAGCTCTGGCTCCTCACCAGTCGCACGGAAGGCCTCCCGGGCGTCGTTCTCGAAGCCATGGCCTGCGGCTGCGTCGTCATCAGCACGGACAACGACGGCAGCTTGGAGATCATGCGCCACGAGGAGAACGGCCTCATCGTCCCCCGCGGCGATCAAGAGGCCTTCCTGCGCGCCATCGAGCGCCTCCGCACCGACCCCGCCCTGGTCGCCCGACTTTCCGCCGGCGCCCTGGCCACGGCCCAGCGCTTCACCTGGGACCGCGCCGTGGACAAGATGGAGCGAGTACTGGAAATGATCGCCCAAATCCCAAAAGGGTCATGACGTCACCTATCATGCCTGATCCTGTCTCAACCCGGCTAAAATCACACATCCCTGCATTGGATGGCATTCGGGGATTTGCGGTATTGATTGTGATCGTGCACCATCTCGCCCAAAACCGTGAGGTCGGAACGGGAGCTCACCGCATACTCATGAGGTTGTGTGAGGCAGGTTGGAGCGGCGTAGATCTTTTTTTCGTCCTATCCGGCTTCCTGATCACAGGCATATTGGTCGAGATGCGCGGTCGGCCGAAGGCCATACCGATATTTTATGCGCGCCGCACCTTGCGCATTTTTCCGCTCTATTATCTGAGTCTTTTGGCGCTGATTGTCATCTGGCCGGCTTTTTCCGCTCAACCCGAGGCATTCCAAGAAATACGACACAACCAGATTTGGTATTGGACCTACTTTACCAATGCTCTCATTTCCCTAAACACCCCGCTGGGAGAGGTCAATGCCTCGCATTTTTGGTCATTGGCGGTTGAGGAGCAGTTCTACCTCGCCTGGCCTTTCGTCGTTCTTTTCGCACCGCGCCGAATGCTGGTCCGAATTACCATGGCCATGATCGTCGGGGCCCTGCTGTTCCGCACGTCCTGCTACGCGTTCGGTTGGGGCCACAGTCCGGCGTATGTGCTCACGTTTTCGCGCCTCGATGCACTGGGCATGGGAGCACTTATCGCCTTGATTCTCCGCGATGCAGAGCGGCGTTCCCAGCTGGCCCGTTTGGCACCGATCGCTTTCTGGATAGCCACCGCCGCGTTTGCGCTTGTGGTTGTCGTCCAAGGCAGTTTCCGCCGGGGCCCACTCATGCTGACCATCGGTCTGAGTTTTCTCGCCATTGCCTTCGGCCTGTTGATCGCCGATGCAGCCTTGGGGAAAACCTCGCTGGTACAGCGTGTTTTCGAAGGCAGAATTTTGCGTTTCTTCGGAAAATACAGCTATGCCATGTATATAATGCACCCTTTTGTACTCGTACCATTGGGAAAATGGTTGCCAACCTGGACCGGCCGACCGGGTGAACCGGCCAGCATTATCTATTTCGTCGGCTATACGTTACTCGGCTTGGCCGCAACATCAGTAGCGGCCTTGGTATCGTGGAATCTTTTCGAACGTTGGTTCCTAGACCTGAAGAAATACTTCGAATCGCGCCCGCTAGTCCAAGAAGTGCGTCCACAATCCTCCTAATGAGCCGAATCGAAACCTTGACCGACGTGGTCGACTGGCGCCTCTGCATCGGCTGCGGGGCTTGTGCCTATTTTTGCCCGGATGCCGTCTCGCTCATGGATTTTCCCGCCGAGGGCATCCGTCCAGTCGTATCCGGCCCGGTGGAGCGCGCCGACGCGGCGCTGGCGGTCTGCCCGGTCGTCCACACCGACTTCCGTCCTGCCCCTTGCCCCCTGCCCCTTGCTCCCGGCTCCAAGCTCGCCGGCCTCCCCCTCGGCGATGCCGCCTTTGTCCGCGACTGGGGCCGCGTTCTGGAAGTCTGGGAGGGCCATGCCACTGATCCGGCGATCCGTTTCCAAGGTTCCTCCGGCGGAGCCCTCACGGCGCTGTCGGCCTATTGCCTGGAAGCGGGCGGCATGCACGGCGTCCTCCACACCGGACAGCACCCGCAGGATCCCTTGCGCAACCAGACGCGTCTCAGTCGCACGCGCGCCGAGCTCATGGCCGCCACGGGCTCCCGCTACTCACCCGCCTCGGTCTGCGACGGGCTTGCTCAGGTCGAACAGGCGCCGGCTCCGTGTGCCGTGATCGGCAAGCCCGGGGAAATCGCCGCACTCTCCAATGCCCGCAAACTGCGCGCCACGCTCGACGCCAAGGTGGGCGTGACGATGTCGTTCTTTTGCGCCGAGACGCCACCCACCGCCGGCACGGTGGCGCTATTGGAAAAAATGGGCGTGCCACCGGATGCCGTCGCCGACCTCCGCTACCGCGGCTTTGGCTGGCCCGGTCATTTCGCGCCAACGAAAAAAGGCGAAAATGAGCCGTGCGCGAAAATGACCTACGCGGACAGCTGGGCCTTTCTGCAGAAATTCCGGCCTTGGTCGGTCCAGCTCTGGCCGGACGGAAGCGGTGAGCTGGCCGACATCAGCTGCGGCGATCCGTGGTACGAACAACCGGACGGGAAGAACCCCGGCTTTTCGCTGGTCGTGGTGCGCACCGAGCGCGGTCGGGAAATTGTGCGAAAGGCCATGGAAGCCGGCTATCTGAGCCTGACCCCGGCCGAGCCCTGGAAACTCGCCAAATCGCAGCCAGGCCTCGCCAGCAAGAAAGCCGCCGTGTGGGGCCGCTTGTTCGCCATGCGCCTCTTCGGCCTGCCGGCGCCGCAGTTTCCCGGGGCCCAACTCTTCGCCTGCTGGCGCAGCCTGCCCGTCAAGGAACAGATCAAGTCGGTGGTCGGCACCGCGCGGCGCATCTTCCAGCGCAAACTCTACCGCCGGCTGCAGCTGGACAAGAGCACGGCGGTGAGGGTGAAATGACGGAAGGGGGAAAGTAGCGAAGTAGCGAGTAGTGGGTAGTGAGTAGGGAGTAGGGGCTGATGCGGAACGCGGAACGTAGGGGCGTTGCTTGACGACGCCCGTGCCCGATTTCCCCTCGTAGGGGCGTTGCTTGACGACGCCCGTGGCCGATCTCCAAACCGGGTGCCGTCAAGCGGCACCCCTACGAGGAACAAAAAAGCCTCCGACGCTGCAGCGTCGGAGGCCAACTTGCGCAAGGGGTTTCAGGAACGGTCCGGGACGGGCCGGGCGATCACGCGTTCGTCCAGGTCACGAGCTTGGCGCCGCTGTGACCGGGGCGGTCCGTGGCCGTGGCCTCGATCATCACGGTCTCACCCGGGGCGACTGCGGTCGTCGCGACATAGGTCCAGCGGCCCTCCACCAACGCAGCCGGGCCCTCCTCCAGGATGGCGTCGGTGGCGTCACGAATGACGACCCCGACCGCAACGACCTCGAAGTCGTCGCTCGCGTCCACCTTGATCAGATCGCCAATCCCTCCGTGATAACCGGAGGCGTCGATGGCGTGCACCACCGGCGGCTTCATGAAGTCGCCCAGCGCGAAGGCGAAGACGGTCGTGCCTTTCGCCCGGGCGGCGGCTTGGTACCGGGGCTGCTGCACCGGATCCGCCAGGACCGCCCTCGCGTAAGCCGCCGCCACCTTGAACCGGTCGCGGACGGCCTGCTGGGCCGGACTCGGTGCGGCGGTGATCGTCGGCCGCCGGGCAATGATCACCCGGTCGCCGAACTTGCGGTAGACCCAGTTGTCGATGCGGCCGCGGATGCCCTGCAGGGCGCTGTTGAGGGTGAGGTTAGCCATGACGACGCCCTCCCTTGCCCGGGGTCCGTGGGCACCGGGTTCCCGGCCGGACGGTGGCTGAACGGTGGCTGGATCCTTGCTGCGGCCCACCCGGCCCGGATACGCGGGACCGGAACAGCCGCAGGACAAAGCCGGCGAGGCCGGCAATGGCCGTGAGCTTGGTCGCCGAACCGGGCGCGGCGGCTTGCACCACCGCGTCGAACATCAGCTTCGAACGCTTACTTTCATGTTGAGACATATCATACTCCTTTTTTCTGAACTCACCCAGACCCGGGTCCGCAAAAGACGGCCCCTTCGTGGGTGCAGGTCCAGCATAGCGGATCCGGCCGCACGCCGTTATTCGATAAGCCTGATGATCATCATCGGCGGGGGCGATGAGGGGAGAAGGGAGAAGGGGGCAGGGGGCAGGGGTCCCAGTTTAAGTCTTAAGTTTAAGAATGTCGGAACGCGGTGAGCGGAGCGCGAAGCGCGAGCGGAAGGCTTAATCTTAAACTTGGAACTTACACTCGCGCGGAGCGGAACTCGCGCGAGCGCGGAAGGCGGAACGTAGGGGCGTTGCTTGACGACGCCCGTGTCCGATCTCCAAACCGGGTGCCGTCAAGCGGCACCCCTACACTCGCGCGAACGGAACTCGCGCGAGCGCGGAACGCGAAACGTAGGGGCGTTGCTTGACGACGCCCACGCACGTTGCCCGAACCGGGTGCCGTCAAGCGGCACCCCTACACTCGCGCGGATTGCGGAAGCGGAGGCCGCGGATAGTAGCGAGTAGCGGGTAGTGAGCAGCGAGTAGGGGCTGATGCGGAACGCAGGACGTAGGGGCGTTGCTTGACGACGCCCGTCTTGACGCCGCGTCCGTTTTTTCCGCCGTCTCGACCGAACCGGGTGCCGTCAAGCGGCACCCCTACACGAATCCCGTAGGGGCGTTGCTTGACGACGCCCGTGCCCGATGCCCAAACCGGGTGCCGTCAAGCGGCACCCCTACCCGGCGAAGCGGCTAAAAGTCATAGCCGTTTAAAAGGGAGGCAGCTTAGCGCCAGTCGAGAACAGTCAGACCCGCTACGTGGTCAAAGTGCGCGTCGCGCGTGGCCAGCGGCAAGCCCTGTTCTACCGCAAAAGCTGCTATCCAGACGTCATTTTCTGGAAGGGGCGTGCCAGCCGCTTTCAACGCGGCCTTTATGAGTCCGTATTTCGCGGCGGTCCGCGCCGTCGGCAAAAGAAGAGTCGCGCTTTCCATAAAGGCCCACACTGCTTCGCGCTGTCGTTCCGGGGGCTTGGCCAGGTTCACTCCATATTCCAACTCACCCAGTGCCACCAGCGGCACCAGCAGTTCTTCGGCATTGCGTAACCGTTCCTTCATGCCGGACACACGGCGCAACACCGCCACCACCACCGAGGTATCAATCACGATTTTACCAGTCGCGAGCATCGATTTTCTCGCAACCTTCGTCGATCACGCGCTCAAGCTCCGCTCCTTCTTCGTCAGTCAAGATTCCTGCACTCCGCTCTAACGCCGCCAGGCGTTCGGTGCGGGCATTTTCACGCAATCCGTGGATCAAAACAGCCGCCTCTGCCAGCTTGGGTGGTGGCAGGGTTTTCAATTCTTCGACGATCATTTCCAGCGTGCTCATGACAGGACGATATCCGCCCTGTTGTTCCCGGCAAGCTCGGTTTGTTCGTGGGTGAGGCGCCATTCGGGTCAGGCCGCGGATGTTGATATCGTCTCTGAAGACATAAGCTAAGAACAGAGATTCAGTGGAAGCGTTCAGCCGAAGACCTCGCAGACAGGTCGTAGTGGTGACGATTCTGCGGTGGGCCGTCAGAGCGGTGACGGGCGTGATGGCCCTGGCGGCAAAGGGACTTGCCCGTTCGACGCAATAGAGTTGCTCAGGGCAGGTGCCGCACAAGGCGACGACAGTGAGCAGAAGGTAGCGGAGCGCGGAAGGCGGAACGCTGAATGCGGAACGCGGAGCGCGCGCGGACGGAGGGCTGATCGCGGAAGGCTGAATGCTGAGTCTTAATCTTAAACTTTTTGCCTGCGTTTTGGGCAACGCCCAAGAACGTCGGACATCCGCCCGGCGCAGGCCGGCTGACGGACCCCGTGATTTCAGCAGTAAATCAACAGGGCACACATGTCCGGCGACTACGCCGGAACAGTGCCAACCTCAACTCGCGCTCGCTCCGCGATCGCGAAACGTAGGGGCGTTGCTCGACGACGCCCGTGCATTGTCCAAACCGGGTGCCGTCAAGCGGCACCCCTACACGATTTCCCCTCGTAGGGGCGTTGCTTGACGACGCCCGCACGCGCCTCTCAAACCGGGTGCCGTCAAGCGGCACCCCTACACGATTTCCCCTCGTAGGGGCGTTGCTCGACGACGCCCGTGCACGTTACTTGACCGAGTTTGGCACGATCTCAAGCGCCCGGCGCAACGCGATTCCCGTGTTCACCTCAGCGCGCTTGCTATCTTCTTCGCGGGGAAGATGGGGGATGAGTGATGCCATGCGTTCTTGGGTTACCAAGCGGTGCGCAAGCATGGCCGCCACAAACTCAATATCCTTGGGTCGGCCAGCGGCCAATTTTGAGCAGGCCAAGTCGTCGGGGTGCAGGCAGAGCGCAACATACCCACGCGTGTTTTCGTTGGCATGCCGTATCAACCGATCCTTCCAGCCGTTGGGCAAAGGACATGCCTCCGGAGGCAGTCCATGGGCGTAGTAACCATGAGTGCTTTGAAATACCGTGATCTCACCGATTGCCCCGCTGATTTCGTCGGCTTTTTCGGGCGCATTCATCGGGCAAAGGTCCGCCTCCATCGAAAGTCCAATCGGATCAGGCGGGTTGGGGAATCGAGCAAGAATGGATTGACTGCCCAGAACCAAGATCGGGTTCTCGTTGGTGATCGCCGCCGCCGCCCTGACCAAATGCTCTAACTGGTGAAGTTTCATTGCCTGGATTCCGGGACCTTGGGCCGGAAGAACTGAAACCGTTCGGCATTGGTAAGGACGCCGCCCAAAGGAGCATTCTGACGGAGTTGGTCGCCCTCCGGGGACTGAGAGAGAATGGAACGCCTCAGGTCTTCCCATGGCAGACGAGTGAGATGCAACCACTCGGAGCGAATCCTGGAGTCGGCAATCCGTTCGGCATTTGCGCGCAGTCTCGCCAGCAAGCCCGGGTTGGCGTCAATTTTTTCAACGCAGACTCGAACCATGGCAAGCAGGCGAGCGTCGATTTCCTGATGGGTTCGCAGAGTGGTGGCTTTCACGGTAAAGAGACAATGGGCGCGACAACCGATCGGGGCAATAGCAACGAGCTGGCTATGGTAACAATAGTTATCCTGCAAACGGTGGTCCAACTCCTGGGAAACAGCTCAAGGATCCGAGCCGTAGGGGCGTTGCTTGACGACGCCCGCGCACGATTCCCCTCGTAGGGGCGTTGCTTGACGACGCCCTTGCCCGATCTCCAAACCGGGTGCCGTCAAGCGGCACCCCTACACTCGCGATCGCGGAGCGAGCGCGAAAGCGCGCTCGGCTTGGGAACACCTGAATTCTGGCGGAAATAACGCTATGCGCCAAGTCATTCTCCTGAAAGAGTCCTCCCCACGGGCCACTTCCATTCGGGTGGTGTCAACGGGCCGCACTGCCTGCGCCAGGCATTCCGGCCCCCGTTGATCAACTCCCACCATCTCGATCTATTCTACTACGTGGCGAAGTACCGCGGCATCAGCGCCGCTTCACGGAACATGCCCTATGGCATCGGTCAGCCGGCGATCAGCGGTCAGATCGCCGACCTGGAGCGCCACCTTGGCAAAACGCTGTTCGTGCGGAAACCGTTCCGGCTCACCGCAGCCGGCCGGAGACTCTACGATCATATCAAGGACATGTTCGACGGCCTGCCCCGCCTGGAAGCAGACTTGCAGGGCGGGCCCGGGCTCGTCGGGCGCATCGCGGTTGATGACCTGATCGGCTCGGCTTTTCTGCCGGCCTTCCTGGCCGCGACTGCGTCTGGCTCCCGGGACACCGTTTGGGAATTTCTGTCCATTCCTCACGAGGAACTGGAGAACCGGTTGCGCGAGCATCACGTCTCCGTCGCCATTACCACGACGGTGAGACCTCTCCGCGGCATCCATTCCTGCGTCCTCGCCCAACTCCGTCCTTGTCTCATCGTGCCCCGGAAGGCCAAAATCCTCGCCCCCGTCCATTTCTGGCGACAAACAACCATCGCCGAACCGCTGATCTGTTCGCTGGGATCTCCGGCCCTGCGGCAAAGTTTCGAGCGAGGCCTGCAAGGTCTGCACGCCACGTGGCCCGCAACCATTATGGTCGGATCTTTCGCCACCATGATGACTCTCATCACCCAAGGCCACGGCGTCGGCCTCGGCCTCGCGCTGCCCTCCCTGACCCGACATCCGTCCGTCCGGACCCTGCCCCTGCCGGGTTTCGACCCCGTGTCCATCGTCGCGCTCTGGTGCGGGACCGCTCCCGCCTGGTGCGCCCCGCTGCTGACCGCCGTGCGGAGCGCGGAATGCAGGGGCGTCGCTTGACGACGCCCGTGCCCGATCCCCAAACCGGGTGCCGTCAAGCGGCACCCCTACACGATTCCTTTCGTAGGGGCGTTGCTTGACGACGCCCGCGCACGTTGCCCGAACCGGGTGCCGTCAAGCGGCACCCCTACACGATTTCCCCTCGTAGGGGCGTTGCTTGACGACGTCCTTGCCCGATCCCCGAACCGGGTGCCGTCAAGCGGCACCCCTACACGATTCCTTTCGTAGGGGCGTTGCTTGACGACGCCCGCGCACGTTGCCCGAACCGGGTGCCGTCAAGCGGCACCCCTACACGCGAGCGGATTGCGGAAGCGGAGGCCGCGGATAGTAGCGAGTAGTGGGTAGTGAGCAGCGAGTAGGGTCTGAAGCGGAACGCAGGACGTAGGGGCGTTGCTTGACGACGCCCTTGCCCGATCGCCGAACCGGGTGCCGTCAAGCGGCACCCCTACACGCGAGCGGAACGCGGAAGCGGAGGCCGCGGATAGTAGCGAGTAGCGGGTAGTGAGCAGCGAGTAGGGGGTGTAGCTGAACGTAGGGGCGTCGCTTGACGACGCCCGTGCATTGTCCGAACCGGGTGCCGTCAAGCGGCACCCCTACACGATTCCTTTCGTAGGGGCGTTGCTTGACGACGCCCGCGCCCGTTCTCCAAACCGGGTGCCGTCAAGCGGCACCCCTACACTCGCGAGCGCGGAACTCGCGCTCGCGCCCAGTAAGGCGTCCGTAAAAATCTGGCGTCGATCTGCCGCGCGCTCGCCTCTGCGCTGATAGCGAGTTGAAGTTGGCACTGTTCCGGCGTACTCGCCGGACATGTGTTTGCAGCAGCAAACAACGGTGCAACTTACGACATAAACGACGCCTCTAGTTTCAGGTCTCAGGTCTCAGCTCTCTTCAACTTAAACTTTAGACTTAAACTGGCGCGCACCGCGTGCCCCCCTGCCCCCTGCCCCTTGCCCCCTGCTCCCCTTCTCCAGTCTCAGGTTTCAGGTTTCTGCATTCCCTCCCCCTTCCGCCTTCCGCCCCACTTCATCTTAAACTTAAAACTTAAACGGGGGAGCTCCCCCCTCCCCCTCCCCCAGCCCCCATTTAGGCTCTTGCCAAGACCCCGCCCCCCTGTAAAAAAACGACCCGACTTGGGCCTTCCACTCAAACGCCTGTGACCATGCGCACTTTATTTTCCAGACCATCCATCGCCCAAGCTTTGGCTAAGGCCGTTGCTGGGTTGACTGTTGGCCTCTTGGGCATGGCTGCGGCCCCTTTCCTCAAGGCTGACCAGAGCCTCATTTTGGTGCCCGGTGATACCATCACCATCGAGGTCACCGCCGGTGGCACCACCCCTTTCCTCTATCAATGGCAGAAAGAAGGCGTGAACATTCCCGGAGCCAATTCCCTGAGTTTGGTCCTGAACAATGTAACGTCGGCCGATCTCGGCAACTATTCGGCCGTGGTCGCGAATGCTGCGGGCTCCACCATCTCTGATCGCGCGATCATCACGGCTGCCCCCGTCTATCCCCCGGCGATCAAGAAGCAGCCGGCCAGCCAAACCGTCATCCCGGGTGACTACGCTTCCTTCAATGTCGGGGCCAGCGGCACCCAGCCCCTGACGTATCAATGGAAACTGAACGGCACGGAAATCGCCGGGGCGAACACCGAGACCTACACCAACGACTCCGTCAACCCCGGTGATTACGGCAACTACACCGTCGTGGTAACCAACGCCGCCGGTTCGGTGGAATCCAATGCGGCCGTGCTGACCGATGCCACCGTGCCGCCCGCCTTCAACACCCAACTGGCCGGAAAATCCGTGCTCTCCGGCAGCACCGTCACCTTGAGCATCACCGCCGACGGCACGGCTCCCCTCACCTACCAATGGCGCGTCAACGGAACCAACCTGGCCAACAGCGCCGTCGTTTCGGGCGCCAATTCCCCCACCCTCACGCTGACGGGGGTCACCACCGCCTACACCGCCCAATACTCGGTCATCGCGTCGAACTCCGCGGGGGCGGCCTCCAGCAACATCGCCATCCTCACCGTTTCCGACCCGCCGCCGGTCAACACGAGCAAGGCTCCGGTCGTTCTGACCAATCCCACCTCCGTCTCCGCCGCGCTCGGGGAAACGGTCCGCTTCTCCGCCACCGCCTCGGGCTCGCCCAACCCCACCTACCAGTGGCAAAAGGACGGCGCCGACCTGATCGACGTGGGTGCTTTTTCCGGCTCGAGAACCCCCAACCTCACGGTGAGCGGGGTGCCCCTCAGCTACAACCAGAGCCAGTTCAGGGTCGTGGTCACGAATGACCTTGGCTCGGTGACCAGCAGCCCGGCCACGCTGGTCGTGCGGACACTCAGTCCTCCGGCCATCACCAACCAGCCCGTCAATCAGATCGCGCAGGTCGGGTCCGTCGCCTTCTTCACCGTGGGAGTCAGCTCATACCCCAACCCGACCTACCAGTGGAAGAAAAACGGCGTCGATCTCGCCAATGGCGGCAACATTTTGGGTGCCCAGAGCCAGACCCTCTCGATCAACAACGTCGCGACCGCCGACGGGGCGACCTACTCGGTGACGGTCAGCAACCCCGCGGGCTCGGTCACCAGCAACGACGTCGTGCTCACCACGAACGGCACCCCGTCCTTCAACGGAGCGCCGGCTTTCGTGAGCCAGCCCCCGGCCACGACCGTGACCACCGTGGGCGCGATCGTCCAACTGGCCGTCAACGTGTCCGGCGATCCGACGCCCTCCCTGCAATGGCGCAGGAACGGCGTCAACCTGACGAACGGTGGCATCATCACGGGAGCCACTTCGGCCGTCCTCACCCTCAGCGGCGTGACCGCGGCGGATGCCGCCAACTACTCGGTCGTGGCGACAAACTCGCTGGGCTCGATCACCAGCCCGACCTTTGCCCTGACCGTCCAGGAAAGTAGCGTCTGGAACCAGACGGTTACCACCGGCAAGGCCGTCGCGCTCACGGCACCCAATGCGAGCGGCAATGTCCAGTGGCAGGTCTCCAGCAATGCTGGTAGCAGCTGGACGGACCTCGCCAACAACACGACCTACAGCGGCGTCACCACCGGCACGCTCCACATCGCGGATGCCAACTCCGGGCTCAATACCCTCCTCTACCGCCTCGTCACCGTCACCAACGGAACCACGAGCGTGCTCTATTCGGCGAAGTTGAACGTCACCGCGGCCTTCGTCCCCTTCCCGGTGTCAGTCACCGCCGACGGCCTGGGCAACCTCTACGTCGCCGACGCCGCCAACGACACGATCGAGAAGATCAATGTCTCGTCGCAGATCGCCACCTTCGCCGGCACGGCGGGCCAGAC
>Ga0208263_100207_pt1 | contig 23108 bp, 20 predicted proteins | sample LakWasMet28_LOW6_2_FD_183872 | JGI IMG/M metagenome (GOLD analysis project Ga0208263, IMG submission 183872) | Freshwater sediment methanotrophic microbial communities from Lake Washington under simulated oxygen tension - Sediment Metagenome... | ecosystem: Environmental > Aquatic > Freshwater >... | reverse complement strand
GCCGCGTCTCCAAGCATGCGCATGGCCAACGAGTAAAGCGGGCCGGACAACTGGTCGTAGAGGGTGGAAAGGGCGGCTTTGTCTCCCTTGGCCATGGCGGCAATGAGGCGCGCCTGTTCCGCGCCCCGCTCCTCACTGCTGGTCTCGTTGGGAGCTCTCATGCGACTGCGACAGAAGGACTCGCGTCTGACCGGAGGCAAGACGGATATTCCGCATGAGAATTCACTGACGAGTAGCATTGCATAAGATACGGATGGGTCGGACGGTTGGATGCTATCGTTGCTATCAGCCTGGAGGTGGCAATCCCAATGCCGCTCACAAGACGGCCAGGCCGATGACCCCGAGCACGATAAGGATGGCGAGGATGGCGAGGATGGAGCGTTCCTGCTTGGTTAAAGCGAATGGCATGGTGTTCAAAGCCCGAGGCGGGCCAGTTGAGTGAGGATTTCCGCGGAGAGGGGATCTTGGGCGAGTTCGTTCCAGGGGCGGTTGCTGGAAATGCGGATGAAATACTGGCTGCCTTGTCGGGAGAAGCCGTATTTGACGGCGATCCGCAGCAAGGCCGGGATGGAGTATGGGTCCTGATAGTCGATGGCGCGTCCGGCAAAGACATGCCAGAACCACACATGCTGGGCATATCCAGAGGACGTCTCGAAGAGCCGATATTCGGCCGGGGCGAGGGCGTGACCGGACACAGAGAGCGTCTGTCGACGAAGGCCTTCCGCGGTCTGATTGGTCCAACCGGCACCGGGCCAGCAGGCGTCTGGAGTGTGGGACGCCACCCGGCTGACCGAGGCCTGGCCCACGGCCCAGTAGGCGAAATAGACCGTCAGCTGAATACGCTGACCGGCCGCGTCGGTCCGCCAGTAGGTGCGTTGAATCAGGTTGGAGGTCTGCAGGATGCCGGAAAACTGATAGAGATCGGGAGAGTCGTGGACTTCCCATCCGGGAACGGACGCTGGCAGCAGTGCGGCGAGTTGTGGGGGCGGGGTCGGGTCGATGTCACGAGGGCGGGAATGCAGGAAAAAGAACAGCCCCAAGGCGGCGGCGAGAACGGTTCCCGCCCAGAAGACCGCGTGGCCCGAGCGCCCGGTCGGTACGGGCAATGCGTCGGCTTGTTCCGACGTGGAGGGAGCCGGAAGCTCTTTGGACTCGAGCAGGATTGCCAAGCCGGCGAGGCTGGCCGCGGTGACACCCAGAATCGCGTAACCTGTAAGGTCGTGCCAGGTGCCGGCTATCTTGACGCCGGCGTTGGCGAGCAACGTGAGGCTGAGCGAACGCAGCAGGTTCATGCCGAGAGCCATGACGATGGCAAAGCCGATGAGAAAGAGACGACGACCGGTGCGCCTCACCTGCCAGGCGGCGAAGAAGAACCCCGCGTACACACAGGAAATCAGGCTCCGCACGCCGCTGCAGGCTTCCTCCACGCCGACCGTGGCGCGGGCCAGTTCAATCACGTTGCCGTGCTGTCGCGCAGGTATGCCGAGCAGGTGGAGCACATGCATGACATTGTTGGTCACCCAGGTCTGGAGACCGAGGGTGAGACGGGCGTACGTTCCGTCCGGGATCGGGGCGACCAGCAGCCAAAGCAGGAGGGCGGTCAGGCTGATCCAGTTGATCGGGACCAGCCGCACGCGCTCATCGGCGAGCAGGACCAGACCGCTGGTGAGGAAAGCGATCATCGCGACCGCCAGCAGAAAAAGGACCAGCGCATGGGACCACGCCAAAGTGGCCGCGAACAACCCAGCCAGAGAAAAAACTACCAGCCCAGCCACGACCAGGCTGGCTACGCCCAGAGTGTTCAAGGCCTTGGCAGGCAACCAGCGATGGGGGCCCTGCTGACGGCTTTCCCACAGGAGAATCAGGAAGACGAGTGGGGCGAAAAAGCCGTGCGAGAGATCGGGGTTATGGCGCCACTCGGGCCAGAGTTGGGCGCAGAACAGGCCGACCAAGGAAATACAGACGCCTGCGACCGCCCATGACGAGCGTGAGGCGCGCGCAGGCAGAACTGGCGGCAGCACGTTGGTTGTCATGGCGTGGTCGGACCCTGGTTTTCTTCCAGCAGCGCGTAGATGACCTCGAGCGGCAGCGGTACCAAGGGTAAAAGCTGAGCCATTTGCTGACCATTCATTCCCTTGCGAAGCTGACCGGCCAGTGCGCGCAGGGTCTTGGCGTCAGAGCTGGTGAAGCGGGTGATCACTTCAGCCACACGGTCAGCGCGCGTGGTGTCGTCGTTCAGGAAGGCGGCCAAAAAGACAGCGTGGTACAGAGGCAGGGTTTCGTTGCTGACAGCGGGACCGCTTTGCAGAAAGCGGTCCACGAATTGCGCCAGTCCAGCAGGGGAACTGTGGCGGATAAACCATGCTCCCAATTGAGCAGCCAGTTGGGGCGTCAGGGGGAAGTGCAGGAGCGTCTCGTATTCCCCTTCCATGAGTGTCGTCCAGTTATTCTCCTGGAAGATCCGGAGATGCAGAAGAGCGACTTCATCGGGTGGCAGCAGATTGCCGTAGTCGTTGATCAGCGCCGTAGCCTGGTCGGTTTGGCCGAGTCGGATGAGGCGGTCCGCCTGGTAGTAGGGCAGGTAGGAGCTGGGCGGCCGGTGGTTGACCCGGGCGAGCAGCGAGACCGCTTGTTCGCGCCGGTCCTGGAGGAGGAGCAGCTCGATGCGGATGAGATCCATGCACCAGTCGGGCAGACTGGTGTGGCTTTGCAGGATGCCGCCCAGCAAAGTCTGATCCCGGGTTGCCCGCGCGGCAAACAGCAGGCAGTGCAACCATGCCTCGCGGCGCTCCGGGTCCTCCGTCAGCATGGCGGAGGCGAGTTGTTTTACCGTGGGATATTCGGCCCGGGACAAGAGCGGTCGGATCCAGATTTCCGCAGTGGTGGCGCGCTGCTCGGGCACGTCCCGCATCAGGCGTTCATAGATATGCTCGGCCACGAAAGGCTGGCCGGACACCTGAGCCAGGCTCGCCAGCGTGAGGGCGGCGGGATAGTTGCGGGGGTTGAGTTCGCAGACTCGCTGGAGGGCCAGCACCGCCTCGGGATAGCGGCCGGCGGCAATGGCCTGTTGAGCGCGCGTGGCGTACAGCTTTTCCTGGGAGGCCCGCAGTTCGGACCACAGCGGCGGCCAGGCGACGCTCCGATAGCGCGTGTCGTAACTGGCGCTGCGCAGAAAGGCGAAGACGGCCAAGGTGCCGGCGAGATACAAGGCCAGCAGTGACGCCCCGCTGATGACCAGGGCCCGGGTCCAGAAGGGGCGAACGCGCTCGGCGTCGACCCCGCAGCGCCAGCCGTCCTTGGTCTGGGTGAGCAGCGGGCACACGCGACGAAAGCGGGCGGGCTCTTTCCAGTGGATGATCGCGTTGCAACGCGAGTCGAGGGCGTGGCCGGAGTCGCTGTAATTCTGGCAGGGGCAGGAGTCGCGGTGCGCGCCATGCAGCCGAAACCAAGTCTTGCGGGTGTTCCAATAGAACAACGCCCACCAGAAACGCAGGAAGTCTCCAAGCCAGCCGATCACGGACCAAAGCTAGAGGGAGACAAAGGGTCCGCAACGCGCAATTAGCGGAGGTCATACCAGGGCGGAACACCAGTACCTTGGGAGGGGAGCGCTGAACTCAGATTTTGACGGATGAAAGATTCGGATTACCGGTGGGATTCTTCCTCCACGCATGAAAACGATCAAATACATCCTCCGCGCCAGCTGCCTGGCTTTTCTTTTCACGGTGGGCCTGCAGGCCGCTCCCAAGGTCGGCCAGCCGGCACCCGATTTCACGTTGACCGACTTGAACGGAAAGACCCAAACCCTGTCCGCCTACAAGGGCCGGACGGTGGTGCTGGAATGGGTGAATCCGGAGTGCCCGTTTGTGCGCAAGCATTACGAAGGCAGCGGCAACATGCCCGGCACGCAAAAGGCCGCGTTGGCCGATGGTGCCGTGTGGCTTTCGATTAATTCCGGCCGGGCCGGCGGGCAGGGCGATTTCTCTCCGGCCGAGGTGGCCGAGTGGGCCAGCAAAACGGCGGCCGAATTCACCGGCTACTGCCGTGATCAGGACGGCAAGGTGGGAAAACTCTATGATGCCCGGCATACCCCGACTTTGTTCGTGGTGAATGCCGAAGGGATTCTGGTCTACGCGGGTGGCATTGATGACATCAATTCGGCCAACCCCGCCGATATCAAGCGGGCCAACAATTTCGTGAAGGCCGCGCTCGCTGATCTCAAGGCCGGTCAACCGGTCGCGCAGGCCGTCACGCGGGCCTACGGTTGCGGCATCAAGTACGCAAACTGAGCCGGCGCCATCGTGCGCGGGACGAACTGGTCCCGCGCTTTTTTTTGGCAATCACTTGCCGGCGGCCTGGGCGGCCTCGGCGGCCGGCGCCGATTGCGTGACCGCCGCTTCGTAATGGGCGCTGATTTCCTGCAGGCGCTTCTGCAGGATGGCCTGCTTGCTCATGGCGTACTGTTGACCGATGACCATGCCCTTTTGCATCAGTTCGGGTGTGCTCTTGGTCATTTTGATCCCAGCCGGCGTTTTGAGAAAGGCCAGGATCTCACCGAGTTCGCCCTCGGTGTAAACCTCGGCATAGAGCTTGGCGATCTGGGGGCGCAGGTCATCCCACTTGATCTCCTGGTCGAACCATTCGTTGATCGCGGTTTCGAATTCGGAAACCATGCCCTCCGGGGCGCCTTGTTGACGCATGTTGGCCAGCATCGGGGAAATGGTGGCGGTGAAGCCCGATTTGATGACCTCGGGGCCAGCCACGGCGTTGACTAGGGCCTCGGCCGCCTTGAGGTGCGAGCCTGGATCGGCCGAGAGAGACACGGCGAGGCTGAGGATGGCGAGCAGGGAGGTGAACGTTTTCATGGGGGTGGACGAACAGGTGGGGACGGTTGCGATGCAGGGGAAAATCAGACCTTGGTGGTGAACAGCTCCGGATGGAAGGTGCCTTCCGCGACTCGGGTCACGGGTCCGGTCATCTTGATGGCGAAGTTGTCGCCGATCTCGATGCCGATCTGACCGCCGGGCATGTGCACGGTGACCTTGCGATCCACGAGCCCGAGCTTGTGGGCCACGGCGGCGGACGCGCTGGAGCTGCTGCCGGAGGCGAGCGTGTAGCCGGCGCCGCGTTCCCAGATCTCGATGCGGATGTTGGCTCGGTCGATCACCTGGAGGAACTGGACGTTGGTGCGCTTGGGGAACAGGGAGTGGGTCTCGAGATGCGGCCCGTATTTGTGCGCAAGCTCGGGGGTGACCTCGGGGAGGGGAATGGGGGTTCCCGATCGTTGCCGCGCAGAACGTGAACTCGCGGTCGAGGATCTTGATCTTTTCATTGATGACATCGCGGGTGGCGCCGGCCACGGGTATCTTGGCGCTGTTGAAGCCGACGTGGCCCATATCCACCGTGAGCTGCTGACCACCCGGTTGGATGACGACTCCGACCACGCCGCCGGGCGTGTCCACGGTGAACGGGTCGGTGCCGACCTTCTTCTGGTCGTAAAGGTAGCGGGAGAAAATGCGCAGACCGTTGCCCGATTTCTCAGCCTCGGAGCCATCCGGGTTGAGGATTCTGAGGCCGAACTGGGCCCGGGTGGTCGCCAGCGGACCCCAGAGGATGCCGTCGGAACCGGCGCCGAAATTGCGGTGACAGATGACGCGGGTTTGCTCCGTGGTGGGGATGGTCCAGCCCGGGAAATCGGCCGGGTCCATCACGATGTAATCATTGCCTAGGGCGTGGTACTTGTGGAAACGCATGGGTTGATGCGCCTGTTAAATCACGGCGGGCCCGGAAGACACGGAAAATTTCACCAAACTGACGTCATAGACGACAGCGTCGTGACGCGCCGAGGCGACCTTTGGTCGGCGGGGCTGGTGTCCAGCCGTCAGACGGCGGCGGGGGTGGCCGGTGTGCTGGCGGGTGTGACCGGCTTGCCGTAGCCGAGCAGGCCGCGCTGCTTGATGATCTCGGCGACCTTGGCGGGCACCAGGCGTTCCCACGAGGAATCGTTGGACTTGATGCGTTGCAGGACGTCGCGGGAGAAGATGCTGAGGTAGTCCTCGTTAAAGCCGCTGATGCAATCGATGTAATGGTTCTCGAGCAGGTGGGCGTAGAGGTTGCGCAGTCGGTCGGTGACGGTGAGGTTGCGCGCGGTGATCAGCACCTTGGAGACGAACGAGTGGGCGGCCGGGACCTGGACGGCGTCGGACGTCTGTCCGTGCTTCAGGTAGCTGTCGTAGGCGACCTGCTGCATCGGGTAGATGTAGAGCTTGACCGCGTGGCGGAACATGCGGCCCATGGATTCGAGGATGCCGCCCTCGAGATTCTCGTAGTACTTCTCGTTGAAGATCTCGAGGAGGTTGTTGATGCCCATGGCCACGCCGATCATCTCCTTCGTGTACCGGCGGAAGTAGGAGACGAGGCGGTAGAACTCGGAGTAGTTCGAGATCAGCACGGTGAACCCGATGTGTCCGAGCATGTCCACGCGGGAGAGGAAATCCTGCTCGTCGAGGGAGCCCTCGGCGAGGAGATTGTTCATGGTGATCTCCATGATCACGATGACGTCCTTGCCCTTGACCATCGGTTCCTGGAGGAACTGGGCGGTCGCGCAGTTGAGCATGTCGACGTTGACATGGGTGACCGGGCGGAAGCTGCCGCGCTCGACGAGGACAGGGCGGTTGTAGATGATTTCGGAAGGCTGCAGCACATCACCCGTGGGGGAGAACATCACCGCGTTGGTGAGGCCGTGTTTCACGAGGTGGAGTGACAGGATGCGGTTGTCGACGTCGGTGAACGCAGGGCCGCTGAACTTCAGCATGTCCACCTCGATGCGGTCCGTGCCGAGATTGTCGGCGAGGGACGGGATGAATTTCTCAGGCTGGTCACGATAATAGATGGCGCCGTAGATGAGGTTGGTGCCGACGATGCCGAGAGCCTCCTGCTGCAGGACGTTTTTCTTGTCGAGGGTGCGGACGTGGATGAGGATGTCGCTGGGTTCCTCCATGGGCTTCGTTTGGAAACGAATGCCCAGCCAGCCGTGACCGCTTGAATTGCTCTTGGCGCTGGCGGTGGCGACGGTGTCGGCGTAGACAAAAAAGCAGGTGCGATCGCCGCGCTTCTCGTGGAGACGTTCCTGAAGGAGGCTGTACTCGTGCCCCAGCATTTCGATCAGGCGCTCCCGGGAGACGTAGCGGGGGGCTTTGCCGTAGATCGCGTCGCTGAAGGTCATGTCGTAGGCCGAAATGGTCTTGGCAATCGATCCCGACGCGCTGCCTGCCTGGAAGAATACACGCGCGACTTCCTGGCCCGCGCCGATTTCCGCAATGGTGCCGTAATGAGTGCCGGCCAGATTGATGGTCAGCGCCTTGCGGTTGGTGGTCAGGAATTCCTGTTTTTCGCTCATACGTGGATCATTAGGTAAACCAATGTATCGGCACAAACAAATGTCTATCTGTGCTAAAACTTTGCGACTGGAAGGATTTTCCCGGGCTCCGCTCATCGTGAAACGCATCCGTCCCTCCGCTCACCGGTCCGCTGGGTGTTTTTCGCTGGCGGGGTGGCGGGAGTGGCTTAGCCTCGGAGCATGAAGAACTTCTTCACGTCATTTTTTGCCACGCTCACAGCGCTGATCGTTTTCCTGATGGGGGGATTCGTGCTGGGGTTCCTCATTCTGGGCGCGCTCATCGCGATGGGTCAGAAACAGCCGCTATCCGTCCCGGAAGGCTCGTATCTGGTCTTTGACATGGCCGCGAACATCACGGACACGCCGTCCCAGAACGAAGGACTGGAGGATCTGATCGAGGCATTTGGGGGCGAAGCGCCGAGCAACCTGCACCTGCGATCGGTCACCCGGGCATTGTACGCTGCGGCGAAGGACAAGGATGTGAAAGGACTTTATCTGACGGGCTCGTTGCGGCCTTCCTCCTATGGGGCGAGCTTTGCCGCCCTCCGGGAAGTGCGCGATGCCCTGCTGGCTTTCAAGGCCTCGGGGAAGCCGATCAAGGCTTACCTGAGTTTCGCGGTCACGCGCGATTACTACCTGGCCTCCGTAGCGAACGAACTCGTGCTGGATCCGTACGGAGCGATCCTGATGCCTGGCCTGGCCTCCCAGCCGATGTTCTTTGCCGGCGCATTTGATAAATTCGGCATCGGCGTGCAGGTCACCCGGGTCGGCAAATACAAGAGCGCGGTCGAGCCCTACACCCGCAAGGACATGAGCCCGGAGAATCGCGAAGAACTTCAGAAACTGCTCGATGATCTCTGGCGGACGCTCGTCGGATCGATCGAGGAGACCCGCGGCATGAAGGCGGGATCCTTGCAGCACCTCGTGGACGAAAAGGGCTTTATTCGCGCCGACGTGGCCCTGAATCACAAGCTCGTGGACCGTGTCGCCTATGTGGATGAAGTCCTGACCGATCTCAAGGTGGCCACGGGAGTCAGGAAGGATTCGAGCCAGGCGTTCAAGCAGATCAACCTGCGGGAATATGCGCGTCTGGTTTCGGGCGGCAGCCAGCTGGCCCAGCGCAATGATCCCGAGAAACTCGACATCAGCGGCAGCGGCAAGGGCCGCGTCGCCGTGGTTTATGCCGAGGGCGAAATCGTCGACGGCTCAGGCAACGAGGAAGGTTACGTCTTTGGGGCGAAGACCGCCCGGTTGCTGCGGGAGATCCGGCTGGACGATTCCATCAAGGCCGTGGTGCTACGGGTGAACAGTCCGGGTGGCAGCGTATCCGCTTCCGAGGCGATCGCCCGCGAGGTCCGGCTGTTGCAGGCCAAGAAGCCGGTGGTCGTTTCGATGGGCGGCTATGCCGCGTCGGGCGGCTATTGGATTTCGACCCCGGGCGAGCGGATTTTTGCCGAGCCCACCACCATCACCGGTTCCATCGGGGTGTACGGGATATTCCTGAATTTCCAGGGTCTGATGAACGACAAGCTCGGGCTGACCTTTGACACCGTCAAAACGGGCCGGTTTGCCGACGCGACCAGCGCCGTGCGTCCCAAGACGGCCGAGGAACTCGCGCTTTTCCAGGACACGGTGGACTGGGTGTATGAACAGTTCGTCTCGAAGGTGACCGACAACCGCAAGCTGGACCGCAAGCTGGTGGAGGAGATTGCCCAAGGACGGGTCTGGTCCGGAAGCGAGGCTCTCAAGCTCGGCCTCGTTGACGAAATCGGTGGACTGGACGCGGCCACCAAGTATGCCGGCAAGAAGGCGGGTCTGGGTGAAAACTTCCGGGTCGCCGAGTATCCGCGCGGGAAGCAGTTTGCCGAATCGTTTGCCGAGGCCTTGGAAGGGCGTCGACGGGAGAAGTCGCTGGCCGGCCCGGTCGGTCTGCTGGTCGGCGAAGCCGTGCGAGAGCTGGAGACATTGAAACGCTACAATGACCCGAGCGGACTGTATGCCCGGTTGCCTTTTGACCTGCAGCTGCGTTAATCCGGGGCCATGAATCAAGAACACACCCTCACCGCCGATTGTCCTGCCACCGTCATACCGGCCGGAGACAAGGTGGTGCTGCCCGCGGGCGGCAAGGTTTTCATCACCCAAAGCCTCGGCGGCAACGTCACGGTGCGCACCGACCAGGGGTTGTTTCAGATCGCCAAGGAAAACGCGGTGCACATCGCGGGTTTCGCGCCGGCGAGCGACACTCCGGCGACCGCAGCGGACGCGACCACGTTCTCGGAGGAGGCGGTCTGGGGGGCGTTGAAGAGCTGTTTCGATCCCGAAATCCCGGTCAACATCGTGGACCTTGGTTTGGTGTATGATCTGGCCATCGACGCGACGCCGTCTGGCGGTCACAAGGTGGAGGTCAAGATGACGCTGACCGCGCCGGGTTGTGGCATGGGACCGGTGATCGCCGAGGATGCTCGCTCGAAAATCGCCAAGCTTCCGACCGTCGAGTCAGCCAAGGTCCACATCGTTTGGGATCCGCAGTGGACTCCGCAGATGATTTCACCGACCGGACGCAAGGTGCTGGGGATTGAGTAGCCTGCCGGTCGCCGGGCGAAACGCTCAGGCAGTCACCGTGTCCAACGAGCAGCTTTCCGTCGGTGTTTCGCAATTGGGCCGGGCGATGATGCCGGGGTAAGGTTCCGTGGCGAAGGGCTTGGTCGGCTCTGTGAGCAGATGCCGGTCGCACACCGCAAACAGCTCGGCCTCGGTCATGGCCCGCCGCATGTCGTGCAGAAAGCGACCTTCAGCGTCCACACTCTGGCCGACGAAGTTCAGGTACTTCTTCATCTTGGCGACGTGCGCTGCCTCAGGGACACCGGGCGCCTGGGTCTCGCGATAGAGCCGGTCCACATACTCGCGAACATCGGCCAGCTTGGGTGCGAATACCCGGGACGCATCTGGCTGCGGCTGGTGGGTGGTCGGGGTGTTGGCGGCCACAAGAAGCTCCCGGCATTGACGAAAGATCCAAGGATTGCGGATGGCGTGACGGCCGATCATCACTCCGGCGGCGCCGGTTTGCGTCAGGATCTCGGAGGCTTTGGCGGCAGAGCTGACATTGCCGTTGGCGAGCACCGGGCAGCGAACGGTGCGGGCTGCGAGTCCGATGAAATCGTAATGGACATCGGACCGGTAGCCTTCCTTGACGGTGCGGCCGTGCACGCTGAGCAGGTCGACACCGTGCTTGTTGATCAGGTGGAGGATCGGCTCGTAGTTGGCGGTGGAGTCGAAACCGATGCGCATCTTGACCGTGAAGAGGCCGGGAACCGCGTCACGCATGGCGCCGATGAGGGCATCGATCTTGGCCGGATCGCGGAGGAGGCCGCCGCCCACGTTCTTCTTGTAGATCTTCGGGGCCGGGCAACCCATGTTGAGATCGATGCCGGCGACAGGGTAGTGGAGGAGATCCTTGACCGTGCGGACCATGTCGGGGATGTGCTCGCCGATGAGTTGGGCGAACACCGGCCGGCCGGTCTGGTTCTCCACGATGGATCGCAGGATATGTTTCTCGGGCCGGGATTGGCCGTGGACGCGGAAGAATTCGGTGAAGAACCAGTCGGGTGCACCGTAGTGCGCCATCACGCGCATGAAGGCGAGGTCGGTGACATCCTGCATCGGGGCCAGCGCGGTGAACGGCTGCCCGGGGACAAGACCGGCCGGGAGAATGCGGTCGGGCACGCTCATCAGGTCAGGTGTCGCTCTCGTCCTTGCCCTCTTCCTTCTGCTGCTTGAGCACCCGCTCGAGGATCTCGCTCATGTCCTCGACCGCGTCAAAAACCTTGCGGGCGACGAAGATGGGGCGTTTCTGCTGCAGGGCCAGCACGATGGAGTCACTGGGGCGCGCGTCGAGCTCGAGGAACTTGCGGCCGAGTTCGTTCTGCATGTGCAGAATGATGCGGGCGAAATAGGTCCCTTCATTGACGTCGTTGATGACGATCCGCTCGAGCGAAATGTCGAAGCCGAGCAACAGATTGCCGACGAGATCATGGGTCAGCGGGCGCTCTTTCTTGACCCCGTTGATGGTCATGGAGATTGCGCTGCCGACGCTGGGGTCGACGTAGATGACGAAGGTCTTCTCGTCATTGCCGATAAACACGGCACAGCCGTTGGCGGTGGGCATCAGGCCTTTGATGGAAACATCGACGATATCGGCGGACATGGATTAAAGGTGCGTTTAGTCGGGTGAAAGTGCAAGCGGGTGGCTCAGAAGCCGTGCAGGGCGATGCCGAGTGCCTTGGCCTGTTTGAGGACCGCCGGTTTTTCGAGCATGATCACCTTGCCCGCCTCGAGAGCGGCGGCGGCGATGCCGGATTCTTTCATCGTTTGGAGGGTACGGAGGCCAAAGACGGGTACATCGAAGCGAAAGTCCTGCCGGGCCTTGACGGTCTTCACGAACAGGGTCTCGTCGGTCTTGAAGGTACCGGCCCGGCGGAGCATGTCGTCGGTTCCCTCGAAGGCCTCGACGGCCAGAACGGTGCCCTTGCGCACGACGCATCCCTGACCGATGTCGAGCCGGGCCATTTCGCGGGCGATGTGGATGCCGTGTTGGAGGTATTCCTCGTCGGTGGGCAGCTTGGGGCCGGCCATGTTGCCGGCGGTCGCCATCTGGTCGTCGATAAAGGCGCGGGCATCAAGGAGGGTGACGCCGAGCTTCTCGATCTCTGCGGCGATCGCCCCGAAAATGGTCTCGGCGTTGCGGCGCTTGAGGGAGAAGAGGATGCTGGCGGCCTTGAGGTCGGGGGTCAGGCCGTGGAAGAGTTTCTTGGGCTTCACCTGTCCGGCCATGAGGGCATAGCCGGCGCCGAAAGTCTTGAGGGAATCCAACATCTTGCCGATCTGCCCGACATTGAGCGAAACCCTTTCGTTGGCAGGGAACGATTCGATGAGACCCGGCTCCGTTTCGTCGTCCATGGCGACCAACCGGAGGGGTACACCGGCTGACCGGGCGTTTGCCGCTGTGATCACCGGATACTGGCCACGTCCAGCAATCAACACCACCGGACGGCGGGGATCAAACGTGGGAGGGAGAAAGGCGGAGGGCATGGGCAAGCGCCTGACTACGGACTATGGACGCTGGGACGACAATACCGGACTGCGCGCCCGGCGGATTCATCCGTTACTCCGGGGCAAATGCCACTGCTACGATTGGGAGCCGTAGTACTTCTTGTAGCTGCGATAGTAGCGGTAATTGCTGTAGTACTCGATCCGGCGAGGGGAAAGGCCGTTCAGCACAATGCCCAGGAGTTCGTTTTTGCTCTCCTTGAGCTGCTTGATGTAGAGTCGGATGTGCTTCCGGTAAGCCCGGTTGAAGCGGCAAACATAGATGACCTCGTCGGTGCGCTCGGAGATGAGCAGGGAGTCGGTCACGGCGCCCATGGGCGGGGAATCCACCACGATGAGGTCGAAATGCTGTTTCATGGCCTCGAGGAACTGGCCAAAGACCGGCTTTTCGAGGAGTTCGGTCGGGCTCTTGGAGCGTCCGCCAGAACGGAGCAGGTAAAGGTTTTCCTCGGCCTTGGTGAGCCCCAGATGAGGGTCGGTGAAGGGATCGGCCGGGATGGTGGCTCCCGCTTCAAACCAGGCGATCAGGCCGGCGTCATTGGTCAGCTGGAAATGACGGTGGAGCATCGGGCGCCGCATGTCGCAGTCGATGATGAGCACACGTTTGCCGTGGCGGGCAAAAGATGCGGCCAGGTTGCAACTGATCATCGTCTTGCCTTCACCCGGGATCGTGCTGGTGACCAGAATCGACTTGGGGAAATCGAGTTTGGACTGGATCTTCACGGCGCTGTAAACGCTCAGGAAGGCTTCTGATCCGGGAGAGGTCTTGTTGCTGTTGACGAGCGAATGTTTCTCGGTGTCGGGAATATCTCCCAATTCAGGAATGATGCCCAGCAAGTGGGCGCCGATGAATCCCTCGATGTCCCAGGCGCTCTTGACGCGATCGTCGATGAAGCTGAGGCCCACGGCGACGGCGGCGAATACGATGAAGCCCAGGCCGAGGCTGGTCTTGATGATGTTGCGCAGATTGGGGGTGTAGGGCGCGCCGGCGGGCAGGGCGCGATCCAGCGGCTTGACCGGGATGTTCTCGAGATTCTTCGAGTTCGTGGTCTGGTTGAGGCGGTCGAGAATCTGGATGTAGTTGGTCTTGGCGACCTGGGCCTGGTTCTCGAGGCTCTTGAATTCGATGGAAAGTTCACCAAGGCGCAGCTGTTCCTTTTCGGCCTCCTTGTATTCCTTGGCATAGGAAGCCTCCGTTTCCTTGAGCTTGTCGAGCTGAGCCCGGAGCGCGTTGATGGATTGGGCGATGTCCACCTTGATCTGGGCTGTGACCACTTCGATCGAGTTGGCGACATTGATCATCTTGGGGTGCCGCTCCAGATAGCGTTCGCTGAGAATGGACTGCTGGTTCTGCAGGTCGGTCAGCTGGTTCTTGAGCGCGGCGATGTTGCCGTAGGACGAGATGTAGCCGATATCGAGCAGGTTGCCGCCGGACTGTTGCATACGCTCAATCTGGCCGAAGAGGTTTTCGATATTGATGCGGGCGCTGCGGGCCTCGGTGAGGCTGGTATTGTAGCCCCGGAGCCGGTCGCCAATGATGTTGATGCTGTTGTCGAACGAGACCAGGTTGTGCTTGCGGCGATATTCCTGCAGGCGGGTCTCCGCGGCCTCGGATTCGCGACGCAGGGTCTCGGCGCGCGCCTTGAGGAAATCAGCGGCGTATTCGTTCTTCCCGCCCACGTTCTGCAGAAGGTAGGACATGAACTGGTCCACATAGCGGTTTGCCAATATGGCCGCTCCCTCGGGGTCGCGGTTGGTCACCGTGATGTTGATGAGAAAACTGTTGCGGATGGACTGGGGCGACATGCTGCCGAGCAGCTCGCCGGCGGGGGGCGGACTGGCGCCCGGGACAAGCTCGGCGAGATAGGGACGCTGGAGAATCTTGATTTCCTCGGTGGTGAGCGACTGCGAAACCATGGTGCGCAGCTTGTTGCTCGTGAGGATCTGGATGTAGGTGTTGAGGTCGATGTCGTTGCGGACGGAGGTATCGACGACCTGTTCGCTGATGACGACGCGTTCGGGGCGCTCAAACTGCATCGTCGCGGTGCTGGAATACATCGGTGTCTCCTGCGCCTTGTAATAGCCGACCGAGAGCGAAACCAGCAGGGCGACCGGGAGGGCGATCCAGAGGCGCTCGCGGAGGATGATGTAGTAGTCGCGCAGGGTCTTCCTCTCGGTCACATGGCTCTCGTTGCCATGGAGCGATGCAGCTCCGGCCTTGGACGAAGCGGCATGGGGAGGGAAATCCGGAGGGGGCATTGGGGCGTCTTAGATCAGGCGTTCCGGGACATAAACAATGTCCCCGGGTTGGAGCAACATGGTGGAATCATCGGACTTACTGTCTTTCTTGCCCTTGATTACACTATCGACGTCCACTGTGAAGACTTTCTTGGCGCCGTCGGGCATGATGCGGGTCACGGTGACGGCGGAACCCTTGCCGATGTCGTCGATGCCGCCTGCCTTGGTCACCAGTTCCACAACGGTCAGGGTCGATTCGATGGGCAGGGTGTAGTCACCGGCATTGCGAATGCGGCCCTGGATGGAGACGATCCGAGGGGCGTATTCCTCAACGCTGACGGTCACCTGGGGATTGCGGAGAAACCGGCCGGCCTTGTAGGCGTTCTCAATGGCGGTCTGGGCTTCGTTCACGGTCATGCCACCGATGGCGATTTCCCCGATCAGGTTCAGGTTGACCCGACCCCGGGCATCAATGCGGGAAAGGCTGGTGAGGTCGTCCTCTTGATAGACCACGATCCGGACCTTGTCAGCCAGGGTAAGGGTGTGGATATAGCTTTTCTTTTCCGAGTTCTGGGCGGAAGACACGGCGAACCCGGCGAACAGCAGCGCGAAGAGAACTGGGAGGCGGGTTGTTTTCATGGCGGGGCTCAATAGCGGGTGGAGATATCGAGGGAGAATCCTTTGTTATCAAAATCGGCGTAGTTCAGGGAGGACCAATTCTTCACGTACGAAAAGCTGGCGCCCATCTGGAAGTGTTCGTTCATCTGGTAGCGGATTCCGGTGTCCCAGCCGAAGAAGGTGTCATGGCGATCCGCCACATCATTCAGGAATTTGTTGCGGCCGCCGGAGACCCCGGCGTTCAAGAAGATTTTGCGGTTGAGGGTGTAGTCCGCATTGAGCGCCACGCTCGTGGTGTCGACGGACGCGCCGGTGGCGATGGTGCTGAAATCACGGGCAGCCTGCAGGCGCAACATCAGCTTGCGGGTGATCGGCCAGCTGACTCCCGCCGAAGCATTGAGTTGCTCGAATTGACCGCTGCCGGCTTTGCTGAGTTTGCGGATCTGGTAGCCGACGCGGACGTTGCCGGTGAGTTTGGAAAAGAGCCCGCCGGTGACACCCACATTGAACCAATGGTCCTGACTGTTCTGATCAAGGCTGGTGGTGGCCAAACGAATGCGGTAACCCGCAAACAAATCCAGCTTGGAGGTGTAGACGTAGTAAAGGTCCACGCCCTGGGTGAAATCCGTGTAGTCGACGAGGCCCTGGACGTTTCCGTAGGAGCGATGCAGATAACCGGTGTCGGAGGTGATGTAGAATTTCTGGCTGAGCGGGTAACGCAGCGTCAGCGAGACCGGATAATTCCAAGGATTGGTCCGCAGATTGACCGCGCTGTCGGCCCGCGACTCCCGGTAGGCAGCCAGCTTGAACGAGCCGGTGGTGCGGCCCTCGGCCTTGATGAAGGAGATCGTGAAACTGGGGTTGACCGTGCTCTGATCATTGAACTCCCGATAGCGCAGGAAGTCGAACTTCAGGGTTGAATCGACGGCGATGATTCCCGCGCGGCGTTTCCAATCGGCGCCGGCCTGCGCGGTGACCGTGGAGTCGCCGCGGCCGTCACGCTCAGAGAAGATGTTGCTGCTGTAGCCGAAGGTTACTCCGCCGAAGACAAAGATCTGGTTGCGGGTGCCGTCGATATTAAGAAGGGCGCTGACCGGGGCGACTCCGAGCAGGAGTGTCGCCAACAGAAGGAGCGGGGTGCGGGTGGAGCGGAGCAATTGGGGCATGAGGGTCAGGTACCGGGCAGGCGATCAGGACTGATCACGATATTGTTCGGCGGGTTCGCGGGCACCGTCGGCTGGGCGACGATCTGCTGGTCGCTGGCCGCGGCGCCGGCGGCCTCATTGTCGCCGGCGGCATCAGCCCCGTTGGCGGCCGTGCCAGCTTCCTCACCGGAACGCAGGCCTTCCTCGGCCTTGCGCTGGATGATCCCAAAAGTAACCGAGCGGCGGGCGTTGCAGGCCATTTCCACCCGGCGGTCCGCCACGGCCATCTCCTCGCGCGTCATGGGCTGGATGGTGATCTGCGGAGACTGTCCGTTGCTCGCCGGCGCGGAGGACCTGACCACCGATGTCCTTTTCACCGGCGCGGACGGTAATGTCGCCCTCCAGCAGATCGACGATGGTGCCGTCCGGGGTCGACTCGATGGCGACCTTGCCACCGCGGATGGTGATGGCGGCGAATGGCGTGGTGTACAGCATCGAGCTGCCGGAAATCAGCTGGTTCGTGCAGATCCCAATCGCGCCGTAGGAAAGCGCGATATTGCTGTGCGACACGGAGGGTTCGTGGCTCGATCCCAAGGTGTTGTTGGGGTCGGGCGCAAAGGGAGCTTGTGTAAACCGGCTGATTTCAACCCGGGTGCTCTCGTCGACAAAAAGGCCGGTGCCGTTGGAGTACACCAAGGCGTCATGGGATTTCGCCTTCGTCTGGATGATGGTGCCAGGCGCATCAAAGGCCGTCGCCTGTTGGGCTGTATAAATTTTGTCGCCGTTCTGGATCTGCGTCTCGCCCTTGGTCTCGGCCAGAAAGATCTTACTGGTCGGTCCCTTGGCCCGGGCGGGCGAGGCTGGAGATGCTGAATCGGCGGCCGATGCCACCGAGGCCGTAAGTACGGCGAGAATCAGGCAGGACAGAAGGGTTTTCATGAGGTATGAAAAGACGGGCGATGGTTGTACTACGGCTGAAGGGAGCCGTAATTGAATTTCCCGGATTTTACTAGGGTGAATCACCTATTACAAGTGCATTTGTCCTGATCCATACCTAATCGTCTAAATGCCTAAACAATAAGGTTTATCAACCTTCCTTTTACGTAAATAGTTCTCCTAATGGTCTTTTCAGCCAAATGCGGAGCCACTTTGGGGTGAGCGCCAGCCAAGGTGGTCAATTCCGCTTCCGTTGCATCGGGAGCGACGGAGACATCGCCCCGATGTTTGCCGTTCACTTGGATGACGATCGTGATGGTGGACGAGACGAGCTTGGCCGCATCGAAGGCCGGCCAACCGCCGGACATCACTGAGCCGGTTTCACCGAGTCGGGCCCAGAGTTCCTCGGCCAGATGCGGGGCCATCGGAGCCAGCAAGCGGATGAGGTCGAGCATAACCGGGCGCGGCAGGCTCGGTTCCTTCTGCAGCGTGTTGACCAGAATCATGAGCTGAGAGATGGCGGTGTTGAAGCGCAGCTGTTCGTAATCCTCGCCAACCTTCTTGATCGTCTCGTGCAGCACCTTCTCGGCGTCGGCCGACAGGGCGCCGGTGGCCACGATGCGGGGATTGATGGCGCCTTCGGGATCGAGGCACTCGCGCCAGACCTTCTTGAGGAAACGGTGCACGCCCTCGATGCCCTTGGGATTCCAGGGTTTCATCGCCTCGAGCGGTCCGAGGAACATCAGGTAGAGGCGCAGGGAGTCGGCGCCATACTCCCGGATGATGTCGTCGGGATTCACCACGTTGCCGCGGCTCTTGGACATCTTGACGCCGTCCTCGCCGAGGATGATGCCCTGGTGAAAGAGCTTCGTGAACGGCTCACTCTGCGGGACTACGCCGAGATCAAACAGGACCTTGTGCCAGAAACGGGCGTAGAGCAGATGTAGCACGGCGTGCTCGGCGCCACCGACGTAGAGATCGGGCACGCCCCAATACTTCAACGCTTCCGGGCTGGCGATGGCGTTGGCATTTTGCGGATCGAGGTAGCGCAGGTAGTACCAGCACGAACCGGCCCACTGCGGCATGGTGTTGGTCTCGCGGCGGGCGCGGACCCACGCGTCGCCCGACGGCCGGGCCGAAGAGGCGGGAACGCTGGCGCCGGTCTGGACATTGAACCAGACCTCGAGCCAGTCGGTGACGTTGGCCAAGGGACTTTCTCCCGTGCCGCTGGGCAGATAGGACTGCACTTCGGGCAACACGAGCGGCAAGGCCACATCGGGAAGCGGCAGCGCGAAATGGGTCACGTTGTTCTCGACAAAGGTGACCGGATTGGCGGGCAGGTCGGACCGCAGTGCGGCCGCGGCGCGATAGTCCGTTTCGCTGACCCAAACGATCGGGAACGGTTCACCCCAGTAGCGCTGGCGCGAGAACAACCAGTCGCGCAGCTTGTAGTTGATCGTGGCCTTGCCGATGCCTTTCGCGGCGAGATCGGCGGAGATTTTTTTCTTTGCTTCCGGCCAGGCCAGGCCGTCGTAGCCGGGCGAGTTGATGAGCACGCCGTCGCCGGTGTATGGCAGGGTGTCGCTGCCGTCGGCCGCGGCGATGACGCGCGGGATGGGCAACTGGTATTGCCGGGCGAACTCGTAATCGCGTTCGTCGTGGGCGGGCACGGCCATGATGGCGCCGGTGCCGTAGCCCATGAGCACGTAGTCGGCAATCCACACGGGCACCTTTTCGCCATTGACCGGATTGATCGCGTAGCTGCCAGTGAAGACGCCGCTCTTTTCTTTGGCCGCCTCAGACATGCGTTCGACGTCGCTCTTGGCCGCGGTTTTCTTGCGGTAGGCGTCCACGGCGTCGCGCTGGGCGGACGTGGTCAGGGCGGGTACCAAGGGGTGTTCGGGGGCAAGCACCATGTAGGTGCAACCGAAGAGCGTGTCGGGACGCGTGGTGAAAATCTTGAGGTCGCCGAGCTTCGGATCCTCCAGCTTGAAGTGCACCTCGGCACCCTCGCTGCGTCCGATCCAGGCTTCCTGCATGCGCTTGGTCGAATCCGGCCAATCGACGTTCTTGAGCCCATCGATCAGCTGTTCCGCATAGGCGGTGATGCGGAGCACCCACTGACGCAGGTTGCGACGTTCCACCGGGAAATTGCCGACCTCGGACTTGCCGTCCACGACCTCCTCATTGGCGAGCACGGTACGCAGTTCCGGGCACCACCAGACCGGTCGTTCGTCGACATAGGCCAGGCCTTTCTTGAAGAGCTGGAGGAAAATCCACTGGGTCCAGCGGAAGTACTTGGGGTCGGTCGTATCGACCTCGCGGTCCCAGTCGTAGCTGAACCCCAGCGCCTTGATCTGCCGGCGGAAATTCGTGATGTTGTTCTGCGTGTTCGCGGAAGGGTGGGTCCCGGTCTTTACGGCGTGTTGTTCCGCGGGCAGGCCGAAAGCGTCCCAGCCGATCGGATGGAGGACATTGAACCCGCGGGCCCGTTTGTAGCGGGCAAGAATGTCCGTGCCCGTGTAGCCTTCCGGATGGCCGATGTGCAGGCCGGCCCCGGACGGGTAGGGGAACATGTCCAGCACGTAGAACTTGGGCTTCGTCGAGCTGTTTTCGGCCCGGAAAGGCTTGGATTGTTCCCAAACCGACTGCCAGTGTGGCTCGATTGTGAGGAACTCGTATTCTTTGCAGTTGGTAGCGGCCATTGAGTTAAATCGGTCACTGTGAGACCTTCAGAGGTACCGTCAATCTTGGGAAATGATGATGTCGGCGGACTTTTTCTGGTGCTTCCGCCCCGGGTCACTTAGGCATGAGTCATGTTTACCGGTCTCGTTGAAGAAGTAGGTCGGGTGACGAGCTTCGCTCCCACTCAAAATGCCTGGGAATTGCGCCTTGCCGCCAAAGTCGTGCCAGCCGATGTGTCTGTCGGAGACAGCGTTGCAGTCAACGGCTGCTGTCTCACGGTGACGAACCGCGGTGCGGAGCAGCTGACCTTTGAGCTCCTGGAGGAAACGCGGCGGCTGACCAATTTCAGCGAGCTCAAATCGGGCTCCGCGGTGAATCTGGAGCGAAGCCTCAAGCCGGAGAGCCGGCTGGGCGGCCATTTCGTTTCCGGCCATATTGATATTCTCGGGCGGGTGAGCACCTTTGAACCGCGCGGCAAGGATCATTACCTGAAGGTCACAGCCCCTGCGGGCTGGGGACGATACCTGGTCTACAAAGGTTCGATCGCCGTGGACGGCATTTCCCTGACGGTGGCGGAAGTGGAGGGTGACTCCTTTGCCGTGTGGCTGATTCCCCACACGCTGGCGGCGACAAATCTCCAGGAGAAAAAGCCCGGGTCGGGTGTGAACCTCGAGTTCGACTTGCTGGCCAAATACGTTGAGAAGCTGATGGCTTCCCGAACGGTGTAACGCCCCTTGAACACCCGCGAACAACTGCTGGCACTGAATGACGAACTTCGGCGACTGAAGTCCGAAGGGCGGCGCACGGTTTCCATCAGTGAGTCCAGTCTGGACGAATTGCGGGCCGTGTTGGCGGATGCGCCGGAGATTGCCGAGGAACCCGCCGCGAGAACCGCCGTGAGTGAGAACGAGGAAATCACGACGTTCGTGCCCAGCTCCGTGGCGGCCCCCGCGGCGAAACCCGCGGCGGTCAAAACCAAACCAGCTTTGCCCCCACGGGCCGACATCGCCTTGCCGCAAGGGGACAAGGCCACGCAATGGCAGGCCTTGCGCGAACTCGTGTTGAATGATCCGGTTTGTCGCGAGCGGGTGTACAAGGGCAAACAGGTGGTGTTTGGCGTCGGCAACCTGGACGCGTCCATCATGTTTGTGGGCGAGGCCCCGGGTGCGGACGAGGAGGATCTGGGCGAACCGTTTGTCGGTCGTGCGGGCCAGTTGCTCAACCGCATGATCAAGGCCATGGGGCTTGATCGCAGCCAGGTTTACATCGGCAACATCCTGAACTGGCGCCCGGAGCTCGGCGTGCGCAATGCCGATGGTTCGCAGACCGGCAACCGTCCGCCCACGGCAGAGGAAATGGTCTATTGCCTGCCATTTATCCGGGCGCAAATCGCCATCGTCCGCCCGAAGGTGCTCGTCGCGCTCGGCAAGACGGCGGTGGACGGCTTGTTGGGCGCGGAACGGTTCAAATCGATGGGCGCGGCGCGCGGCAGTTGGCACGATTACGCCGACACGCCTTTGCGCGCCACTTACCATCCTTCCTACCTGCTGCGTCAGGAGGGACTGGTCTCGGCCTCGGCGAAAAAGATCAAGCGCGATGCCTGGGAGGACCTGCTCGCGGTGATGGAGCGGGCGGAGCTGCCCATATCTGACAAACAGCGCAATTATTTCCTCTGATGAAGAAGGGCATTCTCTTTCTCGGCCTGCTGCTGGCGGTGGGTGGCCCGCAGGCGAGCGCGAAGGATTTTGATTTTGCCGCCGTGCAGGCCAAGGCCCGGGAACTGGCTGCCCGTCCTTACTCCGCCCCGGTATCGCGAGTGCCCGACTGGCTGGCCGGCTACAGCTACCTGCAGCATCAGGCCATCCGCTTCGACCCCGGGCATGCTTGGTGGCAGGCGGATCGTTTGCCCTTTCAGCTGCAGTTCTTTCACCCCGGCTGGCTGTTCAAGGAACCGGTGCAGATCCATGAGGTGAGCGGAGGCCGGGAAAAACTGATCCCTTTTGATCCCGCTCTCTTTATCTACGGAGGCAAGCAACTGCCCGGCCCGGTCCCGCCTGACATGGGCTTTGCCGGCCTGCGCCTGCATTATGCCCTGAACCGGCCGGGCGTGATGGACGAGCTGGCGGTTTTCCTGGGGGCGAGCTATTTCCGCAGTCTGGCGCAAGGCCTTCACTACGGCCTTTCCGCCCGCGGCCTGGCGATCAACAGCGGCGGACCTGAAACCGAGGAGTTTCCCCGTTTCTCCGAATACTGGATTGAACGCCCGGCCGTGGGTGCCGCGTCCATCAAGGTGATGGCGTTGCTCGACAGCCCCAGCGTGGCCGGGGCTTTCCAGTTCGTCATCACGCCGGGCAAGGAAACGGTGATGCAGGTCAAGACGGTCCTGTATTTCCGGCAATTGCCTGCCGTCGTGGGGCTCGCCCCGCTCACCAGCATGTTCCTGCATGGGGAGGTCAACGGTTGGTCGCGCGATGACTTCCGCCCTGAGGTGCATGACTCCGACGGACTGCTGATGCACACCGGAGCCGGTGAGTGGATCTGGCGACCGTTGAACAATCCAGCGCGCACGCGGGCGAGTGCGTTTGCCGACCAGGCACCCAAAGGCTTTGGCCTGCTGCAGCGCGATCGGGAATTCGCGCACTACGACGACGTCGAGGCCAACTATCACTTGCGGCCCAGCGCTTGGGTCGAGCCGATCGGTGACTGGGGTCGGGGATCGGTAAGGCTGGTCGAATTGCACTCCCCGGATGAGACCAATGACAACATCGTGGCGTTCTGGGTGCCCGCCCGCCTGCCTGCGCCCGGCGAGCCGCTGGCGTACGAGTACCGTTTGCACTGGCTCGGCGCCGATGAGGGCCGTCGGCCCGCCGGCTATGTTGTCTCGACGCGCCAAGGAGCCGTGCTGGATCATCCGGAGCGCCGTCGCATCGTCGTGGATTTTGCCCGGCTGCCGGAATCTCCGTCGCGTTCCGATATCGAGGCGG
>Ga0208263_100201_pt1 | contig 23549 bp, 18 predicted proteins | sample LakWasMet28_LOW6_2_FD_183872 | JGI IMG/M metagenome (GOLD analysis project Ga0208263, IMG submission 183872) | Freshwater sediment methanotrophic microbial communities from Lake Washington under simulated oxygen tension - Sediment Metagenome... | ecosystem: Environmental > Aquatic > Freshwater >... | reverse complement strand
AGAGGAGGTGTCTATATTATGTTAATTATACCAATTAAAGACGGAGAAAATATCGATAGAGCATTAAAGCGCTATAAAAGAAAATTTGACAAAACAGGAACTGTTCGTCAACTAAGAGCACGTACTGCTTTTATAAAACCATCAGTTACCAATAGAGCAAAAATTCAAAAAGCGGCTTATATCCAGAATATGAGAGACAACATAGAGAATAGTTAATTATTTTCTATCAAAATAAAGTACCGTTAGTCATTAAAGTTTAATACCTTTGATACTAACGGTTTTTTTATGATTAATAATAAGGACGCATTTAGAGATTATCTGCAAATGGAGAAAAAATATTCTCCGCATACCATAAATGCGTATTTGAATGATATAAGTTTCTTCGAATCATTCAACAAAAATCAATTTTATCAAGAAAATATTGAACAGGCAAACTACAGCCAAATCAGGGCTTGGATTGTTTCACTTGTAGATGATGATATATCTAATGTGTCAGTCAATAGAAAAATTGCTTCGCTGAAAGCGTTTTACAAATTCCTTTTAAAAACAAAACAAATAGAAGTTAGCCCACTCCTTAAACACAAAGCGTTAAAAACTCCCAAAACACTTCAAATTCCTTTTTCCGAAAATGAAGTTGCCGAAGTTTTAAATCAAATCCAAAATCCGGAAGGTTTTGAGGCGATAAGAGATAAACTTATAATTGATTTGTTTTACACAACAGGAATACGAAGGACAGAGTTGATTCATTTGAAAATTGGCAATGTTAATCCGCCCAATAATACGATTAAGGTTCTGGGTAAAAGAAATAAAGAACGAATTATTCCAGTGTTGCCAATTATTGTAAATCAATTAAAAATATATTTAAACGAAAGAACACGTTTAGAGAAGGTTACGGATAATGACTATTTTTTTCTCACAAAAAGAGGGTTAAAATTGAATGATTCCTTTGTATATCGATTAATTAATACGTACTTTAGTGCTGTCTCCGAGAAGGTAAAGAAAAGCCCACATGTATTAAGGCACACATTTGCGACTCATCTATTAAACAACGGAGCCGACTTAAATTCAGTAAAAGAATTATTGGGACATTCAAGTTTAGCCTCAACACAAATTTATACTCATAGTAGTTTATCAGAGTTAAAAAAAGTTTATGAAGAGTCTCATCCAAGAAATCAAAAATAATTCCGATATGTTTAACTAATAAAAATTTTGATTATGAAGGTAAATGTTCATGCGGTTAACTTTACGGTTGACGGAAAGCTAGTATTTTTTGTTCAAGAAAGAATGGATAGACTAGAAAAGTACTATGACAAGGTGGTTTCATCTGATGTTTTTTTGAAAGTAGAAAAGACAAGTGATAAGGAAAACAAAATTGCAGAGATAAAGGTTCATGTTCCCGGAGATGAATTTATTGTAAAAAAGCAATGCAAAACTTTTGAAGAAGCAGTAGAACAATCGGCAGAATCGATAGAACGATTGTTGGTAAAAAGGAAAGAAAAAATAAGTCCGCACATTTAATATCAATTTTTTTAAAAAAATGTTTTGATTGAGAGATAAAATTTCTACATTTGCAGTCCGTTAGAAATAGCGGACTTTTTTTATTGATTTTGCCAGCGTAGCTCAGTTGGCTAGAGCAGCTGATTTGTAATCAGCAGGTCGTGGGTTCGAGTCCCTCCGCCGGCTCTAAATAATAATTTCCGATAAAAAACCGGAATTTGTTCTTTTACAGCACTGAAAAATCGATAAATTGGGGAGATACTCAAGCGGCCAACGAGGGCAGACTGTAAATCTGCTGTGTGAACTTCGCAGGTTCGAATCCTGCTCTCCCCACAAAACGAAGTTTAAAGTTTAAGAGTTTAAATGGTTTAATGAAACAACTTTAAACTTTTAAACAATGTTAAACAAAATTTCTCTGCCGACTTAGCTCAGGGGTAGAGTGCTTCCTTGGTAAGGAAGAGGTCACGGGTTCAATTCCCGTAGTTGGCTCAAAAAAGTATAAAATTGAACACTAATAAATTAATAAAGATTAAAAACTAAGTAAAATGGCAAAAGAAACCTTTAACCGTAACAAACCCCACTTAAACATTGGAACAATTGGGCACGTCGATCACGGAAAAACAACTTTAACTGCAGCAATAACTAAAGTGTTATCTGATGCTGGTTACTGTCAAGCAAAATCATTTGATCAAATTGATAATGCTCCAGAAGAAAAAGAAAGAGGTATTACAATTAATACATCTCACGTTGAGTACGAAACTGCTAACCGTCACTACGCACACGTTGACTGTCCTGGTCACGCGGATTACGTAAAAAACATGGTTACAGGTGCTGCTCAAATGGACGGTGCTATCCTTGTTGTAGCCGCTACAGACGGACCAATGCCACAAACACGTGAGCACATCCTATTAGGTCGCCAAGTTGGTATCCCTAGAATGGTTGTATTCATGAACAAAGTGGATATGGTTGATGATGAAGAATTATTGGAACTTGTTGAAATGGAAATTAGAGACTTATTGAATTTCTATGAATATGACGGAGACAATTGTCCTGTTATTCAAGGTTCAGCTTTGGGAGGATTAAATAATGATCCAGCTTGGGTGCCAAAAATTGTTGAATTAATGGAAGCTTGCGATAGCTGGATTGAAGAACCAATCCGTGATACTGCAAAACCTTTCTTGATGCCTGTTGAAGACGTATTTACAATTACTGGTCGTGGAACTGTTGCTACAGGTCGTATCGAAACTGGTATTGCAAACACAGGAGATCCTGTTGAAATCATTGGTATGGGAGCTGAAAAATTAACTTCTACTATTACTGGAGTTGAAATGTTCCGTAAAATCCTTGATAGAGGTGAAGCTGGAGACAACGTAGGTTTGTTGTTACGTGGTGTTGATAAAGCCGATATCAAAAGAGGAATGGTTATCATTAAACCAGGATCTGTAAAACCACACAATCACTTTAAAGCTGAGGTTTATATCTTGAAAAAAGAAGAAGGTGGTCGTCACACACCATTCCACAATAACTACCGTCCACAGTTTTACGTTCGTACAACTGACGTAACAGGAGTTATCACTTTGCCAGCAGGTGTAGAAATGGTAATGCCAGGAGATAACTTAACTATTGAAGTTTCTTTGTTGAGTCCAATTGCTATGAATGTAGGTTTACGTTTTGCTATCCGTGAAGGTGGTAGAACTGTAGGTGCTGGACAGGTTACAGAAATTCTATAGTAATAGTACAATATTTATAAAGCCAGTAACGCCTTTATGGGTGTTACTGGTTTTTAACGAACGGGCGTAGTTCAAGGGTAGAATAGCGGTCTCCAAAACCGTTGATGGGGGTTCGAATCCCTCCGCCCGTGCCAAAAAAACAAATCACAATGACAAAAGTTGTTAATTACATATCAGAAGCATTTGAAGAATTACGATCAAATGTGACTTGGCCAGAATGGGCCGAAGTGCAACGTCTAACAATTATTGTTGCCGTTTTTTCAGTAATACTCGCTATGGCAACATGGGGTATGGATGAATTTTTTGCAAAATCGATTGCTGGATTTTTTAACTGGTTAAAAGCATAATTTTTTTGTTATGGCAGATAATAATATGAAAAAGTGGTATGTCGTTCGAGCAGTAAGCGGACAAGAGAACAAAGTGAAAGCTTATATCGAAACCGAAATCGCAAGGTTAGGAATGGGTGATTATGTTTCGCAGGTTCTGGTTCCTACCGAAAAGGTGGTTACTGTAAAAGACGGAAAAAAGATAACCAAAGATAAAGTCTATTTTCCGGGTTATGTAATGATTGAAGCTAATCTTGTTGGAGAAATTCCTCATATTATTAAGTCAATAACAAGTGTAATTGGGTTTTTAGGTGAAATAAAAGGAGGAGAACCTGTGCCATTACGACTTTCTGAAGTTAACAGAATGTTAGGGAAAGTAGATGAATTGGCAGTCAATACGGATGCCCGTTCTATTCCATTCAATATAGGAGAAACTATCAAAGTAATTGATGGTCCTTTCAATGGTTTCAATGGAACTGTAGAAAAAATTAATGAAGAAAAGCGTAAACTAGAAGTGATGGTAAAAATTTTCGGAAGAAAAACACCACTTGAATTAGGGTTTATGCAAGTTGAAAAAGTATAATTTTTGTTACATATATAATAAGTCACATTTTCGCTTCCAATGTTAATGTGTTAAATTTTAAAAAAAATGGCTAAAGAGATTAGTAAAGTAGTTAAACTACAAGTTAAGGGAGGTGCTGCGAACCCGTCGCCACCGGTTGGACCTGCTTTAGGTGCTGCTGGTGTTAACATCATGGAATTCTGTAAGCAATTTAATGCTAGAACCCAAGATAAACCAGGTAAAGTTTGCCCAGTGCAAATTACAGTGTATAAAGACAAATCTTTCGATTTTGTTGTAAAAACACCACCAGCTGCCGTTCAGTTAATGGACGCAGCAAAGCTTAAATCTGGTTCAGGAGAACCAAATCGTAAGAAAGTAGCTAGCGTTACTTGGGATGTTATTAAAGCAATCGCGGAAGATAAGATGGTTGATTTAAATGCATTCACAATCGAGTCTGCTATGAGCATGATTGCAGGAACGGCTAGATCTATGGGTATAACTGTAACTGGAGATTCTCCTCTAAAACAAGCTTAAGACATGGCAAAATTGACAAAAAAGCAAAAAGAGGCTGCTTCAAAAATTGAAAAGAACAAACTATACACTTTAAAAGATGCTGCTGCATTAATCAAAGTTGTAGCTTCTGCAAAATTTGATGAGTCGGTTGATATCGCAGTACGTTTGGGTGTAGATCCAAGAAAAGCGAATCAGATGGTTAGAGGTGTGGTAACATTGCCTCACGGAACTGGTAAAGATGTAAAAGTATTGGCATTGGTTACTCCAGACAAAGAAGCGGAAGCTAAAGAAGCAGGAGCAGACTATGTTGGTCTTGACGAATATTTACAAAAAATTAAGGACGGTTGGACAGATGTTGATGTAATCATCACTATGCCAAGCGTTATGGGAAAATTAGGCCCATTAGGTCGTATTTTAGGACCTAGAGGTTTAATGCCAAACCCTAAAACAGGTACTGTAACTATGGATGTTGCAAAAGCTGTTCAAGAAGTGAAAGCGGGTAAAATTGACTTTAAAGTTGATAAAACAGGTATCATACATGCAGGAATTGGAAAAATTTCTTTCGATGCTGATAAGATTGTAGATAACGCTCACGAAATTATTCAAACATTAATCAAACTTAAACCAACTGCCGCTAAAGGAACTTACATCAAAAGTATTTACCTTACTAGCACAATGAGTCCTGCAATTGCATTGGATCCTAAAGCAGTATAATTGGTAGTTAAAAATTTTTAGTATGACTAGAGAAGAAAAATCAATCGCGATTGAAGATTTAACTGCACAGTTAGCTGGTACAAATATTATTTATGTATCTGATATTTCTGGACTAAACGCAGAAACAACTTCAAACTTGAGAAGAGCTTGCTTTAAAGCAGGTATAAAATTAGAGGTAGTTAAAAACACTTTGCTTGTAAAAGCAATGGAAGCTTCGGCTAATGATTATGGTGATTTGCCATCTGTATTGACAGGTAATAGTGCTATTTTTATTGCTGACGTTGCCAACGCACCTGGAAAAATAATCAAAGATTTCCGCAAAAAGAATGCAAAGCCACTTTTGAAAGGAGCTTACATCAATGCTGAAATTTATATTGGAGACGATCAACTTGATGCCTTGGCAACTATTAAATCGAAAGAAGAACTTATTGGCGAAATCATTGGATTACTTCAATCACCAGCCCAAAGAGTTATTTCTGCTCTTCAAAACCAATTCGCTAATACCGAAGAGGTTGCTTAATTCAATTTTAGGGTTTAGATTTCTGATTTTAGATTTCTAATAATAAAATAAATTAAGTGCATTAAAACGCGCACAATAAATAAATTATATTTTACAAATCATTTTAAAACGATAGAAAAAATGGCAGATTTGAAACAATTCGCAGAACAATTAGTTAACCTAACAGTAAAAGAAGTTAACGAATTAGCAACAATATTAAAAGACGAGTATGGTATCGAACCAGCTGCTGCAGCTGTAGTAGTTGCCGCTGGAGGTGGTGAAGGTGCTGCTGAAGAAGCTCAAACAGAATTTACAGTAGTGTTAAAAGAAGCAGGTCCTTCTAAATTAGCCGTTGTAAAAATGGTTAAAGAATTAACAGGTTTGGGTCTTAAAGAAGCTAAAGATGTAGTTGATAGCGCTCCAAGCAACGTTAAAGAAGGTGTAACTAAAGAAGAAGCTGAAGGGCTTAAAAAATCTTTAGAAGAAGCCGGAGCTGTTGTTGAGCTTAAATAGTTTAACTCGGTTTTGAGAACTAGGTTTAGGTCTTGGATACGCATCCAAAGACCTAAACCATTTTTCGTATAATAAAATTATATTACGTTTTATTATAAATTAGTTTAAAATACAAAAGTGTTTTTAAATCAATACGATGAAAGAAAATAAAATTAAAGAGCTTGCTCTTAATATTATTTTTAAAGAGGTATTGATTAAAAAAGAAAGTATTTGTTAAACAGTGTTTTACACAAAAAAATTACTTTTTTTTAATCAAAATTTTGTCCATAGATGATAACAAATCAGACTGAAAGATTGAATTTTGCCTCTACAAAAAACATTCCTGACTATCCAGATTTTCTAGATGTCCAGGTTAAATCGTTTAAAGATTTTTTCCAATTGGAAACTAAATCTGACGAAAGAGGCGACGAAGGTTTATACAACACCTTCATGGAAAACTTTCCAATCACAGATACAAGAAACAACTTTGTATTGGAGTTCCTCGATTATTTTGTAGATCCACCGCGTTACACAATTCAAGAATGTATTGAAAGAGGTCTTACTTATAGCGTGCCTTTAAAAGCAAGGTTAAAACTATATTGTACAGATCCAGAGCACGAAGATTTTGAAACTATTGTTCAAGACGTATATCTTGGAACAATTCCTTATATGACTCCTTCTGGTACTTTTGTAATCAATGGCGCCGAGCGTGTTGTTGTTTCTCAATTGCACCGTTCTCCAGGGGTTTTCTTTGGACAATCATTCCATGCAAATGGAACAAAATTATATTCTGCCAGAGTAATTCCTTTCAAAGGATCTTGGATAGAATTTTCAACCGATATCAATAGCGTAATGTATGCTTATATCGACAGAAAGAAAAAATTGCCTGTAACTACTTTATTCCGCGCCATTGGGTTCGAAAGAGACAAGGATATCCTAGAGATTTTCGACCTTGCTGAGGAAATTAAAGTTTCTAAAACAGGACTTAAAAAATATATTGGTAGAAAATTAGCAGCTCGTGTGTTAAACACTTGGCATGAAGATTTCGTGGATGAAGATACCGGCGAAGTTGTTTCTATCGAACGTAACGAAATAATCCTTGACAGAGATACTATTATCGACAAAGATAATGTGGAAGAAATCATCGATTCTAACGTTAAATCTATTTTGTTGCACAAGGAAGACAATAATGCAGTTGATTATTCCATCATCCACAACACGCTACAAAAAGATCCAACAAATTCTGAAAAAGAAGCCGTTGAGCACATCTACAGACAATTGCGTAACGCAGAACCGCCTGATGAAGAAACTGCTCGTGGAATTATAGATAAATTATTCTTCTCTGATCAACGTTACAACTTAGGCGAAGTAGGTCGTTATAGAATTAACAAAAAACTGGGTCTTGATACTCCAATGGAAAAGCAAGTGCTTACCAAAGAAGACATTATTACCATAGTAAAATATTTGATCGAATTAATCAATGCCAAAGCGGATATTGATGATATTGATCACTTGTCAAACCGTCGTGTTAGAACAGTTGGCGAGCAATTGTCTCAACAGTTTGGTGTAGGTTTGGCTCGTATGGCAAGAACCATTCGCGAGAGAATGAACGTTAGAGATAACGAGGTGTTTACACCTATTGATTTGATTAATGCTAAAACATTGTCATCTGTTATCAACTCTTTCTTTGGAACAAACCAGTTGTCTCAATTTATGGATCAAACAAATCCATTAGCCGAGATTACGCACAAAAGAAGATTATCAGCACTTGGACCAGGTGGACTTTCAAGAGAAAGAGCTGGATTTGAGGTTCGTGACGTTCACTATACGCACTACGGACGTTTATGTCCAATTGAAACTCCTGAGGGACCAAACATTGGTTTGATTTCATCTCTTGGAGTTTATGCCAAAGTAAATGGAATGGGTTTCATCGAAACACCGTATCGTAAAGTAACAAAAGGAGTGGTTGATTTAGTTTCTACACCTGTTTACTTAAGTGCCGAGGAAGAAGAAGGAATGATGATTTCTCAAGCAAACATTCAGATGGACGCTACAGGAAAAATTACTGCTGACAACGTAATTGCACGTCAGGAAGGCGATTTTCCAGTAATTGATCCGTCAAAAGTAGATTTTGCTGACGTTGCTCCTAACCAAATTGCTTCAATTTCAGCTTCATTAATTCCTTTCTTGGAACATGATGATGCGAATAGAGCATTGATGGGATCAAACATGATGCGTCAAGCCGTACCATTAATTCGTCCTGAAGCACCAATTGTTGGAACAGGATTAGAGCGTCAAGTAGCTTCAGATTCTAGAGTATTGATTAATGCTGAGGGAGATGGAACCGTAGAATATGTAGATGCAAATATCATTACAATTAAATACGACCGTTCTGAGGAAGAAAGAATGGTGAGTTTTGATGAAGATGAAAAAACATACAATCTAATTAAATTTAGAAAAACCAATCAAGGAACAAGCATCAACCTGAAACCTATTGTGAGAAAAGGAGACAGAGTGAGTCTTGGACAAGTATTGTCAGAGGGTTATGCTACACAAAATGGAGAACTAGCTTTAGGTAGAAACCTAAAAGTTGCGTTTATGCCATGGAAAGGGTACAACTTTGAGGATGCTATTGTAATTTCTGAAAAAGTGGTTCGTGACGATATTTTTACCTCTATTCACGTTGATGATTATTCATTGGAAGTTAGAGATACTAAATTAGGTAACGAAGAATTGACCAACGATATTCCGAACGTTTCTGAAGAAGCTACTAAAGATTTGGACGAAAATGGAATGATTAGAATAGGTGCCGAAGTGAAACCTGGCGACATTCTTATTGGTAAAATTACTCCAAAAGGAGAATCTGATCCTACTCCGGAAGAAAAATTGCTTCGTGCAATCTTCGGGGACAAAGCAGGTGACGTAAAAGATGCTTCATTAAAAGCTTCTCCTTCTTTACACGGTGTGGTTTTAGATAAAAAATTGTTTGCAAGAGCAGTAAAAGACAAACGTAAACGTACACAAGATAAAGATGCTTTGGGTTCTTTGGAAATGGAATTCGAAACTAAATTTGTTGAATTAAAAGACAAATTAATTGAAAAACTTTTCTTAATTGTAAACGGAAAAACATCTCAAGGTGTGATGAATGATTTGGGTGAAGAAGTATTGCCAAAAGGTAAAAAGTACACTCAAAAAATGCTTTATGCTGTTGAAGATTTTGCTCACTTAAGCAAAGGTCAGTGGGTTGCCGATGATACAACGAATACTATGGTGAATGATTTAATTCATAACTATAAAATTAAGTTGAACGATTTACAAGGAGCATTGCGTAGAGAGAAATTCACTATAACTGTAGGGGATGAATTGCCTGCAGGAATATTGAAATTGGCCAAAGTATATGTTGCCAAAAAACGTAAACTGAAAGTTGGGGATAAAATGGCAGGACGTCACGGTAACAAAGGTATTGTTGCCCGTATCGTTCGTCATGAAGATATGCCTTTCCTTGAAGACGGAACACCAGTTGATATTGTGTTGAACCCACTTGGAGTACCTTCACGTATGAACATAGGTCAAATTTATGAAACGGTTTTAGGTTGGGCTGGAATGAACTTGGGTAGAAAATTTGCTACTCCAATTTTTGATGGTGCTTCTCTTGACGAAATAAATGCTTTGACTGATGAAGCTGAAGTGCCACGTTTCGGACATACTTATCTTTACGATGGAGGAACTGGAGAGCGTTTCGCACAAAAAGCAACAGTCGGAGTTATCTATATGTTGAAATTGGGTCACATGGTTGACGACAAAATGCACGCACGTTCAATAGGACCATACTCATTAATTACACAACAACCATTGGGAGGTAAAGCTCAATTTGGAGGTCAGCGTTTTGGAGAGATGGAGGTTTGGGCACTTGAAGCTTATGGAGCATCAAGTACACTTCGTGAAATATTGACCGTTAAGTCTGACGATGTAATTGGTAGAGCTAAAACTTACGAAGCAATCGTTAAGGGAGAATCTATGCCAGAACCAGGATTACCAGAATCATTCAATGTATTAATGCATGAATTGAAAGGTCTTGGACTTGACATTCGTTTAGAAGAATAAATTAAAATTTGTCACTGTAGAGACACGATTAATCGCGTCTCTACTTTGGCATTTATAAGAGTTTTTAGGATTTATACCCGTAATCCGTTCCGATTTTTTATATAAACTATATAATTAGCACTTCAAAATTTTGTTGAAGTTTAGAGAAGTAATCCGAGGTGACAGAGACGTAGCATTGCCGCGACTGTACAAAATCAATTTTTAATTGCAAATAAATCAATAGTAAAAACTATGATGAATACTAGAAATACCAATAAAGACAAGAATCCCGTAAAAAGATTCAACAAAATTTCGATAGGACTAGCTTCTCCTGAATCTATCTTGAAAGAATCAAGAGGTGAAGTGTTGAAGCCTGAAACTATCAACTATAGAACGCACAAACCAGAGCGTGACGGACTTTTCTGCGAAAGAATTTTTGGACCAGTAAAAGATTTTGAATGTGCTTGTGGTAAATATAAAAGAATTCGTTACAAAGGAATCATCTGTGACCGTTGTGGTGTTGAAGTTACCGAGAAAAAAGTACGTAGAGACAGAGTAGGACACATCAATCTTGTTGTGCCAATCGCCCATATCTGGTATTTCCGTTCTCTTCCAAATAAAATTGGATACATATTAGGTCTTCCGTCTAAGAAATTAGATATGATTATCTATTATGAAAGATACGTTGTAATCCAAGCAGGTATTGCAAAAACTCCGGAAGGAGAACCAGTGGAAAGATTGGACTTTTTGACAGAAGAAGAGTATTTGAATATTTTAGATACACTTCCTGCCGACAATCAATATTTAGATGATTTTGATCCAAATAAATTTGTTGCCAAAATGGGAGCAGAGTGTATTATGGATTTATTGGCTCGTATAGATTTAGATGCACTTTCTTATGAATTGCGTCACTCTGCGAACAATGAAACGTCTAAACAACGTAAAACAGAAGCGTTAAAAAGATTAATCGTAGTTGAATCTTTCCGTGAGTCTAACTTGAACCGTGAAAATCGTCCAGAGTGGATGATTATGAAAGTGGTTCCTGTTATTCCGCCAGAATTGCGTCCGCTTGTGCCACTTGATGGAGGTCGTTTTGCCACTTCAGATTTAAATGATTTATACCGTCGTGTAATCATCCGTAACAACCGTTTGAAAAGATTAATGGAGATTAAAGCTCCTGAAGTAATCTTGAGAAACGAAAAACGTATGTTGCAAGAATCAGTAGATTCACTTTTCGATAATACACGTAAAGCATCAGCTGTAAAAACAGAGTCAAACAGACCATTGAAATCACTTTCGGATTCCCTTAAAGGAAAACAAGGTCGTTTCCGTCAAAACTTACTAGGAAAACGTGTAGATTATTCTGCTCGTTCGGTAATTGTTGTAGGCCCTGAGTTGAAATTGTTCGAATGTGGTATCCCAAAAGATATGGCAGCTGAATTGTACAAACCTTTCGTTATCCGTAAATTGATAGAAAGAGGAATTGTAAAAACGGTTAAATCAGCCAAGAAAATAATAGACAAAAAAGAGCCAGTAGTTTGGGATATTCTTGAAAATGTTATCAAAGGTCACCCAATATTGCTGAATCGTGCTCCTACTTTGCACAGATTAGGTATTCAAGCATTCCAGCCAAAATTAATTGAAGGAAAAGCAATCCAATTGCACCCTTTAGTTTGTACTGCATTTAATGCGGATTTTGATGGGGATCAAATGGCAGTCCACTTGCCGTTAGGGCCAGAAGCTATTTTGGAAGCACAATTGTTAATGTTGGCTTCTCATAATATTTTGAATCCTGCCAATGGTGCGCCTATCACCGTACCTTCTCAAGACATGGTTTTGGGTCTTTATTATATGACCAAAGAGCGTTTGTCAACTCCAGAACACAAAATTTTAGGCGAAGGCTTAACGTTTTATTCTGCTGAAGAAGTAAATATTGCCTTGAACGAAGGTCGTTTAGAATTGAATGCTCGAGTAAAAATTCGTGCCAAAGATTTTAACGAAGCAGGTGAATTAGTTTATAAAATTATCCAAACAACAGCAGGTCGTGTATTGTTTAATGAAGTGGTTCCCGAAGCTGCGGGTTATATCAATGACGTATTGACCAAGAAAAACTTGAGAGACATTATCGGACACGTTTTAAGTGTGACAAATGTACCTACAACGGCCGCCTTCTTGGATAATATGAAAGATATGGGATACAAATTTGCCTTCAAAGGAGGATTGTCATTCTCATTGGGAGATATTAGAATCCCAGATGAAAAACCAAAATTAATTGCAGATGCCAGAGAACAAGTTGAAGGTATTTCTGCGAATTATAATATGGGTCTTATCACCAATAACGAACGTTACAACCAAGTTATTGACGTGTGGACTTCAACAAATGCTCAGCTTACTGAAACAGCAATGAAAAACATTAGAGAAGACCAACAAGGTTTCAACTCAGTGTATATGATGCTTGATTCTGGAGCAAGGGGTTCTAAAGAACAAATTCGTCAGTTAACTGGTATGCGTGGTTTGATGGCTAAGCCAAAAAAATCTACTGCTGGTGGTGGTGAAATTATTGAAAACCCGATTCTTTCTAACTTTAAGGAAGGTCTTTCAATTTTGGAGTACTTTATCTCTACTCACGGTGCTCGTAAAGGTCTTGCCGATACGGCTTTGAAAACGGCCGATGCGGGTTACTTGACAAGAAGATTGCATGACGTTTCTCAAGATGTAATTGTGAATACGGTAGATTGTGGTACTTTAAGAGGTGTTGAAGTTTCGGCATTGAAAAAGAACGAGGAAATCGTGGAAACTTTAGGAGAAAGAATTTTGGGACGTGTGGCATTGCAAGATGTTATCAATCCTTTGACAAACGAGCTTATCATAGGAGCAGGTGAACAAATTACCGAGTTTTACACAAAATTAATCGAGGCTTCTCCAATTGAAAAATTAGAGGTTCGTTCTCCATTGACTTGTGAAGCTACAAAAGGTATTTGTGCTAAATGTTACGGTAGAAACTTGGCAACAGGAAAAATGACCCAAAAAGGAGAAGCAGTGGGCGTAATTGCCGCTCAATCTATTGGGGAACCTGGAACACAGCTTACCTTGCGTACATTCCACGTAGGTGGGGTTGCAGGAGGTATTTCTGAAGAATCAAGTATCGTTACAAGATTTGCAGGTAAAATCGAAATCGAAGATTTAAAAACGGTTAAAGGCGAAGACAACGAAGGAAATGCAGTTGATATTGTAGTTTCTCGTTCAACTGAGTTGAAATTAGTCGACGAAAAAACAGGTATTTTATTGAGCACAAACAATATTCCTTACGGTTCAAGCATCTTCGTTAAAGATGGTGCATCAGTAACTAAAGGAACAACAATTTGTAAATGGGATCCTTATAATGGGGTTATTGTTTCGGAATTCACGGGTAAAATTGCTTACGAAGATTTAGAGCAAGGTCAATCATACATGGTTGAAATTGATGAGCAAACAGGATTCCAGGAAAAAGTAATTTCTGAATCTAGATCTAAAAAATTAATCCCTACTTTATTGGTTTACGGTAAAGATGGTGAATTGATTCGTTCCTATAACTTACCGGTTGGAGCCCACTTGATGGTTGAAAATGGTGAGAAAATTAAAGCAGGTAAAGTATTGGTTAAAATTCCACGTCGTTCTTCTAAATCAGGGGATATCACAGGAGGTTTACCAAGAATTACTGAGTTGCTTGAAGCTCGTAACCCTTCGAACCCAGCAGTAGTTTCTGAAATCGACGGTGTTGTTTCTTTTGGAAAAATCAAAAGAGGAAACCGTGAGATTGTTATCGAATCTAAATTTGGAGAGGTTAAAAAATACTTGGTGAAACTTTCTAGCCAAATTTTAGTACAAGAAAATGACTTTGTAAGAGCTGGTGTTCCATTATCTGATGGCGCAATCACTCCGGAAGATATTTTAAGAATTCAAGGTCCAGCCGCTGTTCAACAGTATTTGGTAAACGAAATTCAGGAAGTATACCGTTTGCAAGGGGTAAAAATAAACGACAAACACTTTGAAGTAGTAATACGTCAAATGATGCGTAAAGTAAGAGTACAAGATCCTGGAGATACTTTATTCTTAGAGGAACAATTGATCCATACCAAAGATTTTATCGTTGAAAACGATAAATTATACGGAATGAAAGTAGTTGAAGATGCCGGAGATTCCAGCACTTTGAAACCAGGTCAAATTATTTCTCCTCGTGAATTGCGTGATGAAAATTCACTATTGAAACGTACCGATAAAAATCTTGTTGTGGCTCGTGATGTTATCACTGCAACTGCAACTCCAGTTTTGCAAGGTATCACGAGAGCTTCGCTTCAAACGAAATCGTTCATCTCGGCTGCATCATTCCAGGAAACTACTAAAGTATTGAATGAAGCTGCTGTTGCAGGTAAAATCGATTACTTAGAAGGATTGAAAGAAAATGTAATTGTAGGTCATAGAATTCCTGCTGGAACTGGTATGAGAGAATATGACAATACTATTGTAGGTTCTAATGAAGATTACAATGAAATGATGGCAAACAAAGAGGAATATATTTATTAAGATATGAGTAATTCTAAACAACAAGAACAAATCAACATTGAGTTGGATGAAAAAACAGCCGAAGGAATTTATTCCAACTTGGCAATAATAAATCATTCTTCTTCTGAATTTGTATTGGATTTTGTAAGTATCATGCCTGGTATTCCTAAAGCCAAAGTGAAATCAAGAATTGTCTTGACTCCACAACACGCTAAAAGATTATTGAAAGCCATTGGAGAGAATATTCATCGTTTTGAACTTGCCCACGGCGAAATAAAAGACGTGGAACAACCTTCCATACCGCTTAATTTTGGTCCGCCGGGACAAGCATAATTGTATTAAAAGGCTCCAGAAATGGAGCCTTTTCTTTTTTTGTATTATAGAGAATTTTAAAAAATATACTGTTTTGTTGGGGTTTCAATGCTGCTTTTTTTGTGTTTTAACGAGTTTTGATGTGCTTCATCGAAAATATTTTTTAGTAGAAAAGGTTTCGTCTAGTTTTGACCCCAGATAAGAGACCTATTCTCCTATTACTAAGAAAAAAACGAAGATGAATAATTTTTCCAAAAAAGACGGTAACAAAAAAAGCAATATCATTTTTATGATCTTGGTTTTTGTTTTACTTTCAAACGTTGCTGTTTTTGGTCAAACAACAATAAATGACAACTCCGTTTTAAACAATACAATCGAAAATAACACAGCTGAAAACAACATTGGTAAAGAAGAGGCTACAACAACTTCTTCTAATATGAATTTTGTACTTTGGTTTATGGGTTCAAAACAAGATCCTAATGTAAAAATTTCACCTGCAGGCGAAAACACAAGAAGACAATTTATATCTTCTGGATTAGCTCCCAACCGTTTGTTGATTAAAGCCTTTTTGAAAAAAGCGGTTAACTTCGAGAGTGGAGTAGCTTAAGTTGTTATTGAAATTAATACCCTGTACTTTTATACAAAAAAAACTTCTGCCTTGCAGGAGTTTTTTTGGTTTTAAGGAATGTTAAAATTATTCAAATTCCGATGTGAAAAACAACTTCACATTCGGAAATTTATTTTGTGTCATTTGTATCGTGAAATCCGAATCGGCAAGGAAAACCAATTGTCCGTATTTGTCATGTGCCAGAAATTTTTGTTTGATTCTTTTAAATTCCTTGAATTCCTCACTTTTTGGGTCATTGGGTTTTACCCAACACGCCTTGTGAACGGGGAAATTTTCATAAGTACATTTGGCACCATATTCGTGTTCCAATCGGTATTGAATCACTTCATATTGAAGTGCTCCCACGGTTCCAATGATTTTTCTATTATTCATTTCGAGCGTAAATAATTGCGCCACACCTTCGTCCATCAACTGGTCAATTCCCTTGTCGAGCTGCTTGGCTTTCATCGGATCGGCATTATTGATGTATCTGAAATGCTCTGGAGAGAAACTCGGAATTCCTTTAAAACTCATCACTTCGCCTTCTGTCAGGGTGTCGCCAATCTTGAAATTCCCTGTATCGTGCAATCCTACAATATCACCGGGATAAGAAATATCGACGATTTCTTTTTTCTCGGCAAAAAAGGCATTTGGACTCGAGAATTTTAAATTCTTTTTCTGGCGAACGTGGTAATAGGGTTTGTTTCTTTCGAAAGTACCAGAAACAATTTTGATGAAGGCCAAACGATCACGGTGTTTCGGATCCATATTAGCGTGGATTTTAAAGACAAATCCTGTCATTTTTTCCTCTTTTGGGTCAACCAATCTCGTTTCTGACTCTTTTGGTCTTGGCGACGGTGCAATTTCGACAAAACAATCCAAGAGTTCGCGAACCCCAAAATTATTCAATGCCGAACCAAAAAACACGGGTTGCAGTTTTCCGTCCAGATAATCCTGACGGTCAAATTTTGGATAGACTTCATCTATCAATTCTAATTCTTCTCGTAGTTTATAAGCTGGTTTTTCTCCGATGATTTTCTCTAATTCTGGATTTTTCACATCCGAAAAGGCAATGGTTTCTTCTATGTTCTTTCGGCTGTCACCACTAAACAAGTTGATGTTTTCTTCCCACAAATTGTAGATTCCCTGGAAATCATACCCCATTCCGATGGGGAAACTCAAAGGGGTAACTGTTAAACCTAGTTTTTGTTCCACTTCGTCCATCAAGTCAAAAGCATCTTTTCCTTCACGGTCCAGTTTGTTGATAAAAACAATTATAGGAATTTTACGCATTCGGCAAACGGCGACTAATTTCTCTGTTTGTTCCTCGACCCCTTTGGCAACATCAATCACGACAATTACGCTGTCAACTGCAGTTAGTGTTCTAAAAGTGTCCTCTGCAAAATCCTTGTGCCCTGGAGTATCGAGAATATTTATTTTCTTGTCTTTGTAGTTAAATGCCAGAACCGAGGTTGAAACGGAGATACCTCTCTGGCGTTCAATCTCCATAAAGTCACTCGTGGCTCCTTTTTTGATTTTGTTGTTTTTTACCGCACCCGCTTCCTGGATAGCGCCACCAAAAAGAAGTAGTTTTTCGGTCAGTGTTGTTTTACCTGCATCGGGATGCGAGATTATCCCAAAAGTTCTTCGTCGCTGTATTTCTTCTAAAAAGCCCATATTTGTATCAATAGGCTGCAAAAGTACTATTTATAAATGCCAATTAAAAAAAATTGTAGTGTCTATGTTAGGGTTTCAGTTTCTACGTTAAAATTTATACCACTAGTGATTATAGGTTCCCGGAATGAATTGTTGAAAAATTGTTATTCCGACGAAGGAGGAATCCTTATTTTGATTTGCCTCTCCAATTTTATAACGAGCAACAAACTGAGATTTCTCCTTCGTCGGAATGACAAATGAAGGTTTATTAACCTCTTTAATGATGTGTCTCTACATCCCAAAAGGATAAGTTTCTGGAATTTGATGACCGTCTGGCACAATATGAATTGGATGCAAAGCAGTAGTTTCGTCAATAAAAATGAAGGCGTCGTACCTTTTGGGTAAAATGCTGGGAACGTAATTTCCAAATCGTTCGTGTTCCGGATTGTAAACCACTCCAATCGCACGATGTCCTATGGGTTTTGAAACAGATTTTTCTTCTTTTATTTTGTTCATCAGCAATAACCTATTTTCTCCATTGCAGGCATAATGAAAATCGTTTTCCCAACTTCCCTCGACTGCATTGGGAATGCGTATTTTTCGCACCGCATCGCCCCAACTTCTTGCCGCAATGACACTGCCTTTGTAAGAACCAAAACCTACTGCCACAACGCCGTCGTCAGAAAACTGTTCCCTCAACAATTGACCTACATTGACCATTCCTTCTGATGCCATATCTGTGGCACGGGCATCTCCAATGTGTGTGTTATGTTCCCAAATAACCGTTTTGGCTTCTTTTCCGTGATATAGCATTAGTCGTTCTAAAGTGGAAACCATATGCTCGTCACGAATGTTCCATGAAGCAGCTCCTCTTTTTATCATAGCGCGATAATACTTTTCAGCATTCCGTGCCACGAAAGCATTCTGTTCTGTACTCATAACATTTTCTGGGTCGGAGTTGTAGTTTTCTGCTTTGCTTCTAATTTCGGTCAGCATATGGAGCACGTCTTTTTCGCACAATTCAGGGACGAATGCTGCAGCTCTAGCATAGGTTTGACCTTCATCGTTGCCGTAAGGCTCAAAACATTCCATCACCTTTTTGGCAGCCTTAAGTGCCACGGGGTCATTTTTTTCCAAATAATCAATGATGGATTGCATCGATTCCCTAAAACTGTAAACATCCAAGCCGTAAAACCCCACCTTTTTATTGGCAGATAGATTTTCGTTGTAAATCTTTAGCCAATCGATAAATGCGGCTATTTCCCAATTGGCCCACATCCAGGTTGGCCATCTGTTGAATCCATTTAGAACGCTATAAATGTCTTTTCCTGAATTCAGGTAACCTTTGGCAAAACGATTCAGGCGATAGCAATCTGGCCAATCTCCTTCGACACTCACAAACGAAAACCCTTTTTCCTTAATCAACCGTTGCGTAATTTTGGCTCTCCAAGTATAATATTCGTGCGTTCCGTGTGAGGCTTCTCCAAGCAGTACGTACTTGGCATCGCCAATATAATCCATTAAAGGATCTAAATCTTCCGTGTTTTCTAAAGGAGATGAAGTACGGCTCAATAATTCCACAATTTTGTTGGACGTGGTAGAAAGAGTCGGGTTGGCTGTTGTTCTCATCGTGTTTTTCAATTTTTATGAATTATTCAGTGAATAGTCTAAAGAATCAATCAGAAATACTTTTAGTTAGAATTGAATTTATATAGATGAAAAAGGGGATATAAAATTACGCTATATATTTGATAATGAGGTTGTTTTGTAAATAATTTTTTTACAATACAATGGCTTTAAACGATTAATTTCAAAAAGTGTATTGAAATGGGAATAATCATATTTTTATGTTTGTTTTTTGATAATTTAGAAAAAAATAGGGTTTGAATCATCAAAATCATTTTTAAAACAGTCTAGGTCATTTATATTTAAAATATTATAACGTTTTCGTTAATAACATTCGGTATGTTTAATAAATCATTTATAATAGAAATAATATCTTTGTAACTTAATAAATTATATTTCAACATTTAAAACAATAAAAATGAGTATTATTATCAAAATTCACGCAAGACAAATTTTCGATTCAAGAGGAAATCCTACTGTAGAAGTAGACGTAGTTACCGAAAACGGTGTTTTGGGTAGAGCAGCAGTTCCATCAGGGGCATCAACAGGTAAATTCGAAGCAGTTGAATTGCGCGATGGAGGGAAGAACTTTCTTGGAAGAGGTGTTTTAAAAGCGGTTGAAAATGTAAATACTAAAATTGCTGAAGAGTTATTGGGAATATCTGTTTTCGAACAAAACCTGATTGATCAAACAATGATTGAGTTAGATGGTACACATAATAAATCAGTATTGGGTGCCAATGCCATTCTTGGTGTTTCTCTTGCCGTTGCAAAAGCAGCTGCAAACGAATTAGGATTGCCTTTATACAGATACATTGGTGGAGTTTCAGCAAATACATTGCCGGTTCCAATGATGAACATCATCAACGGAGGTTCACATTCTGATGCGCCAATCGCATTTCAGGAATTTATGATCTTCCCTGTAAAAGCAACTTCATTTACACATTCTTTGCAAATGGGTACTGAGATTTTTCACAATCTTAAAAAAGTTTTACACGATAGAGGTTTGAGTACTGCAGTTGGTGACGAGGGTGGATTTGCGCCAAACTTGGCTGGAGGAACTGAGGATGCTTTAGATACTATTAAATTAGCTGTTGAAAAAGCAGGTTATAAATTCGGTGATGAAGTTATGGTTGCTTTAGACTGTGCTTCTTCTGAGTTTTATGTAGACGGAAAATACGATTATTCTAAATTTGAAGGTCCAACAGGAAAAATTAGAACATCTGCAGAACAAGTGGAATACTTGGCTGAACTTGCAGCTAAATATCCAATCATCTCTATTGAAGACGGTATGGACGAAAACGACTGGGACGGATGGAAATTGCTTACCGAAAAAATTGGAGACAAAGTGCAATTAGTAGGTGACGATTTATTCGTAACCAATGTAGAGCGTTTGTCAACTGGAATTGAAAAAGGAATTGCCAATTCAATTTTAGTAAAAGTAAACCAAATTGGAACATTGACCGAAACTATTTCTGCCGTAAATATGGCAAAAAACGCAGGATATACTTCTGTAATGTCTCACCGTTCAGGAGAAACTGAAGATAATACTATTGCGGACTTAGCGGTAGCCTTAAATTGCGGACAAATTAAAACAGGTTCGGCTTCACGTTCTGATCGTATGGCTAAATACAATCAATTGCTTAGAATTGAGGAAGAATTAGGAAATACTGCCTATTTTCCCGGTGTAAAAGCTTTTAAAGTAAAATAATTATCTAGCATAATTCTATATTAAGCCATTTGTATTTTCAAATGGCTTTTTTTATTTAAATTTAACAATATCATTGTTGTTTTCCCTTTTTAATTAATATGAAATTACCTAATTTTGGGAAAATATTATTTTAAAAGTTTAATTTCCAAATATAATATGTCAAAAATAGCAACATTAGAAATTGATGGCAAAAAATACGAGTTTCCAATACTAGTTGGAAGCGAAAATGAAGTAGCAATCGACATCAATAAATTGCGTGATTTGTCAGGGGCAATCACGATGGATCCAGGATTTAAAAATTCGGGTGCCTGTACAAGTGCAATCACTTTTTTGGATGGTGAAGATGGTATTCTGAGATACAGAGGTTACTCAATCGAGGAATTGGCAGATAATGCTACTTTTCTCGAAGTGACCTACTTGTTGATTTTCGGGGAATTACCCACTACCAATCAGTTGGAACAATTTGAAAATGATATTAGAAAGCATTCTTTGGTCAACGAAGAAATGAAGAATATCATAGATGGTTTTCCAAAAACGGCGCACCCAATGGGAGTTTTGGCTTCTTTGACAAGTGCTTTAACGGCTTTTAATCCAAAAGCCGTAAACCCAGATAATAAAAAAGAATTGTATGAGGCGGTATGCAAAACCATAGCCAAATTCCTTGTTATTGCTACTTGGACGTATAGAAAAAGTATGGGATATCCTTTGAATTATTACGATAATACCAAGGGTTATGTTGAAAACTTTATGCATTTAATGTTCGAATTACCTACAGGGCCATACAAAGCAAATCCTGTAATAATTGACGCTTTGGACAAATTGTTTATCCTTCATGCTGATCACGAACAAAATTGTTCTACATCGACAGTACGAATGGTCGGTTCTTCACATGCAGGATTATTTGCTTCTATTTCCGCAGGAGTTTCTGCACTTTGGGGTCCATTACATGGCGGAGCCAATCAGGCAGTTCTTGAAATGCTTGAAGAAATTCACGCCAATGGAGGCGACACTGAAAAATATTTGGCAAAAGCCAAAGACAAAAACGATCCGTTCAGGTTGATGGGTTTTGGTCACAGAGTGTATAAAAACTTTGATCCAAGAGCTAAAATCATTAAGAAAGCAGCTGATGAGGTTTTAAAAACGCTTGGAGTTGAAGATCCTATTTTGGATATTGCCAAAAAACTGGAAGCAGCAGCCCTTGAAGATGAATATTTTGTGTCAAAAAAATTATATCCAAATGTTGATTTCTATTCAGGTATTATATACCGAGCATTGGGAATTCCTACTGATATGTTTACCGTGATGTTTGCCATAGGCAGGTTACCGGGATGGATTGCGCAATGGAAAGAAATGCGTGAAAACAAAGAACCTATTGGTCGTCCTCGACAAATATATACAGGATATCCTTTACGGGATTTCAAGGCGTTGGAAAAACGATAAAATTAGATTCAAAGAGCTTCACATTATGTGGAGCTTTTTTTATCTTTGGCAAAAACAGAACAATATATGTTGGAATTAAACATCAATAATGAAACTTCAAGATTGAAGGCTGTAGTTCTTGGATTGGCCAATAGTAATGGGCCAACGCCAACAATAGAAGAAGCATACGACCCTAAATCATTAGAGCACATATTGGCTGGAACTTATCCGGAAGAGCCTGATATGATAGCTGAAATGGAAGCGTTCCTTCAAGTGCTTAAGAAATATGATGTGACTGTTTTTCGTCCAAATGAGATTCAAAATTACAACCAGATTTTTACTAGAGATATTGGTTTTGTGATTGGAGATGTTTTTGTTAAATCAAATATTCTACCAGATAGAGAACGAGAATTAGACGCCATTCAATATATAATTGACCAAATTAACCCCAAAAAAGTGGTTCGCCCTCCCGAAGAAGTGCATATAGAAGGGGGTGATGTGATGCTATGGAATGAGTATGTTTTTATAGGGACTTATAAAGGAAGTGATTACAAGGATTATATCACGGCAAGAACAAACAAAGAAGGAGTTCAATATATTAAAGATTTATTTCCAAACAAGATTATCAAGGAATTCGACTTGGTAAAATCAAAAATCGAAGCACGGGACAATGCTTTGCATTTGGATTGTTGTTTTCAGACTGTTGGTCAAAATAAGGGCATCATCTATAAAAGAGGATTTCGTGAAGAAGCAGATTATGTGTTTCTCGTAAATCTTTTTGGAAAAGAAAACTTGTTTCACATTACTAGAAAAGAAATGTATCATATGAATTCCAATGTTTTTTCTATTGATACCAATGTCGTGGTTTCTGAAAAAAAATTCACCCGTCTCAATGATTGGTTACGATCCAATGGTTTTATAGTAGAAGAAGTTCCCTATGCAGAAATTGCCAAACAAGAGGGATTATTGCGATGCTCCACTTTGCCTTTGATTAGAGATTAATTTTTTATAGTAGAGATGCACTGCAGTGCATCACTACAGTGCATCTCTACGTAAAAATATAAAAACAAAAAAAAATGAACCAAACAACAAATTCCATCCTGATGATTCGTCCAGTGGCGTTCCGGATGAACGAACAAACAGCCGTAAACAATTATTATCAAAAAGTACTCGACAATGTATTGCCCTCAACAGTGAATGCAAAGGCACAAGAAGAGTTTGATGGCTTGGTTAAAAAACTGCGTGGCGTTGGTGTGAATG
>Ga0208263_100200_pt1 | contig 23604 bp, 21 predicted proteins | sample LakWasMet28_LOW6_2_FD_183872 | JGI IMG/M metagenome (GOLD analysis project Ga0208263, IMG submission 183872) | Freshwater sediment methanotrophic microbial communities from Lake Washington under simulated oxygen tension - Sediment Metagenome... | ecosystem: Environmental > Aquatic > Freshwater >... | reverse complement strand
CGTCGGCCCGATCGAGGGTCAGCGAAATCGCATCCATCTCCAGCAGAAACCGCCCCGGCGCAACCGTCACCGGCGACTCGGTGATCTGGGCACCGGCCATCGCCGCGACCCCAAGGGTCGCCAGCGCCAGCAGCCTGCACCGTAGAATCCGATACATAATGTAGCCTTAGCTACACTTCACCTCCGCCTTGTCAAGTGCGCTCTGCCCTGTCTGCCTCGCGGGGTGAAAAAGGTTTCCCGTACCCCGCGCAAGACCGTCCGCCCTTCCGCCCTGCAGGCCGAATCCCTCCAGCAAACGCGCCGGGAACACGCCTCCGAAACCGCCGAGGACTATGTCGAGGCCATTGCCGACCTGACGACCACCAAGGGGGAAGCCCGCGTCGTGGACCTCGCCCGGCGCCTCGGGGTGACGCACGTGACCGTCAACCGGACCCTGACCCGGCTCCAACGCGAAGGCTACGTCCGCGTCCAGCCTTACCGCGCCATCTTCCTGACCGACGACGGCCGGACCCTGGCCGAAGCCTGCCAGCACCGCCACGACATCGTGGTCGCCTTCCTGCTTTCCCTGGGCATCCCGGAAAAAACCGCCGAAATCGACGCCGAGGGCATCGAGCACCACGTCAGCCCGGCCACCCTGGCCGCCTTTGCCAAGCAGCTGAACTGGTAGGACGGGGCGGCGTAATTCATCTCTCGCAGGGGCGTCGCTCGCCGCCGCCCGCGTTCATTGCCCCTGCCCAACCTCGGGTGCCGACAAGCAGCACCCTTACGCCTGCCGGCTCTCCCGACTCCCGCGTCCGTCGGCATCCACCCGCCCAGCGGTTCTCCACGTTCCGTCTTGTCAGCCCAGCCTCGCCGGGTTCATCTCCACCCTGCATGTCGCAGAATTTCGCGCGCTCCATCTTTGCCTTCACGCTCGTCTTCTTTGCGGCGTTTTTTCTTTGGCCGATTCTGCAGATTCTCAAGGGCGGGTTCATTGATGCGGACGGCCATCTGACCTTTGCCTACCTGGTTTCGCTGCTGGCCGACCCGATCTACCTCGGTGGTCTCGCCAATTCCTTCCTGCTGGCGCTGACGACCACCTCGTTCGCCCTGTTGATCGCCTTGCCGCTGGCCTTTGTTTCGGACCGCTATCTTTTCCCGCTAAAGGGCTTTCTCGGCTCTTTCATTTTGGTGCCGATGATTCTGCCCCCGTTCGTCGGAGCCATCGGCATCAAGCAGATCCTCGGTCAATACGGCGCGCTCAACTCCCTGCTGATATCCCTCGGCATCCAGCCCGAGGGCTGGACCTTTGACTGGCTCGGGGCCAACCAGTTTCTGGGCATCGCCCTCGTCAACGCGTTCAGTCTCTACCCGATCATCTACCTGAACGCCGTCGCCGCCCTGGCCAACATCGATCCCGCCATGGAGGAGGCGGCCGAGAACCTCGGCTGCACCGGTCTGCGGAAATTCTTCAAGATCACGCTGCCCCTGATCAAGTCCGGCCTCTTCGCCGGCGGCACCATCGTCTTCATCTGGGCCTTCACCGACCTCGGCGTGCCGCTGATCTTCGACTACGCCCGCGTGACCTCCGTGCAGATTTTCTACGGCCTGAAGGACATCGGCGGCAACCCCTTCCCCTACGCCCTCGTCGCGGTCATGCTCGCCAGCTCGGTCGCTTTCTATGCCTTGGGCAAGGGCCTGTTCGGTCGCGACAGCTACGCCATGATGGCCAAGGCCACTTCGTCCGGCGGCCCGCGCGCGCTCCCCCGCGGTCGCGCGTGGTTCTGCACCTTCCTGTTCGCCGGCGTAACCTTTGTTGCGATTCTGCCACACCTCGGCGTCGTGCTCGTGGCCTTCTCCAACGACTGGTACGCCACGGTTCTCCCGCGTCATCTCAACCTGGAGAACTTCCGCATCGCCCTCGGACATGACCTCACGGTGCCGGCCATCGCCAACAGCCTCAAGTACGCCAGCATCTCCACGATCATCGACCTCATCCTCGGCGTGGCGCTCGCCTACGTGATCGTCCGCTCCAAGGTGCGCGGCCGGCAGATCCTCGACTTCCTCGCCATGCTGCCCCTGGCGGTGCCCGGCCTGGTCCTGGCCTTCGGTTATCTCGCCATGAGCCAGGACGGGAAGTTCTTCTCCTTCCTCAACCCCGTCGCAGATCCGACCATTCTGCTCATCATCGCCTACTCCATCCGCCGCCTGCCCTACGTCGTGCGCTCCGCCGCCGCCGGTTTCCAGCAGACCAGCGAGACCCTCGAGGAAGCCGCCCAGAATCTCGGCTGCCCGCCCCTGAAATCCGTCTTCAAGATCACCCTCCCTCTGATCATTGCCAACCTCATCGCCGGTGGCCTGCTCGCCTTCTCGTTCGCCATGCTGGAGGTTTCCGACTCCCTCATCCTGGCGCAGAAGCAGCTCTATTACCCGATCACCAAGGCCATCTACGAGCTCTTCCAACTCCTCGGCGACGGCAAGTTCATCGCCTCGGCGCTCGGCGTCTGGGCCATGGCCTTCCTCGGCATCACCATCGCCGGCATGACCATTCTCCTCGGCAAGAAGCTCGGTGCGATTTTCCGAGTGTGATGCCCGCGAACGAAAACCTGCCATCATTGACCTTTCGCCCTGTACTCATGCTGAGTTGCGCCTGACCCCTGCGGCGCTGGCCCTACGGCTCCCCGCTCCCGCTCCATGCTTTACCTCGTCTCCGTTTCCCTGCTCTGGGCCTTTTCGTTCGGCCTGATCAAGGGCAAGCTGGCCGGACTCGACAGCGCCTTCATCTCCGTCGCCCGACTCGGACTCGCGCTGCTCGTCTTCCTGCCGTTCCTGCGCTTCAAGGGCCTGACCTGGCGGCTGGCCGGCGCGCTGGCCGCTCTTGGGGCCGTGCAGTTTGGCCTGATGTATCTGGCCTACAACGAGAGCTTCCGCCACCTGCAGGCCCACGAGGTCGCGCTCTTCACGCTCACGACCCCGGTGTTCGTGACCCTCCTGGCCGACGCGCTGGACCGCACCTTCCGCACCCGCGCCCTGGCCGCCGCCCTCCTGGCCGTCGGGGGAACTGCGGTGATCGTTTTCCAAGGCCAGCCGCTCCAGCCCACGCTGCTCGGTCTGGGCCTGGTGCAACTATCCAACCTCGCCTTCGCCATCGGCCAGGTCGGTTACAAGCGCCTCCGGGCGCAACACCCGGCCCTGCGGGACCGCGACATCTTCGGCCTGCTCTACGCAGGAGCCTTCCTGATCTGCGTGGCGGCTCTGGTTGCTCGCGGCGACCAGACGATCACGCTGACCGGCACCCACCTGATCGTGCTGGCCTACCTGGGCATATTGGCCTCAGGCGTGGGGTTCTTTCTCTGGAACATCGGCGTGACCAAGGTCGGCAGCGGCGCCCTTGCCGTGATGAACAACGCCAAGATCCCGCTCGCCGTGGCCTGCTCGCTGCTCTTCTTCGGTGAGCACACCGACGTCCCCCGCCTCGCCATCAGCTTCGTCCTGCTCGGCACCGCCGTGTGGTTTGCGGAAAAACGCTGAATCCCGGCAAAACGGAAGGTTGCACAGGAGGGAACAGAGACAACGGAGTGCACCGCATTCGCGCTCCGGTGAGGCGGTGGTCTCGATCGGATCATGCCGCCATTCCGTGTGTTTCGTGTGTTCTGCAGTAGTAAAGGCGCCCATGGAGATCAGTCTTCGCTGGGCTTCCGACTTCGCTTATTGAGGTTCGCGTAATAGACCGACGGAAGAAGTAATAACTTTCACCCCATTCCCGACACACCCCGCCCTGCCGGGCACCCCTCTTTCTAGAGGGGACTTCCGGACCAGTTGATTGGGTCCCCTCTAGGGAGAGGGGTGTCGCGAAGCGACGGGGTGTGTCTAGCTGGTGCGCGAGCCTGAATAGGCTTCATCGTGACAGGCCATCTCTCCAAGCGTGAGCGTCTATCTGGCGTGCGGACGGATACGCCCAAAGGGACGTGGGCGTCCACCTTGGGCGGCGAGTCTCGAAACCCGCCCTGGAGGTGAAGCAGCAACCAGCCCGATCATACCTCCTCGGCTCTCTCTGTGACCGCTTTGTTTGCGATGAAATGGAATGATCCATCCGTGTTCATCCAAGCGATCATCGATCAAAAGGGCCTTCAGGGGTTTGGGCTCACCGATGGATCCAAACAAAGAAAAAGGCGCGCTCCGGAGAGCGCGCCTTGAAGTGATTGGTCTGAGGTGACGGGCTGGGACTTAGTAGTCCATGCCGCCGCCCATGCCACCCATGCCGCCGCCACCGTGGCCGCCACCGCCGCCGGCCGGAGCCGACTTCTCGGGGAGATCGGTGATCATGCACTCGGTGGTCAGGAGGAGACCGGCGATCGAGGCCGCGTTCTGCAGCGCGGTGCGGGTGACCTTCGTCGGGTCCACCACGCCGGCCTTGACGAGATCCTCGAACTTGTCGGTCGCGACGTTGTAGCCCACGTTGCCCTTGGAGGCCAGGACTTCCTTGACGACGACACCGCCATCCACGCCGGCATTGCTGCACAGCATGCGGATCGGGTGCTCGATCGCGCGACGCACGATCTGCGCACCAGCCTGCTCGTCACCCTCAAGCTTGAGGGCCTCGATGGCCTTGATGGTGCGGAGCAGCGCGACGCCGCCGCCGGCGACGATACCCTCTTCCACGGCCGCACGGGTCGCATGGAGAGCATCTTCAACGCGGGCCTTCTTCTCCTTCATCTCAACCTCGGTGGAGGCACCGACGTTGATGACGGCGATACCGCCGGCGAGCTTGGCAAGGCGCTCCTGGAGCTTCTCGCGGTCGTAGTCGCTGGTTGTCTCGTCGATCTGACGGCGGAGCAGCTTGACGCGGCCCTGGATGTCGGACGACTTGCCGGCGCCCTCGACAATGGTGGTGTTCTCCTTGTCGACGACGAGGCGCTTGGCCTTGCCGAGGTCGGCGAGGGTGAGGTTCTCGAGCTTGAGGCCGAGGTCCTCGGTGATGCACTTGCCACCGGTGAGGACGGCGATGTCCTCGAGCATGGCCTTGCGGCGGTCGCCAAAGCCGGGGGCCTTGACGGCGCACACATTGAGCGTGCCGCGGATCTTGTTCACCACGAGAGCGGCGAGGGCTTCGCCCTCAACCTCTTCAGCGATGATCAGGAGGGGCTTGCCGCTCTTGGCGACGGTCTGCAACAGCGGGAGCATTTCCTGCAGGTTGCTGATCTTCTTCTCGTGGATGAGCACGTAGGCGTCCTCGAGGACGACTTCCTGGCTCTCCGCGTTGGTGACGAAATAGGGCGAGAGATAGCCCTTGTCGAACTGCATGCCCTCGACGACGTCGAGGGTGGTGTCGATCGACTTGGCCTCTTCCACCGTGATGGTGCCGTCCTTGCCGACCTTGTCCATGGCGTCGGCGATGATGTTGCCGATCGTCTCATCCCAGTTGGCGGAGACGGTGGCAACCTGGCGGATTTCCTCGCGGTCATTGACCTTCTTGGAAACGCGGGCGAGCTCGGCGACGGCGGCCTCGACGGCCTTGTCGATACCACGCTTCAGGTAGACCGGGTTGGCACCGGCGGTGACGTTCTTCAGACCTTCGCGATAGATGCCCTCGGCGAGGACGGTCGCGGTGGTGGTGCCGTCACCGGCGCTGTCGGAGGTCTTGGAAGCGACTTCCTTGACCATCTGCGCGCCCATGTTCTCGTACGGGTCGGGAAGTTCGACTTCCTTGGCGACGGTCACGCCGTCCTTGGTGACGGTCGGGGAACCGAATTTCTTGTCGATGACGACATTGCGGCCCTTGGGTCCGAGGGTGACTTTGACGGCGCGGGAGAGGATCTCGACGCCACGAAGAACTTTCTGACGAGCGGCCTCGTCGAACAGGAGTTGTTTAGCTGCCATAGTATTTTTCTAGTTTGAGTTTTAAGTTTTAGTTTAAGCGGAGACTCAGGCGATGACGCCGAGGATGTCGTCTTCGCGAACCAGGGTGAATTTCTGGTCGTCGATCTTCACTTCGGTTCCGCCGTATTTGGAGATGAGGACCTTGTCGCCGACCTTCACTTCGAAGGGCGTGACCTTGCCGTTTTCATCTTTCTTGCCGGTGCCGAGGGCGATGACCTTGGCCTCCTGCGGTTTTTCCTTGGCGCTGTCGGGGATGATGATGCCGCCGCGCACTTGTTCTTTTTCTTCGATGTGCTGCACGAGCACGCGATCGCCGATGGGTTTGATGTTTACTTTAGCCATAATGGTTTTGGTTGTGGGTTGAAGTTTGGGTTGTGGGAAAAATGCGGGCCGGCTCCGGTATCGAGGCCAGCCCGCAGGAAAGCTTACTTCTTGTCGTCCTCGACAATCTCGACGTCGGCGTCGACGACCTTGCCTTCGACCTTCTTCGCCTTTTTCGGCTCGGAAGATTCGCCGGCAGCGGAGCCACCGGCGGCAGCATCAGCCGCACCCGCCTCAGGCTGGGCCCCACCGGCGGCGGCCTGGGCGGCCTGGGCCTGCTGGTAGAGCTCGGCTCCGATCTTCTGGAGATTCTCCAAGGCGGACTTCATCTTCGCCGGATCGTTGGACTCGAGTTCCTTCTTTCCGTCGGCGATGGCGGTCTCGAACTTGCCCTTCACGTCGGCCGGGAGCTTGTCGCCCGCCTCCTTCAGGGTCTTTTCGAGCTGGTAGATGGTTGTGTCGAGCTGGTTGCGGGTCTCGACCGCCTCCTTGCGCTTGGCATCCTCGGCGGCGTTGAGCTCGGCCTCCTTGGTCATCTTCTCGACCTCTTCCTTGGAAAGACCGGAAGAACCCTGGATGGTGATCTTCTGCTCTTTCTGGGTGCCAAGGTCCTTGGCCGAGACGTGCAGGATGCCGTTGGCGTCGATATCGAAGGTGACCTCGATCTGCGGCGTGCCGCGCGGTGCCGGCGGGATGCCGTCGAGCTTGAACGTGCCGAGATTCTTGTTGTCGCGGGCCATCGGGCGCTCGCCCTGCAGGACGACGATCTCCACGCCCGGCTGGTTGTCGCTGTAGGTGGAGAAGACCTGGGTCTTCTTGGAAGGAATCGTGGTATTGCGCGGGATCATCGGGGTGGCGACGTCGCCGGCCGTCATGATACCGAGCGTGAGCGGGGTGACGTCGAGCAGGAGCACGTCCTTGACGTCGCCGCGAAGGACGCCGCCCTGGATGGCCGCGCCGATGGCGACGACCTCGTCGGGATTCACACCCTGGTGCGGGGTCTTGCCGCCAAGAGTCTTGGCAATTTCGACAACCTTCGGCATGCGGGTCATGCCGCCGACGAGCACGAGCTCGTCGATCTTGTCGGAAGTGACGCCGGAGTCCTTGAGACAGTTCTTGAACGGCTGGACGCAACGCTCGAAGAGGCTGTCGCAGATCTGCTCCATCTTGGCGCGGGTGAGCTGCAGGTTGAGGTGCTTCGGACCCGAGGCGTCAGCCGTGATGAACGGGAGGTTGATGTCGTAAGTGGTCGCGGATGAGAGGGCGATCTTGCCCTTCTCGGCTTCTTCCTTGAGGCGCTGGAGTGCCATCGGGTCCTTGCGGAGGTCGATGCCGTTCTCCTTCTTGAAGGACTCCACAAGCCAGCCGATGAGCGCATCGTCCCAGTTGTCGCCGCCGAGGTGGGTGTCACCGTTGGTGGCCTTGACCTCAAACACGCCGTCACCGATCTCGAGGATGGAGACGTCAAAGGTACCGCCGCCGAGATCGAACACGGCGATCTTCTCGTCCTTCTTCTTGTCGAGACCGTAGGCGAGCGAGGCGGCCGTGGGCTCGTTGATGATGCGGAGCACTTCCAGACCGGCGATCTTGCCGGCGTCCTTCGTGGCCTGACGCTGCGCGTCATTGAAATAGGCGGGGACCGTGATGACGGCCTGCGTGACCTTCTCGCCGAGGTAGGCTTCGGCATCGGCCTTCAGTTTGCCGAGCACGAACGCGGCGATCTGCTGCGGGGCGAAAGTCTCGGTCTTGTCGCCAGCCTGAACCTCGATGTAAGCGTCGCCGTTTTTGCCGGCGACCACCTTGTAAGGCAGGTTCTTGGCCTCTTCGCTGACCTCGGTGAATTTGCGACCAATGAGGCGCTTGGCGGAGAAAATGGTGTTCTTGGGGTTCGTCACGGCCTGGCGCTTGGCGGCCTGGCCGACCACGCGCTCACCGCTTTTGGTAAAGGCCACGACCGAGGGGGTCGTGCGGGCGCCCTCGGCGTTGGGAATGACGACCGGCTCGCCGCCCTCCATGATGGACATACAGGAATTGGTCGTACCCAGATCGATACCTAGAATCTTGCTCATGCCACCCCCATAGCTGGCACTGTGCCTCAAGAATCTGATTTCACCTATCCATCTCTTTGTATGAGACTTGCAATCTTATTGGGCCGAATAGCGCCTTCCGCACCTGCGACATTTCGGGCCTAAATGTCTCACTTGTCCCAGCTGGGACTCGCAAGTCTCGACACTGTGACACACCTCAATTCGGCAAAACATCCACGAGCCGGTCTGCGCCAGCATAGACATTCATGCGGCCGTCGCGCAAAAAGCCGACGAGGGTCAGACCGCCACTGCGGGCCAGATCCACGGCCAGACTGGTCGGGGCGGAAATGGCGGCAACCACCGCGATCCGGGCCGCGAGCGCTTTCTGGACGATCTCGAAGGCGACGCGACCACTGACCAGCAAGATAACCGATGAAGGATCAATGGAGCCTTTGAGCAGCAAATGCCCGATCACCTTGTCCACGGCGTTGTGCCGGCCGACATCCTCCCGGGAAACGAGCAAGGTGCCGTCGGCGGTGAACAGCCCCGTGGCGTGCAGGCCCCCAGTCTTCTGAAATGTCGCCTGGGCCGCCGCCAGCGTGGCCGGCAAACCCTGCAGGATTACGGTCTTCACCTTTGGCCCCTCATCGGGACCGAGCCCGGCCGTTCGCCCCTGCACCGCCGCCAGGGTCGCCTTGCCGCAGAGTCCGCAACTGCTGGCCGTGAACACGTGTCGCGTGAGGCGCGCGAAATCCACGGCGTCTGGCCGCGTCAGCCGCACGTCCAGGATATTGGGCTCCACTCCCCCGCCCTGTTTCGCGGCGACCGGTTTGATGGCCACGATGTCCGCACGTCGTGCCACCACGCCCTCGGTGAGCAGAAAACCGGCAGCCAGTTCGTCATCATGGCCGGGCGTGCGCATCGTCACCGCCACGGAGCGACCTTCGACGCGGATTTCCAGGGGTTCCTCAACGGCCAGATCGTCGCGAAAGTCCGTCGCTTCCGCGCCAACCTGCCGACGCTGCACGGTGCGTACGGCGTGAGCGGCGGGCGTTGATTGGTCGGAGGGTTTCATGGCTGATTTTTGAGGACTCGTCCCGCGACGGGCTGCGGTCGGCCGGGAGGCCGACCCTCCAACAAGGCATAGCCAGACACATTCATGGGGCAATCCGTTCAGCCGAGTTTCTCAATCCGCACGTGCGCGTTGTAGTCGGGCACGCCACCGCCGCGATCCTCGACGCCGCGACGGATGAGGTGATTGCCCTCGGGCCAGTGGATCTGCAGGTTGCCTACCGCGAGGGGCGCGAGAAAGACGCGGCCTTCGTAGCGGCCGCGGTCATTGACCAACGCGATGCGGTCACCGTGCATGAGGTGCAGTTGGGCCGCATCCTCCTCGTTCATGAGCACGGCGTCGCGCGCGGCGCCGTTGAGCGGATCGATATCGGCGTAAATCAGCGAGTTGAACTGCTTGCCGCGGCGAGTGCTCACGTGAAACACGCCCTCGGGACGTGGCGTCCGGTCAGGCATATCCACGGCGGCGAAATGCGCCTTGCCGTCCTCGGTCGGGCAGACGCCGCCGACACAGAGGTGCGGCCCGCCATATTGAAAGGCGTCGCCGGCCTTCTGCAGCCTCTGCACGCCATCATAGAACGGTACGACCCGCGCGATCTCCTCCCGCATTTCCTGACCCGTGTGGCAGCCAAGCTCCCCGGCGCGCTCCGGCCAGGTGGAGGCGGCCACCTGCAACAGGATGCGCCACTCGGCGCGGGCTTCCCCGACCTCGCGGGTGATTTCCGGAGTGAACATCACGCGACGCTCCGTGCTCGTCTCCGTGCCGCCGTCGTCCTGCTCGTAACGGGTCTTGGCCGGCAACAGGATCACCTCGTCGGCGGGATCCAGCAGCATCTGGTCCGTCAGCATGATGTCCTGATGCACCCGGAACGGCACCCGCGAAAGCGCCTCCGCCACGTGATCCGGATCGGGGAGCGTGCGCAGGAAATTACCCCCGACCATGTAGAAGGCATCGAGCTCGCCGCGAAAACCGGCCTCCACCATCTCCGTGGCGGTGAGTCCCGGCCAGTCCGGCACAGGAAATCCATACTCGGCGGCGAGAGCGGCGGCGTTGGCGGCATTGACGGCCTTGCCGCCCGGGAAGGCCGTGGAATACGCCCCCATCTCCGCCCCGCCCTGGACCGAGGAGTGACCGCGAATCGGCATGACGCCGCATTTGTCACGACCGAGAAACCCGCGGGCGAGCGCGACGTTGAGGATCATGCGCACATTGTCCGCGCCCCACTCGTGCTGGGTGACGCCCATGCTCCAGACAAAGACCGCGTGCCGCGCTTGCCCCACCAACTCGGCAAACTCGATCATGCTGGTGCGAGGGAGGCCGCTGCCTTGTTCCAGCTCCGCCCAGTCCAGCGCCTGCGCCCGCTGCTCAACCTCTGCCCAATCCGTCGTGTGTGCATCCACGAAGGCGCGGTCCACCTTGCCGGTGGCGATGAGGTGTTTGAGCACGCCGTACAAGAACGGGATGTCGCCCCCCTGCCCGACCGGAAACCAGTAGTCGGCGAGATCGGAACCGAACAAGGCGCTGCTCGCAGTCGAGGGCACCCAATAACGTTTCATGCCCGGCTCCAGATACGGATTCACGAGCACGATCTTCGTCCCCTGCTCCTTGGCGATGTGCAGGTATTTGGTCGAGACCGGCTGGTCGTTGGCGGGATTCGAACCGAAAAAGACGACCAGGTCCGACCCTATCCAATCCTTGTAACTGCAAGTCGAAGCGGCGAGGCCAAGCATGTGCTTCATCGCCGCCGTCGACGGCGAGTGGCAGAGACGCGCGGCGTTGTCCACGTTGTTGGTGCCAAGGAAACGGGCGACTTTCTGCGCCGTGTAGTAAACCTCGTTGGTCACCCCGCGGGCCGTCACAAAAAACGCCATCCGCCGCACATCCGTCGCGCGCAAGCGGGCCCCGATCGTGGCCAGCGCCTGGCACCAGGTGATGGGAGTGAAACCTTTCTCGCCGCGCCGACGCCGCATCGGGTGCGATAGGCGGCCCAGCTCACGCAAACGACGATTATCCTGGCCCGCCAGCGTCGACACATCAGCCAGCACCGCCGGATCCATGGCCGGCATGGTGTTGAGCCGCAGGAGATTCAGCCGCGTCATGCACAGATGCACGCCATCGATGGTCCAGTCATGCAAACCCGACACCCCCAGCGCGCAACCATCGCACACGCCGCGATTCAGGACCTTCCAGGCGTAGCCCAGGTTGTCGCGGTTGTCCCAGGCAACCTTGAGCATGTCGCGGAAGTGCTTGGGCTTGGTGTGCCCGAGCCCAAAAGGGGCCAGCCGGCGGGCACGATCCATGGAGGTGGAGACGATTCGGTGCGTGGACATGAAACGACCCTCACTCTTTCGGCAGGTTTTCACAGAATCAACGACTAAGCGGAGTCCCTCACCTGTATGCACTTACTTGGCGGTGGGGCTAAACTTGGCGTCAAATTGTCCGATACATAAGGCTCACCAGAGTCCGGGCCCATTTTCAACGTGCCCGTCGCCCTGGTCCGGTTGCCCACCGTGACTACCGCGCCATTTCACAGTCTATTCTGGCCCAGACGGGTCCTTCTCTGGCTTTGGATACTAGCCAGCGGAGTCGCCATACCCGCCGGTCTCGAAGCCGTCACTCTCAGCGAGCTCACCGACAACCCAAAACTCAGTCCCAAAAAGTTCGCCTCCTACTTCAGTTCCTTTGCGTACGAATTCAACGCACCGATCCAATCCCCCTCCGCCTTTCTGCAGCGGGAGAAGGGCGACTGTGACGACTATTCCGTCCTGGCGGACTATGTCCTCGGCCGGAACCACTACACCACCCGCCTCGTCCACGTGCGCCTCGCCGGTCGCGTGGCCCACGCCGTCTGCTACATCAACGAGAGCAAGGCCTACCTCGACTACAACAACCGGGCCGTCTTTTTCACCCTCACCCGCTCCGGCTCCGAACTGCGGGAGATCGCCAACAAAGTGGCCGCCTCCCTCGAAGCAAGCTGGACCACTGCCTCGGAGTTCACGTATTCTTACGAAACCCGCCGCAAGACCATGATCACCACCGTCTCCAAGACCGGTGGCCCGGAAGAAGGACCCCCGTCTGCTACCAACCATCCCTCCGCCTTCAATGTCGACTGACCCCGGCACTCCCCCTCCGCAGGACAACCGCACTTTTCAGCGCGTCCTGATCTTCTTCGTCCTGATCCTCGCGGTCATGGTTGCCATCGTCGTCGCGACCCTGAGCAACCTCAACCGCTCCATCGCCACCAGCGACTGGGTCAACCACACCCACGCCCTGATCACCGAGCTCGATGCCCTCCAACCCTCCCTGGCCGCGGCGGAGGGCGATCTGAGCCGCTACCTCCTGACCGCCGATCCGCGCGACCACAGCGCCTATCAGGAAAAATTCGCCGACCTCGGTGAGCGTGTCGCGGTCATCACCGCCTTGATCGCCAATGCTCCCGGCGAGCAACAACAGTTCACCCCCATCGCGAGCCTTCTGGCCCGCCGGGCCGAACTCGCCAGCCGCATCGCCAACCTGAAAAAGGCCGGTGATTCCGCCGCCCTGCAACAGCTCCTCGGCGACGAGACCATCCGCAGCGAACAGCGTGATCTGCAACGGCGCGTCGAGAAGATGCGCGAGACCCAGACCAGCCTCCTCACGGAGCGGGACCGCGCTTCCTTCCAGCAGGCGCAGACCACGCGCTGGACCGCCCTCGGCGGGGTCGTGTTTGAATTCCTCCTGTTGTGCGGGGCCGCCTGGCTCATCCGGGACGATCTCGCCATGCGGCGTCAGGCCGCCCGCCTGCTGGAACAGACCAACGAACAGCTCGAGGCCAAGGTCCGTCAGCGCACCGCCGAGCTGACCGCCTCCAACGAAAAACTGGTCACGCAGAATCTTGAGGATCGCTGGGCGAAGCAGGCGTTGGAGCACCAGAACCGCTACAACCTGCTGATCATTGATTCCATCTCGGACGCCGTCTTCGTGGTCACCAAGCTGATGAACGTCTCGCGCATGAACCCCGCCGCCGTGCACCTCACCGGTTGCGAACCGGCCACGCTCATCGACAAACCCATTGCCGCGTTCCTTCGGCTGGAAGCCACCGCCGGCAGCGCGACGCCCGGCTTTGATCCGCTGGTGCGCACCCTGATCGAGGGTCACGAACTCCGGCAACAGGCCGCCCTCCTCACCAACAAATCGGGAGCCACGATCCCGTGCCGCCTAAACGTCTTTCCCCTGCGCGATCGCGACAAGGTGGTGGGCGGCGTCGTCGTCCTTCAAGCCCTCTCCTCATCATGAGCAACGCCACCCGCCCTCCCTTTGATCCCAACAGCGTTGCCTCTGCGCAGCGGGCTGCCCGGCACCACATCCTCGTCATCGATGACGAGCAACCGATCCTCGATCTCCTGCAGGAATACCTGACCGCCTTCGGCTATCGCGTGACCACGGCCAGCAATGCCCAGGAAGCCAAACGCCTCGTCGAGCAGGAGGCCCCGCGTCTCATCATCACCGATCTCCAGCTGGAGGATACCGACGGACTGCAACTGATCGAGCAACTGCGGGTCTTGTTGCCGCATACGCCGGTCATTTTGCTCACCGGAGTGCTGTTCGACTCCCAGGTGGTCGAGGAGAACCTGAAGTGGAAGATCTCGAGCTACATCAGCAAGACCGCGCCCCTGCAGACGCTGCTCGATGAGATCCGCCGGCTGATCAGCGGTTGAGTCAGAAGCGGGTGGCGCTTGCTAGCCGGACCAAACCGGTTTTGGTACTGCGTCATGGACTCCTTCCATGTGCCAGAAACCGTGCCCGTGATGACGCTGCCGGAAACGGTTTTCTTTCCGCAGTCGCTGCTGCCCCTCCACATTTTCGAACCCCGCTACCGCCAGATGCTGCGGGACGTGCTGGCGAGCGACCGCATTTTTGCCGTGGCCCGACTGGACGCCCAGCGCGCTGGGCAGGACGTCGCCCATGAGCCCGCCCACCCTATCGCGTCGGTCGGGATCATTCGGGCGTGCCAGAAAGGCGAAGGCGAGACCTCCAACCTGTTGCTGCAGGGAATCTGTCGCGTCGAGATCCAATCAGTCCTGCGCGAATCCCCCTACCGCCTTATCCAGATCAAACCGCTCGTCACCAAGGCCGGTGGCAACCATGCCGAACTGGAGATCGAGCGCCTGGAAGTCATGCGACTCCTCAGCCTGCGCCGCCGCCTCGGGACGCCCGCTCCCAAGGGCATGACCCAGTTCCTGGAAAGCATCGAGGACTTCGACGCCTTCACCGACATCGCGGCATTCAACCTGTGCGACGACGGCGCATTCAAACAGAGAATGCTGGAGGAACTCGATACACGGCGCCGCATGCGCCTCTTCGTCGCCCGGCTCAAGACCGAGATCGAGGAGCAGAAGCTGAAGCGCAAGCTCCAGGGTCACTTGCCCGACGATCACATCGTGGACAACTGAAGCAACGAACGGAAGGCTGGCGGCCCGCCATACCCAGAGCCATCCAAACCGCGGCTTCAGCCATTAATGCGAACCCCGAAGAGCGAAGGCCGGGGTTTGGTGGAGAGTCCACCCTGCCGTCCCGGCACCGGGTAAAAACTGGAGCCGCTTGTCGGATTTGAACCGACGACCTACTCATTACGAATCTAGAAAATGAATAGACGACTTAGATGGACATGGTGCGTTCACTCTGTGTAATCCCGTCACCAGCCGTCACTGGTATCACATTTCCGCCATAAAACACCTTGCGATGTGATACCAATGTGATACCAGAAAACGTGAACTTTATTTTGAAAAAACGCCCGGATCGTCACACTTGGATGGTTCAGTGGTTCGAAAGCGGGAAGAGAATCGTGAAGAATTTCCCCACTCAGGATAATGCCAAGACGTGGATACGGGACCACAAGAAAGTTGTCTCCGCGGGTGCTTCGCCAGTTGAGGTCGAAGTCGGGGCCCGTTTGCTCGCCGGCACGGGGTTCAGTATGGAAACAGCTATCAAAGCGGGCCTCGATCAGCTCCGGGGCATCGGGACCCACCGCGCCGACGCCACCATGACTTTCGCAGAGGCCGGCGAACTATTGATCCAGCGGGCAGCCTCAAAGGGCGCGAGGGCAAAGACCCTGAAGAACTACCAGGCCGTCGCTGCCGTACTTAACCGGACGTTCGGCCCCCGGATTGCGGTCTCTATCTCCACCTCCGAGGTGAACGACCATCTCGCCAAGATCCCGAACAAGGCAGGAGTAGCTGGCCTCGCTTCTCCCGCTTCGAAAGCCACTCACCTCCGGTTCCTAAGAATGGCGCTTCGAATGGCTGGCGTTCTGCTGCCGCTGGACAAATGCGTGGTGCCAAGAGATGATTCTGATGTCCGCTACTTCTCCGTCGAGGAGGTGAAGACGATTCTCGCAAATACCCCGGAAGACGCCCGCGGATTTGTGGCGGTGGCATTGTTTGGGTGCGTGCGGCCAGAAAACCTTGAACTGGTTCATCCCGAATCAATCAGCGCCAAGGCTAAGACAATCCGGCTGTCGAAAGAAATTTCAAAGGATCGATTCACCCACGTGTTAACCGATGTTGTCCCTAAGATCGTGTGGGACTGGTTGAAGGTCTATCCGTACAAACCAATCAAATGGTCTCCTCTCCAGAAGCGGCTCAAGCGAGCATTGAATGGTGTATGGGTGCAGGACGGCTTGAGGCACACCGGAGCGACGTACCACTGCGCAATGAAGGGGGTAAACGCCACCGCGAGACTCCTGACCCACGAAAGCGAGTCGCTGGTTCGGAGGAACTATGCCGGGGTGGTCCTCAACCCCAAAACACCAAAGGTTTTCTACTCCCTCACGCCCGACAAAATTGCGTTCGTGCAAGTCGTCGAGATCCAGTGGCCTGACGACGAAACGCTCGCGAAGATGATGGAGGAAAATACGGGACTAGAAATCGCGGCCCAGTTGGGTTGCACCAGCTCCGCCCTCTCAAAACGCTGTCGAGTTCGCGGCATCAAGCGACCCGGCCGGGGCTGTTGGGCAAAAGGCTAGGCCGCTAAACGTGCAAGCGTTCGTGCTCTAGCGCGGCAATAATGTCGTCGACGTGAACCATCTTACCGGGGAGCAGCTGCACCTTATGCTTTTTCCGAAGGCGCAGGAACGTCGATTCCTTGAACTTAAATACGGCCTGCGCCTCGGAAACAGTGAGCAACTTTGCGGCGTAGGCTTCGGCCGTTGTGTCCGGGGCCACGAGTGCCTGTAGTTGGCGACCTGCACCCACGGTATATGGAATTGTACGGCCGGTTGCGTTCATCGATTCAAAGCTCCCCTCAAAACCGCATTTCGACCGCGTCCCGGACTTTCTTCTGTTTCAGCAGATCGCAGGCGATCATGGCGAATTGCCAGTCATGAAACACATTCGAGCGTTGGAGAACCGGCAGGCCTAGTTCCGTTCTCGCGATCTTCCATTTCACAAAGGCGATCATCCGCTGTTCGGATTGATCCAAGACCCGAATATCGCCGCCATCATAGACCGGAGCTTGGAACATGAAGGCCTCGATGACTTCGACATCTGAATCAGTACTAAAGCCAGGGATAAAATTTCCGCCGCGAGATTCGCGGTAGATTTGAAAGCGCCCAACTGAGGGAAGATTCGCAGGCGTGAACGCTGGAGCTGATTGCAAGATGATGTTTGTTTTCATGGGAATGTTCCTTTGGTGAGGCCCATTCCGACGCGCCGCCGTCCATCCCTCAACGGAGCGCACCCTCCGAATTCGGTGTAGGTCATCTACACCAATTTCGGTAGTCGCCACCGGATCACCGAAACCCAAACGACGGCTGCGGACAACGGCGACCGGGAACGGCCACCGCGAGGCGAATTTCGCTCTGCCCTTCGGCTTTCAGTTCTGCGAGCCGCGATGAACGCCCTGATCGGTCAGCTTGGAGCCGGTCGTCACGACCAACGGTGTCGAGGACTGTCGTCCACGTCTGCGCGAGGTCACCGCAAACATCGTGTCGCTTCGTTACCCACACGGGATGACAGCCTGAGCGGAAACATCACCGGCGGTCCGGTGGAATCGCGTTCCGTTCGCGAGCCGTTATCGCAATCGCGGGCAAGTCCGCCACGGCGGAACGTCCTTTTTTCCGGAGCATTCTTGCTCTCTCTGGCGGCCCCTCCCGCCAGACCGCCGCTGCGCGGACGGCGCGCGTTTGGGTCCTCCTTGAAAGGAATCCCCCCAACCGTCCCCTCGTCCCGGCCGGCACCCCCGCCCTTCGACGAGAGAGCAATCCCGCTCCTCAAAATCAAAAAAGGAACATCATGCCTGCTAAGACCGCTCAACCCGCCTCGCAACCCAAGAACACCACCACCGGTACCAAACTTCCGGTGAAAACCTTCCGCCTCGGCCTAATCAAAGCCGCCGTGTGGGAGAACGAAGCCGACCAGAAGAAGTTCTTCAACGTGACCTTCGCCCGGACCTAGGAGCATCTGATCCTCAATCGCGATAAAGAGCGGACCAAGGTTGTGCCCTCGTATCACCACCAGCCATCCGCCGATCTCGATTTTCACGATGTCCGGTTCACCATATTCCCAACGTGCCTCGACGTAGTGCGACCACGGAATATTGCGCTTTAAAACTTTGCCGTCGTCAAACGTGACATGGCTCGGGCGTGAAGCCGTGTCGAAATGCAGTTTTGGCTTCCGGAATACGGGCGCTGGGGTCATAGGGCTTGGCGTTCACCGTGGGTTTCAGTTTGTTGCCGCTTTGCGGCGGCATTGAGCACGGCCGCACGAATCTGTGGGCTGAGGTGGCGCAACGGACGCGGCACAATTTGTTCACGCTCCACCAGACGGTGCCGCTGCATGAACTCTGTCGCGAGTTCACGCCCTGCGTCCGGTTGCGCCAGCCGGCGCAGGATTTCTTCCTTGTTCGAGACATAAATGGCATGCGCCCCGCGAAACCGGGTATTCCCGACATAGAATTGCCGACGGGCGAGAGCGCGCGCCGCCACTTCGCCCAGGACAAGCAGCGATTCTTCTGAGGTGCTCCCTTGAGATCGATAGGAAGTCAGCGCATGGCCGTAGGTCCATGCCGCGAAATCCGGTGGCAACTCGCGACCATCGGTGAACACGATCTTGTTCGCCTCGGGATCGACCTGCGCCACCTCCTTGAAATCGCCGTTGGCAAATCCCGCGTCGTCGTTGCGTCCGCGAATCAAAAGTTTGTCGCCCACTGCCACGGGCAGAGACTGAATGCGCCCCACGTCGAAGGTTGTCCGTTGCTTGCGGGTAATTTTGGCTTCGCGGCCGTTCGATCCGCGCACCCACACGCCATTCGCGGTGATCGCGAAGACTTCCGCCGCTACGCCGCGTTTGAAAAATCGCGTGTCGCGCGCGAAGAGCAGCCGGTCGCCAACCTGATATTGGTCCCAATGCACTTTCTGCTCCGCTGTCCAGGTGAGCGGCTTTACGGCTTCCCGCATCACCTCGGATTTGCCCAACAAGCCGACGCGGCGAAGCGCCGGACGAACCTGCGCATTGAAGCGCTCGATTTCGTCCCAAAAAGGAATCACGACGAGAGTCTCGGTTCCCTTGACGCGGTTGCCGACGTAATGCTCGGCGGCCCGTGCGAACAGGGCTTCATCATTATTCACCTCCCGGATGAGACCGCGCCGGTCGGCAAACGCAAACGCCTCGGCGACCTCGCCCGACGCGAGCAATCGGCTGAAGCGCCGGTCCGCCTCGTTGCGTTGGCGCAGCACTTCCGCAAGGCGAACCACCGGCGTACCCGACTGCTCGATAACGTTCCGCAACGCGTCGCCCCGAGCGACGCTGTAGTGTTGCTTCGTATCGCCGACCAGGAGCACGCGAGCCCGGACCCCGTGCGCGATTTCCGTGAGTTGGTCGAGTTGCTGCGTGGACAACAGGCCCGCCTCATCAACCAACACCACGCGACCAGCCGCCTCCGCCTGCATCGCCTTGCTGACCAGAAAGCGTTGCACCGTGTCCGCACCGTCGAAGCCGCTTTCGATCATGGCATCCCGTGCCCGGGTCGTTGGCGCAAGCGGCACGAAGCGCCGCCCGCCCACCGCGAGGTGAGCGCCTTCAATGGCGGTGAGTACGGTTGTCTTGCCCGTACCAGCATCCCCGATCAGCACGCTCATGAAGTCACGGCTGCCCAAAATCGCGTGCGCTGTGTTGCGCTGACCGGCGGTCAGCGTAATCGGCAGATGCGCGGCGTCGCCCATCGCGAAGCGTTGGTTGCGACCCGTGAGCACGCGTTGCACCGTGGCGATTTCTTCGCGACGGATCAGACGAAGCGTCATCTCGCCTTCCTTGCGGATCGCATCCGGATGGGTTTCGAGCGCCTGCCGCAATTCGCGCCAGCGATAGAAGTCAGGATGCAATTCGAGCGCGGCCCCAAGAACGGCACCTTCGCGAACAACGCTGCTCCGTTCGTATACATGTCGCAGCGCTGCGTCCAAAACGGTCTGGGCGTTGCCGTGCGACCATTGTTCCTGGGAAGACTGCGCCCGAGCGTTGCTGACCAGGTCATCCAGCTTGTGCGTTTCGTCGGGATTTACCTCCGCGCGTTGTCTAGTGCGAACCTGCGGCGTGCTGACTTCAGTCAGCTTATCCTCTCGGGATTCGCGCACGAGGATTTCGATTTCGCGCTTCGTCGCCTTGCGGCCTTTCTCCGCCGCGAAGGCTTCCGCGAGTTTCTGGACATGGTTGGTTCGTTTCGAAAATCGCTCGCGCAGATGCTCGACCCCGCGAATCGAAAACCCTTTCGAGTTCATTTCATACGGTTCGTAGCCGAGCGACCGCAACCGGCCCGCCAATTCGCGATAGAGCACCTGCCGCAGATACAGCGACGCCCGGAGCATTTCAGCCGGTTGCAACGCGAACCATGCGTTCCGAGTCGGATCCCAAGTCACGTTCGCGAGCACGGCATGGCCGTGTAACTGCGGATCAAGGTCGCGACTGGCGTCATGGATGAAAAGCCCGCCCGCGAAATTTCCCGTCAATCGGTAGGCCTCCGTCATTTTGGCGGCACCCCTACGCTCACGCACGGCGGCGAAGCGCTCCATTTCCGCGAGTGCGACCTTCACTGAATCCACGAACGCCTCGCGGACCCGCTCATCACCTCCCACCATCGCGAGCACGCTTACGTCCTTCGGGGCCGAGAGCTGGACATCGATGAATGCCACTTTGCGTTTGGCATCCAGCGAGGTCAGGAACTTGCCCGACCTCGGATGGCGATTGCTGCGGAGCGCTTCGAACGGTTCGTCGGTGACTTCGCCCGACAAACCGAGCGCCTTCGCCCCTTCGCCAATCCATACTCCCTGCACGGCCTTTTCCCCTTCCGCCCAATAATCGTTCTTTCGCAGGTGATGCGAAAGGTAGTTGGCCCCGTTGCGAATGATTCCGACCGTGATCATGCGGACCATCACGGTCGAACTCATCGCCACGTTCAACGGCCGGCCCCCCCCGCAATTGGTGTAGGTGACCTACCGTAAAAGGTGTAGTCGTCCGCGCGTTTTTGCTCCGTTTTTCGGGGGTCCTTGGCTTCGATCAGTCGGGTTGGTGGGCGTAAGGCCTAGGTCCTTTTTGGTAACAGACGCAATACCCTCCCGACTTCGTGAGGTTCAGACCGTGAGCCCAAACCGGCCAAAACCGGGAATTCAGCATCTACCGTAATTTCGGTAGGCGCGCGTTATGGCGAAAATTCGCCGGCGGGTCTTTTCTGCCGATCGAAACGCAATGAAACGACTACCCGCACCCGACATTTTGATCCGCCAATGGCTGCATAATCCACACGCCATCACGGTTGCCGCGTTCGCTATTGCCGGTCTTTTCCTGGGCCTCGCCGGCTGGTTTATCCAGCGGAATCTGCGTCACAATGAGCCGGGTTTGCGTCTGCCATTCGCGCTGCCGTTCGCCCTCATCATTGCCGCCGCCGGGGTGTTTGGCGCGTGGCGCTTGCCGTCCCCCTACGGACTTTTCGCCGGCAGCGTCATCTGCGGGCTTGCCGGGTCGAAGGAAATGGGACCGTCCGATCACATCCGCACGAAGCACGAGGTGAAAGCATTCGTGGAATCGGGTGACGTGAAGGCGGCTGAAAGCTTGCTGAAACTCGCCCAGGAACGCCGCGCACATCACCAAGCGGAATCGATCAAGCAGACCCAGCAGCAGGGGCAGCGGATGAGCCAATAGGGCAATAATTTCGTGTGCTCCGGTGCCTAGGAAGAGGCCAGGACCACAACTAAGTGCGCTCCAGCCCCCTGCAATACGTCAATATTTAACGCCTATCATACAAGGCATGTAATTGACATTATAACGCGTAACGCCTAGTTAAATATGCGTATGACAGGACAAACAAACAACCCTTCCACTCCGTTGGTCCAGACTGACCGCGAGGCCGTTCGCACCTTGTTGGAACGCATACGCCAGCACCGGTTGAAGCGTAACTGGACCCAGGTGGAGATGGCCCGTCGAGCCGGATTATCCCGTCCGGCCTATCAAAATTTCGAAAACGGCTACGGCAATATCACTCTCGCCAATCTTGTCCGGGTGCTCGGCGTGCTCGGTCTGACCAACAATCTTGCCCAAATGGTGCCACCAGTCACCGAAGAACCAACCTTGGCCAGCCTAACGAAGCCCGCGCGCCTTCGCGCCCGCACTGCCGGCAAACCAAGATCCTCGCCGTGAAAAAGCGCACCGCACCACCCGCCCTCAATGTCCGCTGGCATGACGGCCGCCTCGTCGGCCGCGTGATCAGCACTGGTCCCACCTACTTCGCCTACGATGAAGAGTGGCTCGCAAACGGCCATAATCTCTCCCCTCTCATGGTCCCATTCACCAACGCAGCATTTCGTCAGCGTGTTGATGGGTTTGATCAATTGCCCGGATTTCTTGCTGACTGTTTGCCTGATCAATGGGGTCGCCGGTTGATGAACCGCACCTTCAACGAACTCGAAGTCAAGGCCACCCCCATGCGGATGCTCGCCTGGGTCGGCCATCGCGGTCTCGGCGCACTCTCCTTCGAGCCCACCTTCGACGAGGAACACAGTCGCTCCAGCTGGGAGCCCGTCGCTCCTCTCTTGCTCACCCGCGAAGCACAAGCAGTCATGCGCGAGGAGCCTTCCGCTGCGTTCGCCCATCTGAAACAAGCCGGCACCGCTGGCGGCGCGTTCCCGAAAGCCACCGTCGCCCTGCTCCCCGATGGCAGTCTGCTGCTCGGCGGCGATGTCGCCAGCTCTTCCGCCCAACACCCGCATGCCCGTCTCGGATTGCTGAAACTGGACTGCGAAGACGATCTCTCCGCCCGCTCGACTGACGGACGAATGGAACACGCCTACATGACCATGGCCCGCGCTGCCGGCATCCGCACCGCTCGCACCGAACTATTGGCTGACACCGCCGGCGCCCGGCCCCGCCACCATCTGTTCGTCGAACGTTTCGATTATTCTTCTGCCGCGCCCCGCCGACTGCACCAGGTCACTTTGGCTGGCGTGCTCCATTCCTTCACTTTGACCTACCAAAACCTGCTCGTGACCACGCGGCAACTCACACAAGACCATCACGAAGTGCTCGAAGCCACCCGCCGGATGATCTTCAACGTCCGCAGCGGCAATGCCGACGATCACGGGAAAAACCACACGTTTCTCTACGACGAAACCGCCAAACACTGGACGCTGTCACCTGCCTACGACCTCACTTTGAATTTCTCGGAAGGCCGGGACTACCATGGATTGTTTCCCGCCAGCTTCGGCACGTCCCCACGCCTGACCGCCCTCGCCGGCACCGCCGCCGATGCCGGAGTGAACCAGAGCGAATTCGAAAAAATCGACAACGACGTTGCTGCCACTCTCGCACGTTGGCCAGAATTCGCCGAATCCGCCGGCCTCCCTACAGCCCAGCGCGATCAAGCATCATCTATCCACCAAGGCCTCGCTACATCACTCAGCACTGAGCCTTCTACCCGGCGTACCAAACGGTCCAAGCTTTGGTAGTCGCGCATCATCAAACGCTGTCACCTACCACCCCTCACTATTCAGATACGATGTCACCCACCAAATCAAACCCAGGTACAGCGCCTTGCTCCGTACCATTTTCCATCGCATCTGTTCTCCCTATTGGGCGCTTTGTTTTCATCTCCACACCCTTAATCAGGTCGGATTTGTGAAGTCTCTCTCCTGACATAAGGTCGTCAGGAGGATAGGCTAATCTTCAATTTCATGGCAAATCTACACAATTCCGGTCCACTATGAGTCGTATCGGTGTTCCGCCGATCAAAATCCGTAGATTTTGGGGAGGGGTGCTGGGGAGGGGGCGGCCGCCCCCTCCCCGCCCTGAACCGGAGTCTGGGGGT